>SPLK01000050.1_pt1 | contig 72416 bp, 70 predicted proteins | sample 2456111 | NCBI WGS metagenome assembly SPLK01 (sample SAMN11156906, study PRJNA527647) | hot springs metagenome | biome: Geothermal region; feature: Hot spring; material: tree branch in hot spring; isolation source: hot spring sediment rich in lignocellulosic material ... | reverse complement strand
AATGGAACGGCTTTGCGCCCACTTCTTTTTACACAAATTCCTGGACTTCATCGGATGCCGGGGTGCGTTTCCGCACCTATACTTGCGGCTCGTCGGAAAATTTCTTTTTCTCCTTGTAGGTGATCAAAACGCCCTTTTTCTTCAATTCCCTTCCTTTCCAGATGAGCCACAGCTGGGCGGCGATAAACAGGGACGAGTAGCCCCCGGCGATCAAGCCGACGAACATGGCCAAAGAGAAGTTCCGGATCGCCTCGCTCCCCATGACCAAGAGGAGGACGACGGGCAGCAGGACGGTCAACATCGTATTGATCGAGCGGGTAAAGACTTGCCGCAGGCTCCGGTTGACGATCTCGACAATTTCATCATATTTCCTGATTCTCCGTTTCATCCGCATATTTTCCCGGATCCGGTCGAAGGTGACGATCGTATCATTGACGGAATAACCGATGATCGTCAGCACGGCGGCGACAATGGTCAGATCCACTTCCATCCGGACGATGCTGAAAATGGCGATGACGAAAAAGGCGTCATGGAGCAGGGCGATGATGGAAGCGATGCCCATTTTGATTTCGAAGCGGAAGGCCAAATACAAGATGATGCCGAGGGAAGCGATGGCGACGGCCATGATCGCATTTTTGACCAGCTCCTGGCCGACCATCGGCGTCACGACGCTGATGCTCGGATCGTGGCCGTATTCCTCAGCGAAATGGGATTTGATCCGGTTGACCGTCTTCTGGTCAATATCCCCTTTCATGCGGACGACGGCGGATTCCTGATTGTCGCCGGAGAAAACGATTTGATCCGGCTTGATATTAAAGTTGTCCAGCTGCTTTTCAATCTCCTCGGTGGTCAACGGATGGTCCGCCATGATTTCGATGCGGGTCCCGCTCGTAAAATCGATGCTCAAATTCAGTTTGAATACCGCCAGGAGCACCGCACCGATCAGCAAAAGGGCGACGGAAAAGGTGAAGAAGATGTTCTTAAACCGGACAAAATCCCATTTGTCGAAACGGGTCGGCAGGGTGTAAATGTCATAGCCTTCTTTGATGTCTTTAATATCCTCCCTCTTAACGCCGAACCAGCCCGGTTTTCCGTCGAAGTAGCGGCTGTGCACCAAAAGCCCGAGGAAAAGCCGGGTCAGATAAACGTTGGTGACGAAGCTGAGAATGACGCTGACGATCAGCATCGTCGCAAAGCCCTTGACCGAACTCGTCCCGAAATAGAACAGCACGGCGGCGGATATGATGGTGGTCAAATTGGCGTCAAAAATGGTGATGAAGGAGGATTTGTTCCCTTCTTTGAAAGCCGCCTGCAGGGTCCGCCCCACTTTAATTTCTTCCTTCATCCGCTCGTAGGTGATGACGTTCGCGTCAACGGCCATGCCCACCCCGAGCAGCAGCGCGGCGATGCCGGGCAGCGTCAATACGGCGTTCAGCCCGCCGTTTACGGCCAGGACCAAATAAATATAGATCAGCAATGTGATGGTGGCGATCAACCCCGGCAGCCTGTAAAAACCGATCATGAAAAGGAAGACGAGGAGGATGCCGACGATGCCAGCCTGCACCGTTTTCTGTAGCGCGTCTTCCCCGAATTGGGCGCCGACGGATGTGGAATAGATCTCCTTCAATTTCACCGGAAGGGCGCCCGCATTCAACAAGTCAGCCAGCGTTTTCGCCTCTTCTACGGTAAAATTCCCCCGGATCTCCACGTCCGTGCTGTTGATCACCTCATCGACGACGGGGGCGGATATGTATTTCGGATTCGCTTTCTTCGCTTCTTCCCTATAGGAATCTTTTCCCTCTTCAAAATCCAGCCAGATCACCATAACCGGCGTATCCGATTGGAGGACTTTCCTCGTGGCCTCCGCAAACTTGCCGGCGTCCTTCAGTTTTAAAACCACGTTCGGTTTTCCCGTCGCATCATAGGATTGCTTGGCCGCACCCTGAACCAGGTCGCTGCCGTCCAGCAGCTTGTTGTCATCCGCGTCCCGGAAGGTCAATTCGGCCGTCGTGGACAAAATTTCCCGGGCCTGATTTTGATCCTCAATGCCGGCCAGCTGGACCCGGATCCGGTTCCCTCCCTCGATCTCGATGCTCGGTTCGCTGACTCCCAAAACATTGATCCGCTTATCCAGGGCCTCGACGGTGCTGGATAAAACTTCTTTCGTGATCTTATCCCCTTCGTTTACCGGTTCCACCTGGTACAGCACTTCAAAACCGCCCTGCAAATCCAGGCCGAGCTTCTGGCTTTCCAATAACGGTTTTGCCGTCGGGATCATAATGCCGAAGGAAATGAAGACGATGAGAAGAAATGCGATGAGGCGGTTCCTTTTTACCATGCGTGATCGATCCTCCTTCATTGGGCACAACAATCGGTCAGACACCCGCGGATCGGGCAGGAAAAAAGCCCCGGCGAAGCTCCCTGCCGCCCTCCCGCCGGTCAGCCCGGCATTCCGGAATCATTTCAACAATTCCCTTAATTCTTCTTGGTTTTCCTCGGAAAATAAATTTTCCGCCGTCATCTCTAAAGCGGAAATAAAGTTCATCATATCGCTCGGCTTTACGGACATGATGTCGCTCACGATTTGATAGATATGTATATCTTCTTGCGGTTTCTTCCATCGCTTCTTGGTCAGCATTTCCCATAGGTCGTCTTCCGTTACCTCGGTGAAATCCAACAGGGCGAATTCATCCAGTTTGCAGCGGAGCGCCTCTTTCACTTCCTCCCTGTATATGTCGTAAGGATGATCCATTCTTTATCCTCCCCCGATGAGAAAAACTAGTCATTGTTTGTCCAATTTACCGCATATATATCATTGTATAAAAAAAACGAGCATTTGAGAAGGCAGGGAAGGAAAATGTCCAAGTTTGTTAAAGGAACGATCATCCTGTTGGCCGCCGGGATGATGACGAGAATTTTGGGTTTCATCAACCGGGTGGTCATCGCCAGATCCATCGGGGAGGAAGGGGTCGGGCTGTACATGATGACCTATCCGGCCTTCATTTTGGCGGTGACGATCATCCAGCTGGGGATTCCCGTCGCCGTTTCGAAACGGATCGCGGAAGCGGAAGCCCTGGGAGAGCATCGGAAGATCAAAAAAATTTTCGCCCTGTCCTTATTCATTACCTTGGCCCTTTCCTTTCTTGTCACGCCTGTCTTGTATTTCGGCGCGCCGTACCTCACGGAGGCCCTCTTCACCGACCAGCGCGCCTTGTATCCGCTGCAAACGATCGCCCCCGTTTTGCCGATCGTCGCCGCTTCCAGCGTCATCCGGGGGTATTTCCAGGGAAAACAAAACATGCTCCCTTCCGCCCTGTCGCAATTGATCGAACAGCTGGTCCGCATTTTCCTGCTTCTCGCGCTCACCCGCCTGTTTGTCCCTTACGGGCCCGAATATGCCGCCAGCGCGGCGATGCTGGCGATCATCGGCGGCGAATTTCTGTCCTGCCTTTATCTTGCCGGGTTGTTTAAAATCAAAAAGGCCTTCCAGTTGCGAAAAAACTTTTTCCGCTCGCTGAAAAACAGCAGGGCCGAATTCCGGGAGCTGATGGCGATCGCCCTTCCGGCGACGGGAAGCCGGCTGATCGGTTCGGTATCCTGGTTCATCGAACCGATCGTCGTCACCCAAAGCCTGGCATTGGCCGGCGTTTCCGCCGTAGCCGCGACCAAACAATACGGGATATTGACGGGCCTGGCATTGCCCCTGCTGCTCTTGCCTTCCTTCATTACCGCCGCCCTCAGCACTTCCCTCGTTCCGGCGATCAGCGAAGCGGCATCCTTAAAAAATTACTATTTGGCGGAATACCGGATCCAACAGGCATTAAAGTTTTGCCTCATCACCGGGGCGGCCAGCGTCGTCATCATTTTCACATTGGCGGAACCGCTCATGGCGATCCTTTACCGCTCCACTTCCGGCACCATATTCATTCAAATTATGGCCCCCTTGTTCCTGTTTCAATATTTCCAGGGGCCGCTGCTGGCGACTTTGCAGGCTTTGGACGCCGCCCGGGCGGCCATGGTCAACAGCTTGATCGGGGCCGTGGCGAAGACGTTGCTCATCTTCCTCCTCGCCTCCCGCCCGAACATCGGGATCAACGGAGTGGCCTTGGCGATGGCGACGGGTACGGTGCTCGTCACCCTCCTTCATCTGGCGACGATCCTAAAAATCATCCCCCTCTCGATCAATCTCCGGTTTTACGGAAAAGTCGCCTCCCTAGCCGTCGCCGCGGGGATTTTCGGGCATTTGGCGTACCTGTATTTTCTCGGGGAAACGACGCCCCTTTTCGCCATTTTGCTTTCGATCGCCGCCATCGCCGCCGCCTACATTTTCCTGCTTTTGGCCACGAAAACGGTCTACCTCAAGGAGTTGACGGGATGGTTCCGGAACTTTTTCTTCAGGCATTAGCCCCCGGACGGCTTTTCCTTTTTCTTTCCTTTTCGTGGATGTGCAAATTGCCGCCGGAATAGCTGCAGAACAAAACATCCCCGGGCTCGGCTATGCCGGTCTTTTTCAATTCCGCGAGGAGCCAGTCCTCGGTTTTGCCGAGCTCCTTCAGGCCTTCCCTTTGGATCTCCCCGTCGATGATCAACGGAACGGCCCGTTCCGGCTTTTTGGCGGCGTTTTCCTTTTTCAGGACGGACAGCTTGCCGTTCGGTTCCAAAAGGGCATATTCCACCTCGTTCAGATTCCACACCTCTTTTTCCCGCAACTGCATCATCAGGTCGTCGAAATTATACCGCTGCCTTCGCATTTCCTTTTCATTGATCTTCCCCTGAAAGATGATGATGGAGGGATGGCCGTCCATGAGCTTGCGGAAGCGGCTGACCTTTAACGAAAGAAACGCCAAGCCGACCTGGATGGCCATCAAAATGAGCATCGGCAGGATCGAATCCCAAATGGACAAATAATGTTTTTCGATGGCCAAAACCGCCATCTCCCCGATCATGATAAAGACGACCAGATCGAGGATGCTCAATTCCCCGATCTCCCTTTTCCCCATAATCCGGAAAATGACGGTGATCAAGGCGTACATAAACAAGGTGCGCAAAATGATATTGAGATAAACGGACAGCTGGATGGACATTTGGATTTCCCCTTTCCCTTGTTATCTTGCACGATTCGGGAAAAAATATTTTTCCGGAAAAAAAGGAAAGAAAAGGCGGGAGGGCGTTTGGCGGACCCTCCGGCGGGACGGAACCGGAAGAGTTCCGCCAGGGGAGGATTCGCCGGTTTTCCTTTTCCGGCGCGGAAACGGCCCGATGTCTTTCAGCCCTTCCGCAAGAACCCGGCGGCCGGCAAACCCGCCCGCCTTGCGGCCATAGGCCGCCTTCCCGGTCCGTTCCGCCTGCCCGCCGGGAACATCCGCTTTCTTCGGCGCTCGCTCCCCGTTGAAAAGGGGATTTCCCGCTCCGGCCTTTTTCGCCCATCCGAATGCGGCGTTTTACCCCTTGCCTGAAAGGCGGAAAGGGATTGCCGGACGCGGGGAGCGTTTTCTTGCAAAGGGACGGGAGAAGGATGGAGCGCCATTTAAAGAAGAATGGGAAAATCGGGATTCTAAATTTCCGGCGGGACGAATATGCATGTACTACAAAGCGTGAATTTTTTTGCCGGGGGTGGACAGTGTCCATGAAGATGATGCGCTCCGTTTTTTACGGCCTTTTGACCATATATTTGATCGCCGCATTGTTCAGCTTGATCTTTTCCCTTTTGCTCTCCTTCACTTCGCTCCATGAAAGTTCCCTGGAAGGCGTCGTCACCGCCTTTTCCTTTCTCCTCCTTTTCATCGGCGGTTTTGTCGCGGGGGGAAAGGGGAAGGAAAAAGGGTGGATCTTGGGGGCGTTGACGGGAGTCTTTTATGCGGTGATCAATTTTATGTTTCAATTTTTGGGCCGCGACTCGGGATTCACTTTGGAACAAACGGCATATTACACCTTCTTTCTCCTCGCCGCCACGGCCGGGGGAGTATTCGGGGTGAACGCCTCGGGAAAACGTTCCAAAAAGACGTGATCCCGCCGCTTTCATTTTCGCCGGAAATGAAAAAACCTGGCTTTTTCTTCGCCAGGTTTTTGCGGCTATTTCGATGCCTTCTCCAAAACTTCCCGGATTGCCGAACGGTCGTATGTAAGGCGGCTGCCGTCACCGCATCGGATCACAACGGTCCCCTCATCCAAGGAATCCACCGTGCCGTGCAATCCCCCGATCGTGACCACTTTATCCCCTTTTTGCAGGGAAGCTTGCATTTCCTGAATGGCCCGCTGCCGTTTCTGCTGCGGCCGGATCAGGAGGAAATAAAAGATCACGAGCATCAAAATGAGCATGAAAAAGCTCTGCATCACCGGATTGTCCATTCCTTCTCCCTCCTTTCAGAAATTTTTCGCATCCGGTTTATTGTAACCGTATTGGTCAAAAAATTGTTCGCGGAAATCCGCCAAGCGGTCTTCCCGGATCGCCTGGCGGACTTGCTCCATTAATTTTAACAGAAAATATAAGTTATGGTAAGTGGCTAAACGGAATCCGAGTATTTCATTCGCATGGATCAAGTGGCGGAGATAGGCCCGGGTGTAGTTTTTGCAGACATAGCAGTCGCATGCCTCATCCGGTGGCCGGAAATCCCGCCGGTATTGGGCGTTTTTGACGACGAGCCGCCCGGAGCTTGTCAGCAGCGTCCCGTTGCGGGCGATCCGCGTCGGAAGGACGCAGTCGAACATGTCGATGCCGCGGATGGCCCCGTCCACCAAGGAATCCGGCGAACCGACGCCCATCAAATAGCGGGGTTTATCCGCCGGCAAGAGCGGCGCAGTGAATTCCAGCATTCGGTTCATCACTTCCTTCGGTTCGCCGACGGACAGGCCGCCGATGGCATAGCCGGGGAAGTCCAGGGAAACCAAATCGGCGGCCGACTGTTTCCGCAAATCCTCGTAAGCGCCTCCCTGGACGATGCCGAACATCCCTTGCCGATCCGGTTTTTTATGGGCCTTTAAACATCGCTCCGCCCATCTCGACGTCCGTTCCACCGATTTTTTCATATAATCGTAATCGCACGGGTAGGGCGGGCATTCATCGAAGGCCATGATGATGTCCGCCCCCAATGCGTTTTGGATCTCCGTCGCTTTTTCCGGAGAAAGAAACAGCTTGTCCCCGTTCAAATGGCTTCGGAAATGGACCCCCTCCTCATCGATCTGGCGCAAATCGCTCAAGCTGAACACCTGAAAGCCGCCGGAGTCGGTCAAGATCCCCCGGTCCCAGTTCATGAAGGCGTGAAGCCCCCCGGCTTCCTCGACGATTTCATGCCCGGGCCTCAGCCAAAGATGGTAGGTATTGCTCAGGATGATTCCCGCCCCCAATTCCTTCAAATCTTCGGGAGACATGGTCTTTACCGTCGCCAAGGTACCGACGGGCATAAACATCGGCGTTTCGAAAGAGCCGTGGGGGGTGTGGAGGATGCCGAGCCTCGCGCCGGTCTGTTTGCAAACTTTTATCAATTCAAAGCGGATTGGTGCCAAATGCATTGCCCCTTTCTGTCGCTATTAAATGATGAGCATCGCGTCGCCGAAGCTGAAAAAGCGGTATCTTTCCCGAACGGCGGTCCGATAGGCGTTCATGATCCGCTCTTTCCCGGCGAAGGCGCTGACAAGCATAATCAACGTGGATTTGGGCAGGTGAAAATTGGTAATCAAGCCGTCGATGGCCTGAAACCGGTAGCCCGGATAGATGAATATGTCCGTCCAGCCGCTTTCCGGGACGAATTTCCCGTTGTGTCTGGAAGCGACCGTCTCCAGCGTCCGCGTCGAGGTCGTGCCGACGGAGATGATGCGGCCCCCTTCCTCCCTCACCCGGTTCAGGAGTTCCGCCGTTTCTTCCGGAAATTGGTAAAATTCCGCATGCATCTTGTGATCTTCGATATTTTCGGCCGTCACCGGCCGGAAGGTCCCCAAGCCGACATGCAAGGTGAGAAAGGCAAGATGGACCCCCATTTCCTTGATTTCTGCCAATAATCCTTCGGAAAAATGAAGGCCCGCCGTGGGGCTTGCCGCCGAACCGATTTCCTTGGCATAAACCGTTTGATACCGGCTTTGATCCCCCAATTTCTCCTTGATATAAGGGGGGAGGGGCATCTCGCCGAGTTTTTCCAAAATCTCGTAAAAAATCCCTTCATAGCGGAATTTTAAAATGCGGCCGCCGAAATCGGTCGTCCCGACGCATACCGCCGTCAGTTCCCCGCGGCCGAACCTGATTTCGCTCCCCGGCTTGATGCGCTTCGCGGGCTTGGCCAGGGTTTCCCATTCATCCCCTTCCCTTTGTTTCAAAAGGAGGATTTCCACATGGGCCCCGGTGTCGGTTTTTTCCCCGTACAGCCGGGCGGGCATGACCTTCGTGTTGTTCAAAACGAGACAATCCCCCGGGCGCAGATAGGTTTTAATGTTGGAAAACCGGTCGTGGACGATGCCGCCGGTTTTCCGGTCGAGGACCATCAGCCGGCTGGATGTGCGCTCCTTCAAAGGGGTTTGGGCGATCAATTCTTCCGGCAAATCAAAATCAAATTCTTCCGTCTTCATTCTTCCGCCACCTTTTAAGTTATCTGAAACGGCTGATCACAAAAAGAATGAGGGATAAAATCACGCTGAGGAGGAGACAGGTGACAATGGGAAAATAGAAGGTCGTATTCCCTTTGCGGATGATGATGTCGCCGGGCAGCCTCCCGAATCCCGTAAACTGCACGAGCAGGCCGATCACGACGAGAATCAGGCCGATCGTGACGATCATTTTTCCGATTCCTTCCACTTGTCGGGCACCTCCAATTGAAAATGTCGGTAGGCGAGGGGCGTCGCCATCCTCCCCCGCGGCGTCCGTTGGATGAATCCGATCTGCAATAAAAAAGGTTCATAGACATCTTCAATGGTTTCCGCCTCTTCCCCGATCGTGGCGGCAATCGCCTCCAGGCCGACCGGTCCTCCCCGGAATTTTTCAATGAGCGCCATCAACAATTTATGATCGATCGGATCGAGACCCATCCGGTCGACCTGCAGCCTGTCCAGCGCCTCGAAGGCGAGGGGGCCGCTGATCCTTCCGTTCCCCTTCACTTCCGCATAATCCCTCACCCGACGCAGCAGCCGGTTGGCGATCCGGGGCGTCCCGCGGGATCTTTTGGCGATCTCCAGGGCCGCCTCCGGCGCGATCTGCACATTCAGAATGCCCGCCGACCGCAAAATGATTTGTTTCAGTTCCTCAATTTGATAATATTCCAGGCGGCATAAAACGCCGAAACGGTCCCGGAGGGGCGCGGACAGGGCCCCGGCCCGGGTGGTCGCGCCCACCAGGGTGAAGGGGGGAAGATCGATCCGGATCGAACGGGCCGCGCCGCCTTTTCCGATGACGATGTCCAGGCTGAAATCTTCCATGGCCGAATATAACACTTCTTCAATGGCGCGGGGCAGCCGGTGGATTTCATCGATAAACAAAATATCCCCCGGTTCGATGGATGTCAAGATCGCCGCCAAATCCCCGGTCCTTTCCACGGCGGGGCCGGAGGTGATCCGCAGATTCCCTTCCATCTCCCGGGCAATGATGGACGCCAAGGTCGTTTTCCCCAGACCCGGCGGGCCGAACAGCAGCACATGATCCAGCGTCTCTTCCCGCTGTTTGGCGGCCTGGATGAAGATCTTCAAGTTTTCCTTCATCCGGTTTTGGCCGATGTATTCATCCAAGGAATGGGGACGAATCGATTGTTCAAGGGAGCGTTCCTGGGCATCCGCCTGTTCCGATACCAATCTTTCTTCCAACGTCCCGACCCCCTCTACTTGGCTAATTTTTGCAAAGCAAGCTTAATATATTGCTCCGCCGTCAATTCCGCTTTTTTCAATTCGGGCAGGACGGCGCCGATTTCCCGCTGCGTAAAACCGAGGGCCTCCAGGGCAAGGATGGCCTCCTTCAGCTCGCGGCGCTCCCCGTTTTCCCCGGCCTCCACGGAGAGGCCTTCGGGTTCCGTTTGAAATTCCTTGAATTTTCCTTTTAAGTCCAAAATCATCTGCCTGGCCGTTTTTTTCCCGATGCCGGGAAATTTCATCAGAAACTCCTCGTCCTCTCCCTCGATCGACCGGATGATTTGCCCGGGATCGGCGGACGCCAAAACGGCGAGCGCGCCTTTCGGCCCGATGCCCGATACGGTGAGCAATTTTTCAAAGAGCCTTTTCGCTTCCCGCGTTTTGAAGCCGTACAATATGTTCGCATCTTCCCGGACATACAAATATGTATAGACCTTTTCCCGTTCGCTTCCTTTCCGGAAGGCGTACGGGTTCGGGGTGTAAATCTGGTAGCCGATGCCGTTGTTTTCGACGACGATGTATTGCGGCCCCACGTATTCAACCGTACCGATGATATATTCGAACAATTTTCTCTCTCCCTACCGGTTGTTCGAAACCATTTTATCATATTTCCGGTTTTCTGTATCCATTCCGCCCGACCGGGAATCGAAAGATTGGGCCGCGTGGGCATGGCGGCTAAGGAAAACCGGTGGATTCCGCCACTCCGGAAAAAGCCGCCCACCCCGGAGATCCCCCTGCCGCGCCGAAGCGGCTTTGAGCTTCCCCATGCGGCCAAGAGGAAAAAGCCGGCCGGCGCTTCCGCCCCATCCTCAGGAAAAGAAAAGGCACGGCCGTTTCATCCGTGCGCGCTTGAAAAGGGATCATGATCGGGAAGATTCGGAAAAGTTCCGCGGGGGAAAGAGGCCGCCCTCAACGGATGATGTCTCAAGGGAAGGCGGACTTCGCCTTGTCCGCTGCGGCCATGGTCCCGCCCTCGGGAGATGATGTCCCAAGGGAAGGTTCTCCCGCTTCCGGAAACCCCGCGGGGGTCCCCGGTCCGCGGAGGATGCTTCAGGAAAAGTTCCTTCCTTCCCGGAAAAAATTCTCTTTCTTCAACCTTGCCGGACGGCCGTTTTTCCGGAACCGGCCGGATCTTCCCGGCCCTCTTTCGCCTCGAGCCATTCCGGATCGAATTGAAGGAAGGGAGGATGGTTAAACAGTTCGGACAGGCCTTGAAAAAGATCCCGTCCTTTTCCGGGGAAGGAAAAATGCAAAGGGGAATGCCCGCCCATCTTTTTCGTCAAAATCATGTGATCCGTTCCCATATCGGACAAGTCCCAGCCGCGGTAATCCCCCAGCCACCGGTGAAACGGCCCCTTTTCTTCAACGACCGTTTCGCTTCTGTCCCCGTCGGCATAATCGCATCGCAAGATGATTCGCATCTTGGCGGCGGGAACTTCCGCCGGGCGGACGCCGCTTTTCTCCGCCGGGAACCCTTCCTTTTTTGCCGCAACGGCCGTTTCCTCCCCGCAGAAAAGCACGGAAAAGCAGGAAAAAATGAGAAGGATGCCTGTCAACGCTCCGATACGCCTTTTCCTTTTCATGCTGCTGCCCCCGTTTGACAGAATCTTTCCCCTTCCTTCCTATTTTGGCCAAAAAAGGGGGAATTAAACGGGGATCCCTTCGGGCGGGGAAAGGCATTTCCGGTTCACCGACCGGGATCTCCGGCATAGCTTGATAAAAGGAACAGATATGAGGAGGAATGCCCATGTATCCCCATCCAATGTTTCTTTATCCCGGATTCGACCATTATCCGGGGGTGAACTTTGTCCCGGGAGGAACCTTCCCTCCCGCGGTCAGGAACGACACGAGCAACATCCCCTTCCTTCCCATTGAAGGAAAGCAGTCGCTGGCCAATTTCATTTGGGTGCTGTATCAGGCGATCATCGGTGAAGCAACGGCCATAGACTTTTATTCGAAATTGCTGAAGGATGCGCCCGACGGCCTGCACAAGGAATTCATCCGCCACGCCTACGAAGACGAGCAAAAACATTTGCAGGCCTTTACCCGCCTCTATATCCACTTCACGGGGCAAGAACCCCAATATCAATTCGAGCCGGTCCGGTATGCGTCCTACCAAGAGGGGCTGCTGAAGGCCTACAAAGACGAGCTGGAGGCGGCAGAAGCCTACCGGGACGTGCAGCTTTCCACGACGGACGCCCTCATCAAAGACACCTTTTTTCTCGCCATGACCGATGAAATGGAACATGCCAGCCGCTTCAGCTTCCTGTATCTCACTTTACAAGCCCCACGACCCGAATGAAAGGGTGCCCGAACCGTCCGGAAAACCTCGTGCGGAAGAAAGAGAAACGGAGCGGGGTCCCTGCCGCGAAAGCGCGGGACGGCGAACACCCGCCCTTTCCCCTTATTCTTCCCAGTTATGGTAGACGTTTTGCACATCATCGTTATCTTCCAGCATATCCAAAAGCCTTTCCATCTTTTCCGCCTGTTCCCCGTCCAAAGAGACATAGGTCTGCGGAACCATGGTAATCTCGGCGTTGACGAAAGAATAGCCCTTTTGTTCCAACGCCTCTTTTACGGCCATGAATTGATCCGGTTCGGTATAGATTTCGAACACTTCTTCTTCCGTTTCCATTTCTTCCGCCCCGGCTTCGATGGCCTCCAGAAGCATCGTATCCTCATCGACCGGGTGTTGGCTCCGGTCGATGACCAAATACCCCTTCTTATCGAACAGGTAGGACACGCAGCCGTCTTCGCCCAAATTCCCGCCGTTTTTCGCAAAGGCGTGACGGACGGAGGCGGCGGTACGGTTTTTATTATCCGTCAGGCTGGTGACCATAACGGCGACGCCGCCGGGGCCATATCCTTCGTAGACGATTTCTTCATAATGGTCGGCGGATTGGTTTTCCGTCGCCTTGTTGATCGCCCGCTGAATATTTTCATTGGGCATGTTGGCGTTTTTCGCTTTTTCAAGGACGAGCCGAAGGGCCGGGTTGGCCGCGGGATCCCCTCCGCCGGCCTTTGCCGCCACGTAAATCTCCTTCGCCAATTTCATGAATTGTTTTCCCTTTTTGGCATCCTGGGCGTTTTTTCTCCTCTGAATATTTTTCCATTTGGAATGTCCTGCCATATTGAAATCTCCTCTCAAGCAAGATTTTCAAGAAAGGAAGGAAATAAGAGCGGTTGCCTTTTCAGCCTTATAATTATAACACGGAATGTGCGGCCGGAAAATAAACAGGATGGGAAAGGGGATGGGGCGGTTGGACGGAAAAAAAGGACCGTTCGGCGGCCGGCCTTTTCCGTTTTTTCGAAACTTTAAAGGAAGGGCCCGGACGGGGCAAGGCTTCCTGAATCGCCGGAAAAATTTTATCACGGATGGACGCCGCCCTCACGCACGGAAACCCGTAAAATCCTTCCGTTCCGCTTGTCCCAGCCGGAAAATTTCCATCTTTTGGGGCAGAGGTCCTCCAAAAAACAGGAAAAAGAGACGATCAGATCGACCGTCTCCTTCAGTTTTCTTCCCCTTCATCCTCCCGCGGCGGATAATGGGCGGGATGCCACGGTTTTGCCATATAATCGTCCGGATCGATAGCTTCGGGGCCGTAATATCCGCCGAAGGGATCCGCTCCGTAGGGCGCGCCCGCCGGCATGAACGGAGGCGGGCCGGAGATTCCTCCCGCTTGCGGTCCGCTCCATCCCGCCGGATAGGGCATGGCTCCCGTTTGCTGCCATTGGGAGCCGTCGCTTGGCGAAACGCTCCCTTGGGTCATCGGTTGGCCATAGGGGCCGGCAAAAAAGGGTGGCTGCCCGAAGGTTCCGCCGTAGGGGGCTTGGACGCCGGCCGTTCCACCGGATCCGCCGCAGCCGCAATCGGATGCCCCCGGGAACGAAGCCGGAAAGCCCGGATAATAGCCGGGTTGCACCATATGCGGCAGTGCAGCGGGTGCAAAAGGCTGCGGCATTCCTTTCTCGGCCGCCTGCACTTTCCCCTCGGTCATGCCGGGACCGCCGCCGTGGAAAGCGTCCAAGGATTCCATGTGCGGCAGGAACGGAAACGTCTGGTCGGTGTATTCTTCCGTAGGCAATCCGGGAGAAACTTGCATTTCCTGCTCCTGGCCTTCGCCACCCGGCCAATGATGGGGCATCATCGGATTGCCGCCGTAACCTGCCGGATGCCACGCGCCCGGGAAGGCGAAGCCGGCCGTGGGCCATCCCCCTTGCGGAAAACACGGGAATCCCGAACCGGGCAATATCGGAGTAACCGGCACGCACCAATGGGTCGGCACCGGCGCGGGAACATATACCGGCTGCTCCTCCATTTTCGGTTCTTCCTTTTTCTTTTCTTTTTCCACCGGCTTTTCCTTGACCTTGTGCTCCACCTTTGGAGGAACGGGCGGCATCGGCGGGACATGGGGAACGTGGGGCGCCGGCTGTTCAAATTTCAGGTTGGCCAGATTCGCCATGTTGAACAAATAATATTGATTGACGTCGATTTCCGGCGAAATGGTCAAAGGGGGTTTGGGGAAATAATAAGGTTTCGGAGCCGGTTTGGGCGCTTCCTTTTTCGGGATTTCCTTCTTCGGCGCTTCCTTTATCGGCTGTTCCTTCTGCACCGGATGGGCCGGCTGAATATGTTCTTTAAACGGGTGCACCGCTTCCGGATATTCTTTTTTCTGCATATGGGTTTCCTTTTTTGCCGGGATTTTGATCTTCATCCCCGGCAAAATATAATCCGGATTGGCCAAATGGGAATTCAGCTGTTTCAATTGTTCAAAATCAACATTATATTTTTGGGCGATTTTCCAAAGGGTATCCCCTTTCTGGACGATGTGGATTCTCAATGGGCTTCCCTCCTGATGTAAATGTCCCTATATTTTATGAAAATATGGGTGAATTGCTAACCATTCTCATAAAAACTTATGACGGAAGGAAAAAAATTATGAGGGAAGCTCCAGGGGGCCTTGAAAGGGGAACCCCTCTCCCTTAAAGGGCAGGCGGACCGCTTATTGCGATTCCCGATTCCCCGCCCTCACCGGCTTGCCGAATCCGGCTGCTTTCGCCAGGCCCATCGCCTCGTTCGGCCGCAGCCCGTTCGGATGAAAAAAAGCGCAACAGGCCCATCCCGTTGCGCGATCGGGTCATTCCACAAATTCAAATTCGTAATCGAGCAGGCGCACCGTGTCCCCGTCTTTGGCCCCCCTCTTTCTCAACGCGTCGTCCACGCCCATGCTTCGGAGCTGTCTGGCAAACCGCTTGACGGCCTCTTCCCGGCTGAAATCGGTCATTTTAAACAATTTTTCGATTTTCTTTCCTTTGATGACGAAGGCGCCGTCCGGATCCCTCGTGATCGTAAAGCCTTCCTCTTCCGGCCGGTGTTTGTAGACGACCCGGTTCGCGGAAGGCTCCCCTTCCAATAAGGGGAATTCCGGGGTTTTTTCCAGCAGGTCGGCGACGGCGAACAGCAGCTCCCGGATCCCTTGCTTCGTCGCCGCGGAAATCGGGAAAACGGGAAGATCTTCCTTCAGGCGCTTTTTAAAATCCCTTAAATTCGCTTCCGCATTCGGCAAGTCCATCTTGTTGGCGGCGATGATCATCGGCCGTTCGGTCAGGCGCATTTTGTAACGGGCCAACTCCTCGTTGATGGTGAGGAAATCCTCATAGGGATCCCGGCCCTCCACGGCCGCCATATCGATTACGTGGACGATGACCTTCGTCCTTTCGATGTGGCGCAAAAACTGCAGGCCCAAGCCGGCGCCCTGATGGGCCCCCTTGATGAGGCCGGGGAGGTCGGCCATGACGAAACTCCGCTGATCTTCCGTTTTCACCACCCCGAGGTTCGGGACGATGGTCGTAAAATGATAATCGGCGATCTTCGGTTTTGCGGACGAGACGACGGACAACAGGGTCGACTTGCCTACGCTCGGGAACCCGACAAGGCCCACGTCCGCCAGCAGCTTCAGTTCCAAAACCAGGTACCGTTCCTCACCCGGTTCCCCCTTTTCCGCGATTTCCGGGGCGGGATTTTTCGCCGTCGCAAAGCGGGCGTTCCCCCTTCCGCCCCTTCCGCCCCTGGCGACGACCACCCGCTGCCCGTGTTCGGTCAAATCGGCGATCACTTCCTTCGTGTCGTCGTCGATGACGACCGTGCCGGGCGGCACCTTCACGACGAGGTCTTCGGCATTTTTTCCGTGCATGTTCTTCGACATGCCGTTTTCCCCTCTGGGCGCCTTAAAATGCCGCTGATAGCGGAAATCCATGAGGGTCCGCAAGCCTTCATCCACGACAAAGACCACATCTCCGCCCTTGCCCCCGTCGCCGCCGGCGGGTCCGCCCTTCGGAACATATTTTTCCCGGCGGAAGGCCACCATGCCGTTTCCTCCGTCACCGCCTTTTACATAGATTTTCACCTGATCGACAAACATCGCCGTCATTCCTTTCCTTTACCGTTCTCATTCCACCGCAGTTCAAAAGAAAAGCGGTTTCTTCCGTCTTCGGCATGATCGATGTACAGCGGTTCTTCCGTGGCTTGTTCGATTTCCTTCAAAAAGGAGGGGTCGTTCAAGCTCCCCCTGAAAAGGAAGGAGAAATAGGTTTCCTTTTCGCGGAAGTGCATTTCCAAAGTCAGCACATTTTCCCTTTCCCAAGAGGCCGAACGATTCAGTTTCCGTAAAAAATTTTCCAGCCATTCCGCCAGCCGTTCTTCTTCGATCCTTAATGATTTTCCGTCGCCGATGAGTTCATATTCCAGCCGGACGGGCCATTGCCGGTAAGGATAGGTCAAAAGCAAAACCGGCAATTTCTCCCCTTTCAGCCCGGAAAGGGCCGATTCCTTCCTCAGCCGGTCCGTCCAATGGTCCAATGCTTCTTTCGCCTTATCGATTTTCTCCAAAGCCAGGTACCCTTTGACAATTTGAATATGGTTGAGCGAATCGTGGCGCACCTTCTTTAATATTTCCACAACGTCCCATTCTTCCTGCATGAAAAATTTCTTCCCCCGTTTCCCTTTCATCGGTTATCAAAAAGTATACCACAAAGTATGCCGCAGGTAACCATGGAGGGGCAAGCCGCCCCCTTTGGCGGGGATTTGCAGGATGAACGGTTTGGCAGCCCCTTCCCGGGATTTTTGAAGGATGAACCGCCAGCGGGATACGGGGGAATCCCGGAAAAGAAAAAACTCCAACCTGGGAAGGTCAGAGTTTTTCCTGGAAAGTTCGGCGCTTGATCCGTTACGCTTCTTTTGCCACCGGATATACGCTCACTTTTTTCCGGTTGCGTCCCATCCGTTCAAAACGGACGATGCCGTCCACTTTCGCATACAAGGTATCGTCGCCGCCGCGTCCGACGTTCAAGCCCGGATGGATTTTCGTTCCCCGTTGGCGGTACAGGATGGAACCGCTCGTTACGAATTGTCCGTCCGCCCGTTTCGCGCCGAGGCGTTTGGAAATGGAGTCGCGGCCGTTTTTCGTGGAGCCGACACCTTTTTTGGACGCGAAGAATTGAAGATCCAATCGAAACATGACTGCCACCTCCTAACGTTGGAAGGTAATCCGGATATATTTCCCGTAATCCTTTTCGATCGTTCGCAATGAGACGACCATCGCTTTCAGCAAAAGGTCCACTTCGGGCCGTTTCTCTTCCGGAACATCCCCGGGGATTTCGCAATGGAGATATCCCCCTTCTCCGCCCTCTTCCACCTTCGGCACAACGCCGGTCAATTCGACAATCCCGTTCAATGCGCCGAAGACGACGGCGGAGACGCCCGCACAGACGAGATCGGAACCGTATCGGGCAAAATTGGCGTGCCCTTCCACGGTAAAGGCGGCGATCTCGCCCCTCTCCGATTGATGAACCGTTACTTTAATCATCGCGTGCCGCCTTACGCCTCGATTTTTTCGATGCGGATTCTCGTAAAGGGCTGGCGATGGCCTTGTTTTTTGCGGTAATTTTTCTTCGGTTTGTATTTGAAGACGATGATTTTTTTGGCGCGGCCGTGTTTTTCCACCTTGCCGGTCACTTTGGCACCTTCCACATAAGGATTGCCCACTTTGAGGGAATCCCCCTTGACGAGCAAGACCTTGTCGAAGGTGACCGTTTCGCCTTCGCCGGCATCCAATTTTTCCACGACGATTTCACGGCCTTCTTCCACCTTGTATTGTTTGCCGCCGGTTTCGATAATCGCGTACATTTCTTGCACCTCCCTCAGACTCAGACTCGCCACGGAAGGTGTTTTGCCGAAAGCAAAACTTAAAAACCTTCCATGCGCGGTTGCAGCACGGGTGCTCCCGTCCATAACATTTGCATCTTAACATAGGAAAAGGTTTGTGTCAACCGCAAGCGGATGAAGGGGTTTTTTGCCTGCAAAAATTTTCCCGGGTCCCCATCGGACGAATGTCCCAACGGGCCCTCGTCCCTGATGAAGGGGATTTTCCCTGCAAAAAGTTATGAATAACGGCCGTTTTGCCGTCCCTCCGGCCATATGGCACGGTTTCGGGGAAAGGAGGGAAGAAACGGAAGAGGGCCGGCGGGAAACGGCGGACAGGAAAGGGGGGCGCATCCATCGCCGCTATGCCGCTTTTCGTGCCTGGAAATGTTCTCCGGCACCTTCTTCCGGTTTATAACCGTGTTTTGACGGCGAAGCCGGCCAAGGATCTTTGAGCGGAGGATTTCCGATTGCATTTCCCGCTTGCGCCGCGCCGGAACGGGCCTTATTTGCCGACCCTTTTCAGACGGTAATATGGGGCGTCTCCGGGAACCGGATGGAAATTCAGGGAAAACGGCAAGGATTCGTTCAGGCGGATGGAAGCCAAACAATAGCGGATCACGTCCTCCGTCGCCTCGACCGCCGCTTCCTCGATCCCCGATCCCGCATATTCCATCAATTCCCTTTCCAGCTGGTGGGCAACCGTCTCCGCGGACCGGACCCGGCCGGTTCCGCCGCAAAGGCGGCAGCTCTCCTCCGTCTGCTCCCGCAAGGAAGGAGTCGTCCTTTTCCGGGCCATTTCCAAAAGCCCGAGGGCGGTAAACCCGTAAATCTTTGCCGGGGAATCGTCCCGCGCCAAACCGGTCTGCAAAATGTCGATGATCCGCCGGCGCTCCTCGTCCCTTTCCATATTGATGAAATCGATCAGGATGATGCCGCCGATGTTCCGCAGCATGATTTGTCTGGCAATTTCCCCGGCGGCCAGCCGGTTCGTTTCAAAAATTGTTTCCCCGCGGCGATCCTTGCTCGTGAATTTCGCCGTATTGACATCGATGATCGTGGCGCTTTCCGTTTCTTCGATCACGATGTTGGCCCCGTTTTTCAGCCAGATGACCTTTTTTCCGAGCTTCTCCAATTCCCCGTCCAACTGAAAATGGGAAAAAATATTTTCTTTTCCGCCGTAAAAATGGACGGGGATATCCTCCAGCCGCTTTTGCAGCGCCAGGATCAATTCCCTGTCATCGGCGATGATTTCGCCGACCTCCCACTTCTCCGCCTTGCGGATGATATTTTCCAAAAAGGCGTCCTGCCCCATGAGGAGCGACGGCGCTTTGACCCGCCGGGAACGCCTTTTCAATTCCTCGTATTTGTCCCGCAGCGCCTCCAGTTCCGCATCCATTTCTTCCTCCTTCGTCCCCTCGGCGGCGGTGCGGATAATGAGACCTTCCCCCTCCTTCAGCCGGGTTTGGGACCATCGCTTCCATTTCTTCCGTTCCTCCTCGGCCATTTTTTTGGACGCGGCGATATAGCCGCTCTCGGGCAGATAAACGAGCAGGCGGCCGGAAAGTTCCAAAAGGCCGGTCAAACGGCAATATTTGGAGCCCGTCTCATCCTTCTTCACCTGCACGATGAGCTTTTCCCCCTGGCGAATATAGGAGGACAAGGGCCTTTCCTTCTTGTCTTCACGCTCGTCCCGGATGTAGGAAGGGATCATTTCGCGGGAAAGGAAGCCCTTCTCTTTGTTTCCGATCCGGACGAAGGCGCCGTCCATGCCGGGAAGCACCCGGTCCACGATCCCCAAATACAAGTTTCCGATTTTCGACTGCCGGGAAACACGGTCCATAAAATAGTCCGTCATCCGGTTTTCCTCGAGGACGGCAAAACGCCGTTCCTTTCCATTGGCATTGATGATCAGCCGATGCATGATTACCAACCTTTAGCAGGGATTTCTTTCTATTTTAGCATATCTTTCAACGTCTTTCGAAAAGGGCCGGTAAAAAACGCCTCGAGCAGCTCCCTTTCTCCAAAAGTGCCGAGCACTTCGCCGTTTCCTTTCACAATGACCGTATGGCGGAAACCGAGATGGAATTTTTCCAGCACGGCCCGCATGTTTTCGCTGGCCTTTGCGGTGATCCCCTTTTCCCGCCCGATCTTCGCCCCGTCTGCCCCGGCATATTTCGCCAGCAAAAACCGCAGGAATATGTAATTCCGATTTTTCCAAGTTCTCCACAGGACGGCGTACAAAAAAAAGGCGATGACCCAGCCGTTGAAATGGTACGGGGCAAAAAAGAGCATGGCGGCAAAAAGGATGGTCAAAATCACGAAGGAAGAGACGAGCGTTCGCTTGAACGCCGTAAAAAACGGGGAAACGAGGGCGGCGGCCAGGTAGAAGATCTTCCCCCCGTCCAGCGGATATACCGGCAGACAATTGAAAAAGAAAATCATCCAATTGTATTTTTGCAGCAGCGCATGGTCGGCATCGGACAACAGGGAGAAACGGTGGAGCACGAGAAAGAGGCCGCCCAGCCATAGGTGCTGCAGCGGGCCCGCCAAGGCCACCAAAGCTTCCTGGCGGATCGGGCGGCTCCCGAATTCATCGGTTTCCACCAACCCCCCGAAGGGGAGGATCAGGATCGCCTTCACCCGCCAGGAAAAAAAAGAGGCCGCCAACGCGTGGCCCCATTCATGGATAAAAACGAGGAGGAAAAGGAGGATCAATTCGTAAAAACGGGCGGTCAAGGCCGCTGGGACGGCCACCAGCCAAAAGAGCGGGTGGATCTTCACTTTCATGAAAAGGGGAAGGATTTTACTCAAATTTGATCACCTGGATCGGGTCGATGAATTGCTCGCCCTTTTTCAGGGCGAAGTAGAATTCGCCCGAGTCTTCATTCTCCGCGGCGGAGACGGCGCCGACCGCCTCCCCCGCCTCCACCTCTTCATAGATCCGCACGGAAATCTCGCCCAGGTGCCCGTACCAGCTTTCCGTATTGTCGGGATGCTGGACGATCACCGTCTTTCCGAGGTTGTCCTTTTCGCCGGTAAAGATGACGACCCCTTTTTTGATCGCCTCCACCGGCGTTTCCTTTTCCGTCCGGATGATCACACCCCGGTTATCGTGCTGAAACCCTTCGACGATCCGCGCGCTGGCCGGAAGGGCGTACTGCCCGGCGGAATCCTTCTTCCCGTTCCCGTCGGGAAGCAAAGCCAAAGGATTTCCGAAGGTTTTTTCGTACCATTGGGAAACGGCGGCGAACCGGAATTCCGTTTCCATCGCTTTTCCGATCCCGCGGCGGACCGGTTCCAGTTTTTCCGACGGGTGCTTGAAGATGAAGGCGGTTAAAAAAACGAGAAGCACCGAGGCAAAAATTTTAAACAGAAAAACTTCCTTTCTGGGCAGGAAGGATTTCTCCTTTCCTCCGGCGAAAAAGGGGTCTTCATAATCAGGAACGGGCATTTGGGCGACGGTTCTTCCTTGCCGGCGCATCATTTCCCGGCGCCTTCTCTCCATCCTTTTCAACAATTCTTTTCTCCGGTTCCCCATGGAAATCAGCCCTTTTGTTTTTTATACCAGTGTATGACCTGTCCTTTCCGGGTATGACGAAATCGGGGAAAAAGGCATCGGGCCGAAACCCGGTTTTCCCGGAGAAGGAAAAATCCCGCGGGCCGCGGGAAAACCCCTTCGGCAAGGGACCGGGAACCAAAGGACGGGAAAGGCATTGCCCAGCCGGCGGAAATAAAAAACCCCTTCCCGCCAAGACCGGAACATCCGGTCAAATCCGGAAAGGGGCGTTTCCCGCGGATAAGCCGAAAAAGCGGGGACGGCAAACCGGCACCCGGCGGAAACTGGCCGCAAAGGGCCGGGAAACCGGTATGCCGCAGCCCGCCTTTTCCGCGGCGAAAAGGCAGGTTCTCCCGGCCATGCCGCAAGCCGGGGAAATTTAAGCCTTCACGCCGAAAAATCTTTTGATTTTTGTAAAGACCCCCGTTTTCTCGCTTTCCAAAGACTGGAGCGGCACCGATTCGCCCAGGATCCTCCTGGCGATGTTCCGGTACGCGATCCCGGCCTTGGAATTGGGATTCAAGGCGATCGGTTCCCCCTGGTTGGAGGCTTTGATGACTTCTTCATCATCGGCGACGATGCCGATCAAATCGATGGCCAGATGGCTCGTAATTTCCTCGATGTCCAGCATATCCCCGTTTTTGACCATATGGGGGCGGATCCGGTTGATGATCAATTTGGGCGGTTCAATCTCTTCCTTTTCCAAAAGGCCGATGATCCGGTCGGCGTCCCGGACCGACGAAACTTCCGGCGTCGTCACGACAAGGGCCTGGTCCGCACCGGATATCGCGTTTTTAAACCCTTGTTCGATGCCCGCCGGGCAGTCGATAATCACATAATCGAAATCCCGCTTCAGTTCCTGGATGATCTTTTTCATCTGCTGCGGGGTTACGGCGGTCTTATCGCTCGTCTGGGCCGCGGGCAATAAATACAGCCTGTCTTCGAAGCGCTTATCCTTGATCAGCGCCTGATGAAGTTTGCAGCGCTCCAGCGCCACGTCGACCAAGTCGTAAATGATCCGGTTTTCCAGGCCCATGACGACGTCCAAATTCCTCAAACCGATATCCGTATCGACAAGACAGACCCTCTTTCCCTGCAGCGCCAAGGCCGTTCCGATATTGGCCGAAGTTGTCGTCTTTCCGACGCCGCCTTTTCCGGAAGTAATCACAATCGCCTCACCCACGATTAGAATCCCCCTTCCATAAAACGGTTCAATTGCGGCCGTACACCCTTTAACGCGTGCAGGCCTTCGATCACGATCTCTTTGTCCGGACCGAGAAAGGCGCATGCCGTTTCGCGGCCGTGTTCCCCCGCAAGGTCGGAAGCGAGCGAAACATATTCGGAAATCCGCAGTTGGGACGGATTCATCTTTGCGGCGCAAATCACCGCCTCGCTGTTTCCGTAGCAGCCCGCATGGGCGGTTCCGCTCAATGCCCCGAGAATAAAAATATTTCCACCGGCGCGGACGACGCCGCCGGGATTAACATCGCCAACCAGGAGTAGATCCCCGGGCGTTTCCAAAATCTGCCCCGAACGGACGATTTTGTTCACGAGGCTGATCTCCGACTCCCTTTTTTTTCTTTCCCATTCGGATTTCAGCATGACGTCGGATTCGATCGATTCGATGATCAAATGTTTGGCGCTGCGGATCAGTTTCTCCAGCTCTTCCCTCTGATCCTCCGACAAATACCGGTTCCCCGTGTGGACGCGCACGCTGATCTTATGGGACTCTTCCTCTTCCCATCTTTGGAAGGAAAGCTTCGCTTCCAGTTCGCGCATCAGATCCTGAAAGGAACAGGAATCGTCCAAGCGCAAAAGAATCCCGTCTTTTGTCCCCTTTATCATCACATTCTGCGATTTGATCATGCTAGAAGTTCACCTCAACAAAATAAATTTCAACAAAAGCCGGGGTGAATCCTCTTTTCCTTGCCACAATTGCCGCAAAAAACCTTCGAATGGCAGCCCTCTTCATCATCCTTCCGCCGTCCGGAAAGGAGCTCTGCCCCCGTCCGGCCGGAAACCATGAAAAGGCCCTGCCGCGCCTTCCTCCTGCGGGATTCGGAAAAGCCGCCAAAAAACAGAAAATGAAAGGGACGGGAACCGGCGAAACCGGATTTTCCTCCTTTCCCGGGGAAAAGGCAGCCAGCGTGCGCGAAACTAGGCATCAAAAATGCTTCTTTCCTCATCCTTTTCCCTTTTTAACACCGACAATCCTTTCCGAAGCGGAAAAGCGGCAACCAAATAGAAAACGAGATTCACGTATAAGGTGGGGAAAAATCGGTACCGGAAAAATTCTTCCGCCGAAAAGGAAAGCGGGGTCAGGATGGAGTAAAACAAATAAAGGCCTCCTTCGAGAACGGAAATGGCAAAAAGGGTAACGACCATGACGATGAACCAATTGGAATGGAGGACTTTCATGATTTTGGAAACGAGATAAACGGCCGCGGGATACCAGAACAGGTAGATCCCGTAAATTTCCGTGAACACGAAATCGGTGATCAGCCCGAAAACGGCAGCGTAAACCAGGGCCGTTTTCGCATCGTAATAGATGGCGACAAGCAGGATAAAAACGAATAAAAACCGGGGGGCAGCCAGTCCGTATGCGGAAAACAGATGGCCAGGGAAAAAGTTGGCAAAATTTCCGTCAACGGCAAACAGCAGGCAGGCAACCAGAACGATCAGCCATTTCTTCATGATCCGTCCACCCGGTCTTCTTCGTTGTCGGGCATCTCCATGAGCCGCTCAACGACGAGCACATTTTCGATATTGTAAAAATTGGCCGCGGGTTTTATGTACCCGGTTTGCGTCAAGCCGTATTGGTCCGGTTCGACCTTTTCCAAAACCCCTATGTAAAGGCCTTTCGGAAATACCCCGCCAAATCCGGAGGTGATCACCTTCTGCCCTTTTTTCACTTTTTTATCCTTGGGGATTTCCTTGACGAGAAGCATTTGCGTCTCTTCGTCATAGCCTCCCACCAGACCGTAAACATCCTTCTTCCCTTGAATGGCGACGTGGATCCGGTTCGTCCGGTCAAGGGTCGTCAAAAGCTGGACTGTCGACGTGGTTTTGCCGGTGCTGGAAATCTTTCCGATCATGCCTCCCGCGGTGACGACGGCCATATCCTTTTTGATCCCGTGGACTTCCCCCTTGTTGATGATGAGGCTTTCGTTCCAACGTTCGGGATTCCGGGCGATGACGGAAGCGTGGATGGTCTTTACGGAAGAGAGATCCTTCTCCGTTTCCAAGATCGCCTTCAGCTCTTCGTTTTCCTTTTTCAGCCGGTCGTTTTCCACCTTCAGTTGGGCATATTCTTCAAGATGTTTTTTCAGGACTTCGTTTTCTTTGTAGGTGTTTTGAATGTCCCGGATGTTTTCAAAAAAACCCGCAACCGAATGTGCGGGCTTTGCTACGAGATATTGCACAAAGCCGGCAGTGTCTTTTACAAACTGCTCAGGCCATGACAGATGATCCCTCTCCCTCAGCGAAAAACCGATCAACGCCACGAGTAAAATAATCCCGACAAATAAAAGGATCAAGCGCTTATTTGTGAAAAATTGCGGCATGATGTACACCTCTTAATTGCATCACCGCGAGTTTCTGACCTTGTTTTTGAACAGGTCGATATTTTCGAGGGCCTTCCCGGTGCCGATGGCCACCGAATCCAGGGGATTTTCCGCAATTAAAACCGGCATCTTCGTTTCATCGCTGATGACTTTATCCAAATTTCTCAACAGGGCGCCTCCCCCGGTCAAAACGATGCCCCGGTCCATGATGTCGGCCGCCAATTCGGGCGGCGTCTTTTCCAGCGTCAGCTTGACCGTTTCCACGATGGCGTACACCGTATCATGGAGGGCTTGGGCGATCTCCTCGGCCGTGATTTCGATCGTTTTCGGAAGTCCGGTGACGAGATCCCGGCCGCGGATCTCCATGCTTCCGATGCCTTCGGGCATGCCTGCCGAACCGATCTCCAATTTGATCGTCTCCGCCGTACGGTCGCCGATCAGCAAATTGTAATTTTTCCGGATGTAATTGATGATCGCCTCGTCCATTTCGTCGCCGGCGACGCGGATCGACTGGCTCGTGACGATCCCCCCGAGGGAGATGATGGCTACTTCCGTCGTGCCTCCCCCGATGTCCACAATCATGCTCCCGGTCGGCTCCCAGACGGGCAGGTCCGCCCCGATGGCGGCGGCAAAGGGTTCCTCGATCGTGTAGGCATCCCGCGCCCCGGCCTGGCGGGTCGCATCGATCACCGCCCGCTCTTCCACGGCGGTGATTCCCGAAGGAACGCACACCATCACGTACGGTTTGCGGCCAAAACCGTTCTTCCCTTTCAACGCCCGGTTGATGAAATACTTCATCATCTTCGCCGTCGTTTCATAGTCGGCGATCACCCCGTCCTTCATCGGCCTTAATGCGACCACGTTCCCCGGGGTTCTGCCGATCATGTTTTTCGCATCGTTCCCGACGGCGACGATCTGCTTCGTATCCGTTTGGATGGCCACGACGGAGGGCTCCCTCACGACAATTCCTTTCCCTTTTATATAGACGAGGGTATTGGCTGTTCCCAAATCGATTCCCAAATCTTTGGCGCCTAATCCGAACATTGTCCGTATCTCCCTTTCCGATCCAATTTTCTCATGATGCACGCTTTCTGACTGCATTTGCGCTTTTGGGAAAAAGTATTCCTGTTTCGGTCAAAAAGATGAAAAATCCATAATAATTATTATACATGAGACTTGCCAAAAATCCTAGTGTTACAAGTAGCCTTTTTCTTTCAAGCTGATATATTTTCTGTCGCCGATGATGATATGGTCCAGCAATTCGATGCCGAGGATCTTCCCGCATTCCTTCAGCCTTTTCGTGACGTCGATATCCTCGCGGCTGGGCGTGGGATCCCCGCTCGGATGATTGTGGAAACAGATGATGGAGGCGGCGGACCGCTTCAATCCCTCTTTAAAAATTTCCCGGGGATGGACGATGGAGGCGTTCAAGCTGCCGATGAATACCGTCTGCTTGTGGATCACCTGGTTTTTCGTGTTCAAATACAGGCAGACAAAATGTTCCTGGGTGAGAAAACGCATCTCTTCCATTAAATATCTTGCCCCGTCTTCGGGGGAACGAATCACGTACCGCTCCTGCTGGGCGATATTGCCGATCCTTCTCCCCAGTTCGATGGCGGCCAAAATCTGGATCGCCTTCGCTTCTCCGATCCCTTCAATTTTTGTCAATTCTTCCAGGGTGGCATCTTTCAGGAGATGCAAGCCTTCGAAGCGAATCAGGAGCCGCTGGGCAAGCTGAAGCACCGATTCGGATCTTGTTCCGGTTCTGAGGAGAATCGCCAATAATTCCTGATTCGATAAACTTTTCGGGCCGTACCGGATAAATCGCTCCCTCGGCCTTTCCTCTTTCGGAACGTCCCGGATCATGAGCGCTTGCTTGATAGGCTCTTCCCTCCCCTTTGATTTTACTATACCCTTTGCATTCCGTGTTACAGTTTTTTTCAGGTAAAAATGGCAAAGAAAAAAGGCGTTAAGCCCCGCCGATGAACAGAAAACGATGCTTTTGCGGCAGCGGGCCGATCCGCCGTTTCACGGATCTTCCCGAAAAAAGATTGCGTAACATAATCCTATCAAAGCCGCCCTCGACAAACAACGACACAAATTTTACTTTTCCTTTACGTCTCCATTAAATCTTTTCATTTTTCCGCGGAAATAAAGGGAAAATCCCGCCCTTCTGCCGGGAGAAAAGTCCGAACCCGCCTCATGAAAGATGAAAATAGGCTTCAACAAAATCCGTCAAGTTTTCCTGGATGTGCCGCCACGCTTTTTCCTTTCCCGCTTTTTCGAACCCTTCCCATTGCTGATAAGCGTTCACAAGGGCATTCCTCAGCCGCAGCACCTTTTCGTTTTTCAATTCCATCGCCCGGATCTCCTCCATGTCCCGGAGGATCTCCGCGTCGGAAACGGCGGACGGGGAGTTCATATACCGGCTCACCGCTTTTTCCACCAGCCGTTTGTAAATCTCCGGCGCCTTTTCCAAAAAGATTTTCTCCTCCCGGGTCAGCCGGGCGATCCGTTTTTCCTCCGCCTTCACCTCCGCCGGCCACGTTTCCGAATAAAGGGAGAGGCTTTTCCGCATCTCCTTTCCCCTTTCCAAGGAATCGGCAACCCCGATGAATACCCGGTAATGGTCCGCATCCTTCACCGTTTTTGCCGACAGATTTTTACCCTTTAAATCTTCCAGCATCTTGTTCAAGGAATCTTCATTTTTAAAATAACCGGCTTGGAAGATATAGAAGGCCATTTCCGGCAATTCGGCCGTTTCCGCCGCCTCCGCCGCCGGTTCCTTGGGGGCTGCCGCGTTTTCCCGGTTCGGCTGCTCTTCCTTGAGCATGAGGTTCAGCAGGAAAAAGCCGATCAAAATGCCGGCGGCCACCGCCGCTCCGACGGCGGCGAAAGCCGGGTAAGGGGCATTTTTCCGGCCGCCCGTCCCCGTTTTTCTTTTCGGGCGGTAAGAATTGCGCCAAATCGCCGGCGGCATTTTTCTTGTTTTCCGTCCGTCCGTTGCCGGCGCCTCCGCTTTCCCTGCGGCGATTTCCTTCTCCGGCGTTTGGGAAAGGGATCCGCCTTCCGAATCATTTTTTGCTTCCCCGTTGATTTTGATGACGATTTTTTCCGGAAGTTTGTCCATACTGCCTGCCTCCCCTTCCGAAGCTTTGTTTCATCCTATCACAGATCGAAAAAAAAAGAACAAGACTTTTGTCGCCTTGTCCTTCGGGGAATTCGGGAAATTTCGCCGCAGGGATTGATCATTGTAGAAATGTGGACAAATACCATGCCAGCAGCCGGTCGCCGTAAAGATAGGCGATCCAAGCGCCCGCGCCGATAAAGGGGGCAAAGGGCACCGGTTTTTTTCGCCGGAATTTCTTCAAGGCGATCAACAGCAGGCCGAAAAGGGTCCCGAGGAAGGAAGCAAAAAACAGGGTGAGCAATACCTTTTTCGTCCCGAGAAACAGGCCGAGGACGAAAAACAGCTTGATATCGCCGCCGCCCATGCCGCCCCGGGTGACGGCGGCCAACAGATACAGCACGGAAAAGCCGAGAAGGGCACCGGCCAAGGAATCCCACCACGGAACGAGCGGATCGGCCAGCCGGATGACGAGGAACAAAAGGGAAAAAACGAGCAACACCCGGTTGGGGATGATCATTGAATCCAGGTCGGAAACGGTCACGATCATCAATAAGGAAAGGAAAACGAGGGCTTGCAGCCATTCCCAGGAAAAACCGAATTGCAAGTAGGACAGGGAAAACAGGAGCCCCGTCAAAAGCTCCGTTGCGGGATAAAGGAAGGAAATCTTCGCGCCGCATGTCCGGCACCGGCCCCTTAAAAAAAGATAGGAAAAGAGGGGAACGAGCTCTTTCCACGTCAACGGGGTGCGGCAGGCCGGGCAAGAGGAACGGGGCCGGATGACCGATTGCCCTTTGGCCGTCCGCATGCCGACGACATTGAAAAAGGATCCGAAAACCATGCCGTACAACAGGACGAAAACTGCGTAAATGTACTCCATAGGCCCTACCTTTTCTCTCGATTTCGTTCAAGGTTGATAGTAAAACGTCGTTGCCTGGATCTTCGCGGATACGGTTTCGGCTTCCTCCTCCGTCAGCCGCTCCTTTTCCCCCGGCAGGGAAAAACTGACCGTATCTATTGTATGGATTCGTTCCAATTTTTCCAATTCCTTCACAAATTTCAGCAGGCTGTCGAAATCCGGGGAAACGACGTCCATGGTGAAGGTGATCGTTTTTAAATTCTCCGGCTTGTCCGGAAGGGAGGCCGGCCCATCGGCCGGTTCCGCCGTCCCTTCTTCCGGGCTTTCCGCGGTCTCTTCCGCACCGGCAGAACCGTCGGATTGCGCCGCGCCTCCTTCCTCCGTTTTGCCGCCGCTTTCCGTATCCCCGCCGCCGGGGGAAGGGGCAGTTTCCGTTTCGCCGCTTGCGGGCTCCCCGTCGTAATTGGTGAAGCTGATCGAGTTCACCTGGCTATTGCTGGCGTATTCCGCCTCCTGCACGGAAAGGAGCAATTGATCGATCGCCCGCCGATCCGGGATCCGTTTTTTCAATTGTTCTTCGTTTTCGGCGGAACCTTCCTCCGGCTCGGCCAGCCGGTCCTCCAGGGCCCCGATCTCCCGCTCCAGCCGGTTTACCTCCGCCTTCTTCGCCGCCTGTTCTTCCTTCAGCGGGAGGATAAAGCGGACGAAAAGGAGGACGAGCAGCAAGAAAAGAATGACGAGGATAAAATAGACGAGTTTTTTCCTTTCTTCCAGAAAACTATTCACCCTGTTCCCCTCCCGACTTTTTCAGCGCCCCCCGGTTCACGTTCAATTGGATCGTCGCTTCATAGCGGGGGACGACGGCAAAATCCGTCTGCTCCTCCTCGCCTTCTTCCAGCCGGAATGCGCTCACCTCGTTTACTTTCACATCGGAAAAGAAATCGGAGACGCCCAGCTTCTCCACATAGGCGGACAGGTCCGTCAACGTTTCGAAATCCGTGACGACCGTCAGCTGGCCGTCATTATAGCTGTACTGAACGAGATAGCCGTTCTCGGGCAAAAGCTCCTTTAAATGTTCAATCAAAAGGGAGGCGGGCGCCGTTAAGCCCTCCGCGTACGCCACGAGATTTTCCAGGGAGGGGCCCTCCTCCTGGCCGTTTTGCGACAGCTTCGTTTCCAGGGCGGCTTTTTCCATGGTTAAATTTTGTTCCGCGGTCCGCAAGAAGGCATTGTCGTTTTTCATTTGCCAATAGATCAGGCACAGCCCGGCAAAGAGCAATAGCCACAATAGGACCAAAAGAAGGAAGATGAGCTTCGTTTTCGGCCGCTCCCGCTCGAATTCGGGCAAGAGATTGATATCAGGTATCATGACGACTCCCCTTTCAAGGCCAGCCCCAGGACGGGAATGAAGGAACGGGGCAGGGCAGCGATTTTTTCCGGGAAAGCATAGCCGTTTAAAATCGTGACGGGAAGGGTGAAGTTCGCTTCGATCCGTTCCCGGACCTTCGCCAAATCCGGATAGTCGCCGTACAGGATGATGCCCGTTACCGTTCGCCTCCCTTTATGGATCGAATAACGGTAAAAATTCATGATCCGCTCCAATTCGACCATCTGGTCTTCCAACAGCCCGGACAGATAGGTTTCATCCCCGGCATATTCCCAAGTGAACGCATTTTCCCCGGCGGGGACGCATCTCCAGTTTTTCAACGGGATGTCCAAATCCTGATAGCGCATAAATTCGGGCAGGTCATCGGAAAAAATGGTGATCCCGAGCCAATTTAAATTGACTTCGAGGAACAAATAGACTTTCCCCGGCTTCGCCCCCTCGACGGCGGCAAAATACCGGTAGGCGGAGAGGGAGCGGATATCGCACTGCACCGGCTTCAATCCCGCGTCGATGAAGACCTCCGAGTATTTGTTCAATTCTTCCAGAGGGACGGAAAAAAGCAGGGCCTTCCGCTTTCCGTCGTTCGCGTCCCTTTCCGGCAACAGGCAAACGTCGAAGGCCGGATTTTCAAAGGGGAGATAGATGCTGTTCCCGATCTCCATATGGAAATAGGCCTTCAGTTCATTCTCTTTCACATGTTCGGGCACCGTCTCCTTTTTCATGCTCACAAGGGAGTCCGGGACGCAGAAACGGACCTTCCTCCGTTTGATCCCCCATTCCTGGACCGTCCCTTTGAAAAATTCATAGAAGGCGATCTCGTCGGCGATCCGGCCCTGTTCCACCATCCCTTCCGGGACCGGTTTTTCCATCAAGGTGATCTCTTCGAGCCCGGAACCCCTTTGTTCCGCGCAGCGGATGGCATAATCGTCAACGATCAGGTTCACTGTCCGCTTTTTTATGATCATGGCTGGTTCACCGTCCTGTGCCGAAATGAAAACCGGTTCCGCCGGGGGAACCGTTCATTTTCCTCGGGAAAAGGCCAAAGCTTGGCCCCTTCCCGAAAAAAATGAGAGGGGCCAGGCGCCGGGGAGCGCCTGGGGTTGTTGAGAATGTTGAAATAAAGCAAGAATTATAGGATAGTTAGGGTTCGTGTATTATTCCCCTCCTCCACCACCATTATTTCCTTTATTTGGTAAAAGCATTGTCATCTAAGTAGTCATTAATCAGATCATCCGTAGTTTCATCATCATTATTACTAATCCCTAAACCGGTTTTAAGATCTTCATTTTTAATTTTTTTAAGATTACTATATTTTATCGTCCATTCTCCACTGCTTTTTGTATAAGTTACCTTATCATCGTTTGCTAGTTTAACCTTTTTATCCATATATTTACTTAATATGTCCTTATCAAAAGTTATTGTTCCTGCAGTTTTATCTTCTGTCCCTTCTCCGTTAGCGTGAGCAAGTTTTGCGGCAGAAATAATATTCGAAGCATCCGCCAAAATCGCTTTATCCCGCGAATCGCTAATGACATTTGCAATCAGCGGAATGACAATCGCCGCGATGATGCCCAAAATGACGAGCACGGCCAGGAGCTCGATCAGCGTCAACCCTTTTTCGTTCTTCTTCAGCTTCTTCCATTTTTGAATCATAGCATTTCCTCCTCATAACATGATTTTTTCCTGTTCCAAATTTCAGGAACGACTGGCTTTTTTTCCGTCGGACCACCCCCCGAAGGGAAAATTTTTTTCTATAACACTTGCTGATAGATGGAGAACAGGGGAATGATAATCGATGCGACGATCGTACCGACGACGCCGGCGAGCAGGATGATCATCACCGGCTCGATCAGGGATTTTAACGTATCGACGGTGCGGTCGACTTCCGCTTCGTAAAAATCGGCGATCTTGCCCAGCATGAAGTCAAGGGAACCGGACTGCTCGCCCACGGCGATCATCTGGGTCACGAGCGGCGGCATCACCCAGCTTTTTTCGAAAGGTTCCGATAGCCGATTCCCCTTCGCCAGGCTTTCCCGCGCTTCCAAAATGACTTTTCCGATCACCGGATTTCCGGCGACCCTTTCCGTGATCGTCAAGGCCTCCAAGATCGGGACGGAACTGGAAACGAGGGACGACAGGGTCCGGGCCGTCCTGCCGATGGCCGCCTTTTGCAGCAAATTCCCGAACACCGGCATCCTAAGCAGGAACCAATGGACGCCGTAATGGAATTTTTTGCTGTTTTTCATGAAATAGCCGAACAGCGCGGCTGCCGCAAGGAGCACGAGCAGCCCGATCCACCAGTAATTGGCGACGGCATGGCTCATTCCCATCACCATTTTCGTCACCGGCGGCAGTTCGGCGCCGAACTGCCGGAACATGTCGGTAAACCGCGGCACGATGAAAATCATGAGAAATACGACGACGAAAATCATGATGATGAGGATCGAAACCGGATAGGTCAAGGCGGATTGGATTTTTTTCGCCGTATAATACTGCTTTTCGAAGTGGGCGGCGAGCCGGTCCAAGGTTTCATCCAGGCTGCCGGTCGCCTCCCCGGCCCGGATCATGTTCGTGAACATCGGCGGAAAGACCTTCGCATGCTTTTCCGCCGCCTCCGAAAAGGAGCGGCCGGACCGCAGTTCGTCCTCGATCTGCAGCAGCACCTTCCGCAAATGCTTGCTTTCCGTCTGCCGGGCCAAAATATTCGTCGCCTTCACGATCGGGATCCCGGCCCGGATCAGGGTGGCGAATTGGCGGCAATAGATGACGAAGTGCTGATGTTTGACCGGCCTCCCGAGCGTCACTTCCCGGTACAGCAGCCCCTTCGCTTCCGTCACTTCCCGCGGCCGGATGCCCTGCTCCACGAGCCGACTGATCGCCTGGTTTTTGTTCGCGGCTTCGATCGTCCCCTTCTTCATCATCCCCTTTTTTGTTCTGCCCACATATTTGTAAACGGCCACGATCATTCACCTGCACCGATGTAGACTTTTGCGGTCTCCTCGGAGATCTCCCCTTTGGAAAGGAGGGATTGGACCGACATTTCCAGCGTATGCATGCCGAGGGCTTTGCCCGTCTGCAAGATGTTAGGGATTTGGTGGGTTTTCCCGTTCCGGATCAAATTGGCGACCGACGGATAATTGACCAAGATTTCCGTCGCCGCGATCCGGCCGTCCAACCCCCTTTTCGGCAGCAACCGCTGGGAGATGACCCCCCGCAGAACCGACGCCAGCTGCAGCCGGATCTGTCCCTGCTGATGGGGAGGGAACACGTCGATGATGCGGTCGATCGTTTGGGCGGCGCTCACCGTATGCAGGGTGGCCAAAACGAGGTGGCCCGTTTCCGCGGCGGTGACCGCCGTTGCGATCGTCTCCAAATCCCGCATTTCCCCCACCAAAATGACGTCGGGATCCTGGCGGAGGGCGGCCCGGAGCCCGCTGGCAAAGTTTTTCGTATCCTTGCCGACCTCCCGTTGGTTGATGATCGAACGCTTATGTTCGTGGACATATTCGATCGGGTCTTCCAGGGTGATGATATGTTTGGCAAAACGCCCGTTTATGTAATCGATCATCGCCGCCAAAGTCGTCGATTTTCCCGACCCGGTCGGTCCCGTCACCAAAATCAGCCCTTGGGGTTTGACCAACAATTTTTCGATGACCGGCGGCATGTTCAACTGTTCCAAAGTGGGGATCTTTGTCGGGATCATCCGGATCGCGAGGCTGATGTAATTTTGCTGATGGAACACATTGATCCGAAAGCGGCACGCATTATCCAGCTGAAAATTCAAATCTATCTCCCGCTCGGTCAGAAAAGTTTCCCACCGGTCGTCGGGAACCAAACGCCGCGCCATTTCCTCCGTATCGAAAGGGGTCAGGGTTTCGGTCCCGAAGTCCCGCAATTGGCCGTGGACGCGGAGGATCGGCCGCGAACCGACGGTCAGATGAAGATCCGACGCTTTTTCCTCATAAGCCTTTCTCAGCAAATCCAAGATATGGTACGCCATGATGTTCCGCTCCTATTCGATCGTTACCGTCCGCAGGACTTCTTCCGTCGTCGTCAAGCCTTCCTTCACCTTCATCAATCCGTCGTCGATCAGGAACTTCATGCCCTTCTCCCGCAAATATTGGCGGATTTCCGCCGAATCGGCCTCCCGCAAAATAAACTTCCGGATTTCCTCATCCACGTAAAGCAGCTCATGGATGGCGATCCGTCCCCGGTATCCGGTCATGTTGCAGCTCGGACAACCCCTTCCCCGCCTGATCCGCTCGATTTCGATCCCTCTTTCGGAAAAGATCCGCCTTTCCCGTTCCGTCGCCTCGACCGTTTCCCCGCAGTCCCGGCACACCTTCCGGACCAGCCTCTGGCTGACCACCCCGGCCAAGGAGGCGGCGACCAAGAAGGGTTCGATCCCCATATCATTCAAGCGGGTGATGGTGGCGATCGCGCTGTTCGTATGCAGCGTGCTCAGGACGAGGTGGCCGGTCAAGGAGGCGCGGATGGAGATTTGCGCCGTTTCCACGTCGCGGATTTCCCCGATCATGATGATGTCCGGGTCCTGGCGCAGGATCGAACGCAGGCCGCTGGCGAAGGTCAAGCCGATGTCTTCGTTGACCTGCATTTGATTGATGCCATCCAATTGGTATTCCACCGGATCTTCGATCGTGATGATGTTCACTTCTTCCCGGTTCAGATGGTTGAGTGCCGCGTACAGGGTGGAAGACTTTCCCGATCCGGTCGGCCCGGTGATGAGCACGATGCCGTTCGGCCTTTCGATCATTTTCCGGAAAAGGGCCAAATTTTCCGGGGCGAAACCCAATTTATCGAGCCGGTTCAAGGCGCTGCTCAAGTCGAGGATGCGCATGACCACCTTTTCGCCGTATATCGTCGGCAGCGTCGAGACCCGGATGTCGATCGGCTTGAAGTTGACGGTCGTCTTGATCCTCCCGTCCTGGGGGATCCGGTTTTCGGTAATGTTCAGATCGGCCATGATCTTGATCCGGGCGGTGATCATATTTTGCAGATGCTTCGGCAGCGTCCGCTCCAAACGGACCATCCCGTCCACCCGGTAGCGGACCCGCACTTCCGTCTCCTGCGGGTCCAAGTGGATGTCGCTCGCCCGTTGGGCGACGGCGTTGGCAATGATTTGGTTGACGAGCCGGACCACCGGGGAATCTTCATCGGTAATCCGGACTTCATCCAAATTCTCCTCCGGCGTCAGATCATTGATCGCTTCTTCCATCGATTCCTGGAGATCGTAATACTTGGTAATCGCGCGGAACAGCTCGTCTTTCGCCGCGATCCCGGGTTCAATTTGGCAGCCGGTGGCCATCCGCAACTCCTCGATCGCAAAATAATCCAGCGGATCGGACATGGCGACGAACAGCTTGTTCCTTTCCTTCCGGATCGGCAGGGCGTTGTGCCGCTTGGCCAATTCCTTCGGGACGAGCTGGATGAGATCCTGATCGATGGGAAACTGGCTGACATTGATATGGGGAATGCCCAGCTGGAATTCCAGTACCTCGATCAGCTGCTGTTCCGTAATGAACCCCTCGCGGAGGAGGGCGTCGCCCAGCTTTTCATCGGGAGATTTGTTCTTCAAGGCGTGATTCAATTGTTCTTCCGTGATCAGTCCCGCTTCGATCAACAGATCGCCCAAACGTTTTCTCAACATCGGTTTCACCGCATTTCCATTGGCATCATTCGCGTCTTTAAGCCGGCGGATGCCGGCGTTCCGGCCGTCCGCCTTTTATTTCACATAATTCGGATCCTCATACAAAGGCTCCTCTCCGGCCGCATCGCCGGTCTTGCCGTCCGGGGCTTGGTCCGCCGTTTCATTTCCCTCCGGGGCGCTCGTCCCCGTTTCACCGCCGGTTCCTTCCGTTTCGGGCGCCTGATTTCCTTCCGGTCCGCCGTTCCCCTGCGGTTCGCCGGCCGGTTCGGCCTCCTCACCGCCTGTTTCGTTCAGGTCCGAAGCCGGACGCAAGATAATTTCCGGCACGGGGGGATAATAATCCCGGCTGATCCGCTCGGTTTTGAGGGTTTCCCCGTCGGGCGTTTTCCACAGGCGGTTGACGATGATCCGGGCCCCGTTTTGCCCCTTCTGAACCGTGATTTCCTCCCCCGGATGCAGATCCTTGCTGTAGCGGTAAACGGTCCGGAACGGCAAAACCTCCTTCTCCGTTTCCCATTCGTAAACCGCCGGCTGCTCGACGGAAAGAAGGGACAAGGTCAGCTTCGGTCCCGAAAGCTCCGCCCGTAAGGTATAGGAAAAATCATTGGGATTATAGACTATGAAATCTTTTTGCAATGATTCGTCCACATAGGCGTCGATCCCCGGTTCCGCATAATCCGGGAATGTCCGGTGGGGATGCCTCTCCAGGATTTCCACATTGGTCTCTAAAAACAGGGCGTACATCATCGCAGCCAAATAGCTGCCTTCTTTCGCGTTCGCCGCGGGGACCTTTTTCATGAGGTTCTCGTTAAAGGAAAATTTTTCTTTCGGCCCGATTTCTAAACCGTTCAGTTTATTCACCCATTTTTCCAGAAAAAACTCCTCCGGGACATCCCACCGCGCGGAGGCGACGGTCTTCGTTTCCGCTTTTTCATTCATTACGGCCCGAATGGTTTTGTCCCCCAGCACGCCGGCCTGTTCTTCGGCCAGGGCCAACGTTTTTTCCGCGTCAACCGCCGGCGGCCAGCCGGCGAGCTCTTCCTTTTCCATTTGGATCTCCACGACGAAGGGGATGTGGAATTCTTCCCCTTTGCCGAAAAATTTGTACCAGGGCCGTTCCATCCGCTGTTTTACATTTTCCATCGTCTGCCGAATGTCGAAAACGACGTTTTCATTCGGGATGACCAGGTCATCGCCGGAAAAAGAAACGACCAGCCGGCCTTCCCTTTTCCACTCGGCGGCCTTTTCCGCAAGCAGACGCTGCGCTTCCGAAAGGTCCATCCCGCCCACTTCGACCCCGCCGACGGTCGAGCCCGCCGGGATTTTTCCGGCGGCCGAGACCGACTTCGCCAGCGCGGCGCCCGCCGTCAGCAAAAAAAGGGCCAGGATGATGACTCCAAACCGTTTCCTCCATTTCATGGAATTCCCACCCTAAAGAAAAAATCATCGAATTTTTCCGATGGATACAGGAAAAAAGAACTATTTTAAGCTATAATATTATTGGAAAATGAATACAAAAAATAGTAATCTATTACTATTTTAATGATAACAATAATGAATAGCAACGCATTCCTGGGACTTTTTATTTATTTTTTGGATGATTTTTCAATTTTATGCCATATTTTACAAACCGGACGAAGAAAGAGTTTGTTTTTCCGAGAAAAGGAGATTGCCAGTCATGGATCATTTCATGAAGGATTCCGGCGGAGCCTCCCTCGTGGAAGTCGTCGCCTCCCTCCTCATCCTGTCGGTGCTCTTGTTGACGTTCTTCAACTTCTTTGTGTTCACGAACAAGGCCGCCCATTCCAGCCAGGACAAGCTGATCGGCACCTATTTGGCCAAGGCGACGCTGGAACGGGTCAAGGCCGATCCCTTATCCTATATCGATCCTCCCGATTCGGCGACGCCGCCTCCCTATGCAGGGAAAACGAAAGACGACCCGTATGTGTATTCCTACGACGTTTGCAAGGCTAAAAACTTCCGGGACTGCGAAACCCTTTATTTGCCCTTGGTGAACGGAAAAACCTACGAAATCTATCTCTACGTCTACCAGGATGTGTCCGACCGCAGGCTCAACCTGATCAACGTTGCCGTCCAGGCCCGATTGGAAGACAAGGGGATCGCTTCGACGGTGGAGGGGTTTGTCCGCTATGAACCGTAGGATCCGGAAAAGATGGGAAAATAACGAAGGCCTCACGCTCATCGAAACCGTCGCCAGCCTGGCGCTGATGTCCGTGATCCTGCTCGTCGTCTTTTCCGTCCTGTACGGGGGAATCCAGGCGTACGGCCGGTCGATGGAAGAGGCGAAACTGCGGGATGAAGCCGACTACATCATGGCGAATTTCATCGAAGGGATCTTCACGCTAAAGGCGAGCGAAGTGGAAAAAACGGCTTTGCCCGAAAGCGGGACGAACAACTACTATTTTCAAAAGAAAAACGGGGAAAAGACCGGTTTCATCGACGGAAAGGCGGTGGTGAACGGCCGCGCGCTCCCGCCTTTGAACGACGGCGTCCGCCTCGATAAGGATTCGCGGATCGAAAGCCTGGGCGACGGAAAATTCCGCATTACGTTGAGCCTGAAATCAAAAAAGTTTGAGGAGCATTTGGAATTAACGAGCATTCTCAGCTTGATCGACGATACGAAAGGGGGAGAAAAATGAATGCGCGGTTCCGCCGGGAAGACGGCTATGCGCTCTTGATCACCGTGTTCATCTCCTTGCTGTTTGCCGTCCTGGCCCTGTCCCTGTTGTCCGTCACGTTGAGCGGCGTCAAGCGCAGCCAAACGTCGGAAAATATCGTCCAGGCCAGGGAACTGTCGGCAAAGGGGATCGACCATCTTACCAACCAGATCTACCGGGAGCTGAACGAAGCCCTGGGAGAGGAGGGGCTTCCCCGTTCGGAATTCATCGAACGGCTGAATCAAACGTTAAACGCCTACAAATGCGACGGGAGCGGGATCCGGAAAGCGAACCGGACCGGCGAATATGCGGCCTGCATCACAAAAATCGAAGACGTGACGGATGCAAACGGCGAACCGAATCCCCTGCGGAAAAAAGTCACCTTTGTCAGCACCGGAAGCTCCGGCGGCGAGGAAAAGCGTATGACCGCCACCTATGAAATCGGCACCCAGGCGGTTCCGGAGCCGCTCCATTACGCGTTGGGTGCCAATAAAGAATGCGCCCGGAAGAGGAACTGCATCCCCGGTGAAGGGAACATGTTCCTGCACGGGGCCGTCTCCATCACCGGCGACATGAAGGTGGACGGAAATCTTATTATAAGCAATAAGGCCCGGGCCGTCCTTGGCGGAGGGGAATATTGGATCAACTCCCTTTACCCGGGCGCCCGTCCGGCGGACGGAAAGGACCGGGCCCAGCTCGTTTTGGGCGGGGAGGTTTACGCCTTGAATCAGATCCCGGGTAACTACGAGAACTACCTCAATACCGTCAACTTTGGCTTCGGCTTCACGAAGAAGACGGACCGGATCGAAGACGTCTTTTTCCCCGGCGAAGCCCCGCGGATTGTCCGGCTGGAAACTTCCCGTCAGCCGATCCCAATCACTGCGCAGCGGAATGCGTTCAAGTATGAGAAAAATTCTCCGGGGGTAACGGTCATAAGAAAATGGTTGCCCCTCTTGCCTTTCGTCATGCCTTTCGAAAATGAATCTTACCCGGATAAAAAAATCTATGCGGATTGCAATTGGATCATCACCAATACTTGTATATTCAACGGAAATAACACCTTCGGAAGATTTGCGACTAACAGCGATCTCGAGATCAAAAACAGCTATAAAAACTTCGGAAAGACCATCTTTCTTAACGGCGCCTATGTCGGCGGGAATTTAACGGTCGGGAACGGAAGCACATCCTCTAATCCGAACAATTATGACCGGGTCCAAATCGACGGCCCCATCTTCGTGGACGGCGATGTCACCATCAAGGGGGCCGACGCCCAGTTCAATTCCATCATGTACGTTGACGGGGATGTCAAAATCGAATATTCCCGGATCAACGGGTTGAACAAGAACGGAAGGGAAGGTTCATTGATCATCTTCGCCAACGGGAAAATCGACATCCAAAACAACAGCGTCTATCAAGATGAGCCGAGCCGGATCAAAGGATTCTTTTATTCGGAAAAGGAATTGGAAATGTACGGGGTCGGATCCAATATCCGGATCGAAGGCGGAATATCGGCGCGCAAGATCGTTTTGAACGCCATCCGCGGCAGGGCAAGAGATACAAAATTCGAAAATGCCCAGAGATACTGGAACGATTACTACGAAGGCGTCGAAGGCCAGCGGACGAGGCCGTCCCGCCTGCAAATCGTCTATGACCCGGAAATCATCAACACTTACTCCGACATCAAATCCCAGGAGCCGGTCATCACGGACGTGGACTATCCGATCCTCCTCGACCGGAAGCCGGGGGAATAGTCAGCCGGTCCCGGACTGCAAAAGAGGAAAAATCCTTTTGGGATCCGGCCAGCGGATTCAGCACGGCGAACAGCCCGACGGCGCCGAAGAAGAAAATCCTTCGCGCTCAGGACAAAAAATCGCCATGCGCCGGAAGAATAAACTCCGGTGCATGGCGATCTGTATTTTTCCGAGCCTGCTGGAAAAAGAATAGCCGCCGGTTTCCGTTGCCCGGTCCGCAATCCACGGGGGGAACCGCAGCTTCCCGGCGCCATCATTCCGGACAGCCGAGAGAAACGATGGCCGTCTTCCTGCCGTCTTCTCCGCGGCGGAGAAATCCGGCCCCCCCCTCCCCGTAAGCTAAATCACGTATTTGGCCACTTTATTGCGGCCGACCCGCTTTGCGCCGATATACAGGGCCCGGTCCGCGCAGCGCAGCAGGGCCATCGGTTCGTCCGTATCCGCGGGGGCGGCTGAAACGCCGATGCTCACGGTAACGCGCACGCTCAATTTCCGCCTGACTTCCGCCAGATCGTTGTACATGACGAAGGAACGGCTCTCGATCGTCTTGCGGATGTATTCGGCAAAGGAACTGGCCTCTTCCTTCTTGTAGCCGGGAAGGATGACCGCAAACTCCTCCCCGCCGTATCTTGCCACGATTCCCTTCGATTGGATGATCGATTTCAGCAGATCCGCCATTTGGCACAATATTTCATTTCCGCTTTGATGCCCGTAAGTATCATTGACCATTTTAAAATGGTCGATATCGATCAATAAAAGGGAAACGGATGGCATCTCCCCGTTTCTTAACTTTTCGAAAATTTCCTCCAGCTTGTCGTGAAAATAGCGGGCGTTGTACAGTTTCGTCAACGGGCATCTGATGCTTTCATCCTTTGTCTTCTCGTAATGTTTGGCGTTATCCAGGGAGATGGCCAAATAGGAGCAGAGGATGTCGAAAATGGCCAGTTGAAACTTGTCATATACCCTTTTCCTCTTCGATCCCAAAAGGATCACGCCGGTGACGCGATTGTTTTTCATCATGGGAACGGCGAGAAGGCTTTCCATGTCATCGGGAAACCCTTCCTTCTCCATCCGCTGCCATTCCCTTCTTTCATGGAACAGCATCCCTCTTTTCGCCGACCAGACGAGGCCGCCGATCCCTTCGTTCTTTTTCAGCGGCGGCGGCTTCACCTCAGCAAATTCCCCTTTTTCATAGCAGCGGATATATTCCAGCCGTTCATCGTCCACGACTTCCAGAATGTACAAATAATTGGCGGGAAACATTTTCAGCACGTTTTTAACGAAAATCTCGAGCACCTCATCGAATTTTAATTTTTCCGTCAGCCGGTGTCCCAGTTCCACGGCCTTCTGCAAATATTCGTTCATGATGCTCGCCCGGTTGTAGTTATGCAAAACGAGCAGCATCAGGATGACGGGAATGCCCACCAGGAGCACGCTGATGTTTCCGGCCGAATTGTACAAAATGTATAAGATCACGCCGATCGGATAGGCGACGAACAAGGAAAGGGTCTCCCAAACCAAATCCTTTGAAAAAAATGAAATTTTGACCGAATAAATAAATGAATGGATGAAATTGAAAAACAACTGGTTCAAAAGATAATAGGCGAAGACATAGACAAACGCCAGCAAAAAGAATGAAACGTCGACGGAAGCCCCCGGATTGTGGGTTCCGCCCAAAAGATAGTAGACCGTCCCGCTTAAAACCGATACGGCGGAAAACATGGCGGAATTTAAGGGAAAACGAAAATATTGGTCCCTCGACAGGCGAAGGCGGATCATGGTAATGAGGATGGAGAACTGGGTCAAAATCATTTCCGCCAGCAGGCCGAATTGCAAAAATACCACGAGGACGATCCATTGGGTAAAGGAGATCGGCGTCTGGTTGATAATGACCGGCAATAAGGCGGCGGGGATCATAAGCAGGACTAAAATAATAAAGTCCCCGGCGTTGAAACTCGATGGCAGGGGAGAAACCTGGGAGGCGTAAAGGAAACTGGCAGGAACAACAACCGCCCACGCCAACCAAATGATCCATTTCTTTTTCCGGCCGATCACCATATTGCTCCCCTCCCATGACTTGGCAAATCCCTCATTTTTTCAGCTTTCATATTAAACATATTTTATCAAAAACCGGATTTTTTGTCATTTTATTTTTACAATTTTAATATTTTTTGCACAACAGGATGGACGGCCGCGATAAAATACAAGGAGCCGGTCACGATCAGGGCCTCCTCCCCGGTCAAGCCGCCGATCAGCCGCGCCAATTCCCCCTTCCAATCCTTCACGGCCCGCTTATCGGCGGCGCGGGAAAGGGAAAGCAGCCGTTCCGCCCTTTCCCCGCGGGGATGGGAAAATTCGGTAAAGACGAGTTTTCCGCCCAATTGATCGAGGATGGCGATCATTTCCGCCAGCGGTTTGTCTTTTAAAGCGGAAAAGAGGACGGTCGCTTTTTTGTTCGGAAAATGCCGTTGGAATGTTTCTGACAGGCTCGCTGCCCCTTCGGGATTGTGGGCCCCGTCCAATATCACCAGGGGGCGCCGGGAGACGATCTGGAATCTCCCTTTCCATTCCGCTTTCTTCAAACCTTCGGCAATATGCTCGTCTTCGATGAAAAAGGAATAGTAGGTCTGCAACAGGTAAGCGGCCATCGCGGCGAGGGAAGCATTTTCCAGCTGATGGCGCCCGAACATGCCGATCTCCAGATCCGGAAAGGTCTTAAAGACCAGCTGCAGCGAAAATCTTTCCCCGTTTTCCGCGGGGCCGAGATCCGTATATTGAAATTGTTTTCCCAGCCGGTAGACCGCAGCGCGCTTCTCTTTGGCCGTTCCGGCAACCGTTTCCAACGCTTCCCCTCGCGCCGCGGTGACCAGGGGAACCCCGTTTTTGATGATCCCCGCCTTTTCCGCGGCGATCTCTTTTATCGTGGAACCCAAAATGTTCATATGATCGTGGCCGACGTTGGTAATGACCGAGACAAGGGGATGGAGGACGTTCGTCGAATCGAGCCGGCCGCCGAGCCCGACTTCAAAGATGGCGACATCGACGGGATGAACGAAGGCGAAATAATGCAAGGCCATCGCCGTCAAAATCTCAAATTCCGTCGGCGGATTGCCCTCGCGGTCCAACCTTTCGACGGCGGGAAGGACCGCTTCGGCGCAGGCGATCAGATCCTTTCCGCCGATGGGCCTGCCGTTTACGGCGATCCGTTCGCAAGGATGATCCATATGGGGGGAGGTGAAGGTGCCCGCCTCCAGGCCCGCTTCTTCAACAATCGCCCGTAAAAAGGCGACGGTTGATCCCTTTCCGTTCGTCCCCCCAACATGGACCGCACGGATATATCTTTCGGGATGGCCCAGCGCGGCCATGAGGCGCTCCATCCGTTCCAGCCCGGGTTTTATGCCGAATTTCAAACGGTTGTCCAACCATCCGATGACTTCTTCCGGTTTTTCAAACATGCCGCTTTCCCCCCGTTTTTTCGATCCCGGTTCAAATATCTGTCGACGACCGGGAAAGATCCGATCGGTGAAAAACCGTTTTCCCGCTTCTTGTTCAAAAAGAGGACGAATCTAACGAAGTAGATCCGTCCTGGAAAATCCGTCCATCAAGATTTTAACTCTTTCAGCCGCTGCTCCACAAGAGACCTTTTTTCCAAATATTCCTTCTCCTTCTCCCTTTCGGCGGCGACCACTTGGGCCGGCGCTTTTTTCAGGAAATTTTCATTGGCCAGTTTCTTTTGCACCCGCAAGACTTCCGCATCCCATTTTGCCAGCTCTTTTTCCAGCCGGGCGATCTCCTCTTCGATGTCGATGAGCCCCTCAAGGGGCAGGAAGATTTCCCCGCCGGTGACGACGGCGCTCATCGATTTTTCCGGCGCCGCCAGGTCCTTGGCCATCACGAGGGTCTTCGGATTTAGAAAGCGCCGGAGATATTTTTCGTTTTCCTTTAACGTTTCCAGCGTTTCATCGTCCGTTGCTTTGATCAGGACGTCGATTTTCTTGCCCATCGGCGTGTTCATTTCCGCGCGGATGTTTCTTACCGAACGGATGATTTCCATCAGGATTTTCATCTGCTTGACCGCCTTCGGATCATCCCATTCTTTGCGGACCTCGGGCCATTTGCTTAAAGTGATCGTCTCTCCCTGATGGGGCAGATGCTGCCATATTTCCTCGGTAATAAACGGCATGAACGGGTGCAACAAACGCAAGGTTTGATCGAAAACGCAGGCGAGAACGGACCTCGTCGTCCTTTTCGCCCCTTCGTCATCGCCGTAGAGCGGGAGCTTGGCCATCTCGATGTACCAATCGCAAAGATCATCCCAGATAAAGTTGTACAACGTCCGCCCGGCTTCGCCGAATTCGTATTTTTCCGCAAGCTTCGTGACCGTTTCGATCGTCTCGTTCAATCTCGCCAAGATCCATCGGTCGGCGACGGATTTCTCCCCGCCCAAATCGATTTCATCATAGGTCATGCCGTTCAAGTTCATCAAGGCGAAGCGGGACGCGTTCCAAATTTTGTTGGCGAAATTCCAGACCCCTTCCACCTTTTCCGTGCTGAAGCGCAAATCCAGCCCCGGGGAAGAACCGGTTGCCAGGAAATAGCGCAGGGAGTCGGCCCCGTATTTGTCGATGACCTCCATCGGATCGACGCCGTTTCCGAGGGATTTGCTCATTTTTCTTCCCTGGCTGTCGCGGACGAGGCCGTGGATCAACACATCCTTGAACGGTTTCGTGCCGGTAAATTCCAGGGCTTGGAAAATCATCCGCGACACCCAGAAGAAAATGATGTCGTAGCCGGTCACCAGAACATCCGTCGGATAATACCGCTTGTAATCGGGGCTTTCCGTGTCCGGCCAGCCCATCGTCGAGAAGGGCCATAACGCCGAGCTGAACCAAGTGTCCAAAACATCGGGATCCTGCTCCCAATTTTCGATGTCCTTCGGCGGTTCGGTGTCCACGTAAATCTCGCCGGTCTCTTTATGATACCAGGCGGGAATCCGGTGTCCCCACCAAAGCTGGCGGGAAATGCACCAATCCCGGATATTTTCCAGCCAGTGCAAATAGGTCTTTTCGAAACGTTCGGGCACAAAACGGACTTTTCCTTCGCCCTTTTGCAGTTCGATGGCTGCCTTGGCCAGCGGTTCCATCTTGACGAACCATTGGGTGGACAGATACGGTTCGACGACGGCGCCGCTTCTTTCCGAATGGCCGACGGAATGGACATGCTTTTCGACTTTTTCCAGCAGCCCGAGCTCCCGAAGATCTTCGACGATCCGCTTCCGGCATTCGAAACGGTCCAATCCCTGGTATTTGCCGGCGTTTTCATTCATCGTCCCATCCGGATTCATGACCAGGATCCGCGGGAGCCCGTGCCGGTTTCCGACCTCGAAGTCATTGGGGTCATGGGCGGGCGTAATTTTGACCGCTCCGGTCCCGAATTCCTTGTCCACGTATTCATCGGCGATGATCGGAATCTCCCGGCCGACGAAGGGCAAGACGACCGTTTTGCCGATCAGGTCCTTGTACCTGTCATCCTCCGGATGGACGGCGACGGCGGTATCCCCCAGCATCGTTTCCGGCCTCGTCGTGGCCACTTCGATATGGCCGCTTCCATCCTTTAACGGATATTTGATGTGGTAGAGGGCGCCTTCCACTTCCTTGTAAATCACTTCAATGTCGGATAAAGCCGTCCTTGTCTCCGGATCCCAGTTAATGATATATTCCCCCCGGTAGATCAGGCCCTTCCGGTAAAGGGAGACGAACACTTCGCGGACGGCCCTGGAGAGCCCTTCATCCAAGGTGAAGCGCTCCCTCGTGTAATCGAGGGAAAGGCCGAGTTTTTCCCATTGTTTCCGGATGTGGCCGGCATATTCCTCTTTCCAGCGCCACGTTTCTTCCACAAATTTTTCCCGGCCCAGATCGTATCTCGTCTTTCCTTCCTTCCGCAGCTTTTCCTCCACCTTGGCCTGGGTGGCGATGCCCGCATGGTCCATGCCGGGGAGCCACAAAACGTCATACCCCTGCATCCGCTTCATCCGGACGATGATGTCCTGAAGGGTCGCATCCCAGGCGTGGCCGAGATGCAATTTTCCGGTGACGTTCGGCGGAGGAATGACGACCGTAAACGGTTTTTTGTCCGGTTCTCCTTTCGCCTCGAAATATTTTCCGCGGAGCCACCATTCGTAACGGCCCTGTTCCACCGTTTTCGGATCATATTTGGTCGGCATTTTGATCTCGAGCTCTTCCATGCGATCTCCTCCTTTCCAAAATAAAAAATCCCAAACGCCAAAAGGACGAATGGGATTCGCGGTACCACCTTTTTTCACGGATGCAGACGGCTGCATCCGGCACTCCTTCGGTTAACGGCATCCGCCGGCTTTTGCTAATCGACGGCGACGTCTTTCGCAAAAGCTGCTCCCGGGCGACCTTCCAATCCGCTGCATAGGAATCTTCCACCAGCCGATTCCCTCTCTTGAATGCAGTGGGGATTGTACTCCTCCCGTTCAACGCATATGGCTTTGTCATGTTTAAAAGGGTCAGGTTTTATCTTATATTTTATTCGATACCAATCTTTTTCGTCAATCATTATTTCCGATTTTGTTGTTCGTCTGTGATATTGTCATATTGTAACGCTTCAGTGAAAATGTCAGTATGAGACAGGAGCGAATTCCATTGAGCAAAAAAGAATTGAAGCGTTACAAAGTCATTCGTCAATGGATCGAAGGGTATATCACGGGAAAACAAGCTGCCGAATTGTTATCGCTGAGTCTTCGTCAGGTTTATCGCCTAAAAAAACGGGTCCTTGAGGAGGATGAAAACGGAGTCATTCACAAAAACCGGGGGCGAAACCTGCACATGCCTTATCCGAAGACAGCTCCGGGTCACCGTTCTTTCTTCATCCATTACGATGCGCCGGACTTCCATGCCTTTCTTTCGTTTCGTGCTCCGGATTTACCCCATCCGCTTCGGAAAATAAATTCCCTTGCGGGCGCTCCGCGGATTCTTCCAATTTGTTCACCATGTCCCCGTCTTCCCGGGATTTGACCATTCCCGCTTTGTTACGATATTCCGGACGGCCCCGTTTGCTATTCACTTCCGTCCACTCGGCCAAGGTGTCCGCCACAGTCCGGTCGTCGCACTTACTGGCCAATTTCGCGGTCTGGACAGCCGCCATCGGAGATCTTTGTTCCTTATTTTTGGATGCCGGCCACGCTAATGGAATTGCCCTTCGGATCGGCCATCAACGTCCGTAAAAAAAACTCACCGTGCCAAAAAGGAATTGAATCGGCCGCTGAACGTTTCTTTCCATCTTCCATCCTTCGCCTTGTTTTGTTTTTGAGCATCTCGTTAAGTTGGGAAAAACCTTTTCCAGGGCATTTACAAAAAACCGATGCATAAGCCGCAACAGTTTCTCTTTTTTCCATCAGACCGGAACCGGGCCGGACGATCCCATCCCGTATAAGCGTAACGCTTTAGGGAAAGCGGCCGAAAGCAGCGGACGGATCCATGATCATGACCAATATTCCTTCAGGCACGGCTCCTCGATATCCCTTCGATCCCACCGGCTGCGGCCGGATTTGAAAGCGCACGTCGTTCGCCGAACATCCCCCTCTTTATTGCGCCGGACCGCCCTTCAAAAACCGCAACGCTTCCTTCAAATCGGCATCTTCCTGCAAATGCCCGGGCGTCCACGGCAGATAAACATCCGGATGGGCGGCAAGATCGAGCAGATTTTTTACCTTATCCATCTTGTCCAATCTCGAAGTGGTAAAATAGAACTGAAAATCATCCCATTCCTTTACGGCCAGATTGGCATAGCCGTTCACCCCGGCGGTCGGCCGGCCGATCACCGTCACCTTGGGCGATTTTTTGCAGATTTCAACAAAGTTCTCGCCGGAACTTCCGCAGCCCGTATCCGTTAATATCACAACTTTCTCGGGGAGTCTCCTCCCTTCGATGACGGCCTCGAAATCTTCCTCGAACAAACGGACGAACCCTTTCCCCTTGTTTTTCCTCCATCGCTCCATGAAGTTTTCCAATGTTTTTCGGGTTTCCTCATCCCGGATCTGCCGAAGTTCGGATTGGATCTGTTCCACCGTGAGATGATAATTTCTTTCCGTGCAATGGAAGGTCATTTTCCAATCCTCTTCCATGGTCAGGACGTTTTTTCCCTCGGGAAAAAGATAAGGAAGCAGCCGAAGAAATGCGGCATCCGTCCCTCCCCGGTTCTTTCTCACGTCGATGACCCAATATCGGCAGCGTTCCAGTTTTTCCGCGTTTTCCTCGATCAATGCCCGGATTTTATCGGGATTTTCGAAATCGGTCAAGGTCATCAATAAGATATTTTCATCGATTTCCCGGATCTCGTGGCAAGGTTCGTATTTTTCCTTCGGATATGCGGATAATTCCAGCTCCATCTCCGTTCCCGCTTTCGTGACAACCTGACACTTTTTATATTTTTTTATGATCTTGTTCCAATTTTGCCTTTCCGGGATCTCGTCCATCAATTCCCTTTGATGTTTTTCGGCCAGCTCGCCGATCGGAATTCCGTCCAAGGCGCGTATGGAATCGCCCGCCGCAAGACGTTTTTCCCTTCCGGCGGACGTCACATACAACCGGTCCATGTACCGGCGGACCGCAAATCCGGCATCCGTTTCTTTGCCGGCGTCCGTTTTCAGCAAGAAATACATATGCGGGTCCTTAAAATCCAGCAAATAATCCTGGACCAGTTCATGAAATTTGGCTGGGGTCAAAGCTTGCTGCGCTTCCAGCCGGCGGATCGTTTCCAAATAAGGTTCCGGCCGGTCCCAGCCTTTTTTGTCCAGGCAGCCGGCGTAGTCATTCCGGACGATGGATATGACTTCCAAGAAAATCTCTTCATACATCTTTCATAACCGCTCCCTTCTATCGATCTCCGATTCTTTTTCCCTTGAAATTTTCGTCCGATCGTGACGCATGTCGAACTCCAGCGGCGGCCCCCTCACGGGTTTCCTTTTCCGGAAAAGGAGCCTGCAGCTTGCGCGGCTTTACACTCGGACAAACGGCTAAACATAAAATCCGCAGCCCCTTCCCCGCCCCTTTCTCGCATCAATGTGCATCAATGATTATGAATGCAAAAAATTCCTATTTCTTTTTTTATCGGCCGGCTTGACCGTTCCGACAGCCGCCCGGAAAAATGCCCAGTATGTTGATCGCGGGCAGCAAGTACGGCCAAAAATGCCCCATTGAAACTCTGGCTATCGGTCCCCGCGCCGCCAGACAGGGCCCCAATAAACAGGAAAAGCCGTTTTTATTGAAAAAACCGAAACACCGGCGGCGTAGGGATGAATAACAACGCTCGCAGAAAACAAACCGCTCCCGTGAAATCCCGGAAAATAGAAATCCGCCCGGTTTCTCGGAAAAGGGCGGATTGCTAATAAAACCGGAAAATTTTGTTTCGGCAGAATCCGTTGAATAAGTTTAAAAGGAAGGCAAACAAAATGGCAAGGAAAAAAAGGCGACCGCCACATACCAAAAACGCAAATTCGTTGCCCGCAACGTATTCGGATTTTAAGGAGCCTTCTGCATCCTCGTTTTCCGGTCGCCAATGAACGTTTCTTGCCTGAATGGACGGAACGGCATATGCGCCGGATGCCGCTTTCCCTCAAATGCGATCAGCCGCCAATGAGACGGCCATAAACTTTTTCCGCAAGCAGGATCCGGAGAAAGGCCTTCTTGCAAGATCTTTGTCCCGCTTACTGTAAAAATTTTAACCGGAGCCGCCGTTATTTCACCTTTCTTTTAGAAAGGACTTTCCCGGTTTCAAAGAATATGCTTCAACTAAAGTTTTGTCCACAATTCAAACGGAGCCGTTGCGCATCTTTTCCTGGCCCGCACAAGTTTCCTGCCTGTTGAATGCCGGAGGCACCGGAGGTTGGCAAGGCTTTTTCTTGTTTTCACCAGCCGCGCGTCTTTTCGCCAACTGCGCCAAAAACATTTCCTCCATAGAACCGTTCATAAAACCTGGCAAAGGAACGCAAAACGGCAACGCTTGCCAAGAAGGATATTTACAGATATTGGAGTATTTATCTTTTAAAGGAATTCATTTTAAATCTATCCGGCAAAAGGTTGAATCAGGCGTCCGGAGGAAAGCATGAATTTCATCAGACGGAGAAAAACTGCGGTCCCCGCCGCAACTCTCTTTTTACTGCATTGTTTCATCGTGCGCCAGGAGAAAGACGACAAGTAATTAATCCCCAGGGCGTCCAGACATCAACGGGGCTCCCCGCGGAAGACGATTTACAGCGGTCATTCAGCAATAAGGTTAAGGAGGATTATATGCGAAAGATCATTGATAGACCCGGTCTTTTGCTCCTGATGATCTTTTTCATTTCCTTACTCATTTCGAACATATTTCCTTCGTCGGCGCCGACGGTTTTTGATCTATGGATTTTGTTCCTTGGTTTGCTTATTTCTATTTTTTGGCATGAATTGGGGCATACGATCTTTGGGGTATCAGCCGGACTGCGTTTCCATTTCCTTGCTTTTGGACCCTTTTTCATTGAAAAGGCCCAAGGAAAAGTAAAAATCCGTGAAAATAAACATTGGATGTATTTCGGCGGCGTCTCATTCCTGACCCCCGCCCCCCATGGTTTTTCCAAAATAAAAGCAAAGTGGGGACTGTATTTGTTCGGAGGCCCTTTTTTTAGTCTGATTGCCTTTTTTGGTTTTTTTATGATTTGGAAGACTGCCGAAAACGATCGGATGCTATGGTACGCCATCCTGAACATGGCCATTTTTATAGCCACCTCATTCCCGATTCCAAAAGGAGAAGCAAACGATGGCGGAAATTTATTTTTATTATTTCGGGACAAGGATCAGACGTATTTGTTAAAAATTCAAGTATTGAGCGAGATGTTTGGTTCAAAAAGGCCCATGGACTGGGATAAAGGGTTGATCGAACAGTGCAAGGGAATCATGAAAAAAAAAAATGCGCTGGAAAATCCCATGATCAATACTTTTCTTTTTTATCATTATTTTGACGCCGGCAAGATGGAACAGATTTTGTCGATTCTGGAGCCGATTGTCCACGGACCTCCTTTAAGGGATAAGAAATGGATCAAAGGAAGTTTTAACAGTTTATACATACTCTGCAAATTCTTGTATGAAAACAATGAAGATAGCCTGGAAGAATTCGAAAAATTATTTAAAGAGATACCTAGATTCGATTCATATGCCTATCATCGTTCCCTTGCCATCATCAAATTTTTAAAGGGGGATGTGGAAGGGGCAAAAAATCTGATCAACCAATTGGAACGGGAATTGGACCACACGGATGGCCAAGGGATGTATCATACCGAAAAAGAGATCTTACAAAAATTAAGAGGCAAAATGTTGATATAAATCTTCCTTGCTTCGGCCCGCCCATTACAAAAGATTTCAGCCCAAATTTTACAGGAAACAATTCTTGGCGGATGAATCCCGATTTTGTCCGGTCCGGCCGCCCTAAACCATCCGATAAAAAGCCGCGCAAAAACCCTTGGCCAGCCTTTGTCCTGCCCAAGGGTTTGCGCGTGACGGCGAAGACCTTTCGGTTCCGCCCATCTTGGCGGTCAGACGATTTACGGACCGCCTGCCGGCCGTCGGGAGGGAAGGCGGGTTCCCTCCCGCGCCAAAACGAAAAAGCCTCGCCCATCATCTCGAAGTGAAGTCCCTCTTCAAACCCTGTACCGATCAAGAAAGTCAGGGAATCCTTAAACCTTCCCTAATCCATGAAAGTTCGGGGCATCTTCCCTCGTATAGCAGTTTCATATTCATCCTTCATCGCGAAACTCCTGCAGGCTCTTCCCCGTTCATCATAAATAGCTTTGAAAATATTGAGCCTCATGCTTTGATCCGCATTGGCGATAACGGATTCTCTATTTCTTATTTGAAGGGTTTCGTCATCCAGCCACATCACGGAAAAATCCGAATACCCTTCCGCATCATAGACGGTTTTCGCTTTCTTTTTTCGACGGAAAATACCGCCACACGGACGTCTTGTCCTCCGGGCCCGCAGGAGATATGATAGAACCTTGCGACATCGTCTTTATTCGGCGGCTCGTAACGATCGACCAAATCCCCCTTCTTCGCATCGTCAAACGTAATTGTCTAGATCGAGTAAAAACGAAGGGCGGCAAAAATCCCGATGAGGATGAGAATAAAATAAAAATTTTTAATGGCTTTTTCATCTTTTCCCCTAGGTAGTGTGCCGTTTTGGCACCAGTTCAATGCCGCGCCTTTACATGAACGTCTTTTCCCGGCCGAAGCCGGTTCTTCCTGCCGGAACCGCGAATACGGCCTATGCGTAAATCCATTTTTGCTTAATAAATCTATGAAAATATGGATTTGTTAAAAAATTCCTCTTCCGATTTCGTGATTTTGTCAAAAAACCATGCGGCAGCGGAAGAAACGGAACCGCTTGACCTATTCTCCGGCAGGGAAAGCATTTCCCCCGCCGCCGCTTAAATGGATTCAAACTTGTATGTTAAACAAACAGAAAAATAACCGTCCCCCTTGATCCATCACCGAAAAGGGGGAATCATTTCATAAACGGCGAAATTTCTTTAAAATAGAGATGGTGCCGGCGTTTTCCGCCGGAAAAAGGCACCGGTCCATGGCCGGGTATAGGCGTGGGCCGCCAAGTTATTGACTGAAGCTCCCTCCCTGTGATACGGTCATGGGCGGACCATAGAAAAGCCGGGCCATCGTCGTGTCGCAAAAGAAGCATATCTCGTTCAAGTCATGGGCGGACACCGGAAAAACCCGGGCCCTTGAATCCCCGGATGACAAGCCGGAAACGGCTGATGGCCAAAGTGCGGTTTTCCCTGCGGATTCGGCCATTCGGCCGAAAATCGATGCGGTGCGAAAAAAGGAATATCCCGTTTCCTTTGGAGATAGACGTTAAAACTTCAGCTAAGCGGAAAAACCATTTCGACAAAGGCAGGCGTTTGCGATGGAGAAATCAATGGAAAAGATCCTTGATACGGAAATCCAGCATTTGGACGGGAAGGGGCTGGGGCAGGCCGTCCTATGGCGGGAATTGGGAGACGGCCGAAAGAAAAAAATCACATTAACCGTTCCGAATACCCTTCCCGGCGAACGGGTGCGGGTTTCGGCCGATCATCCGGAACGGAAACGGATCAAGGCGAAACTGGAAATGGTGCTGGAACCCCATCCCGAAAGGGTGACGCCCTTATGCCCCCATTTTGAACGCTGCGGGGGCTGCGTCTGGCAACATTGGGACTATTCGGGGCAATTGAAGCAGAAAACGGACCGGGTCAAGCAGGCGTTCGCCTCCCAAGGCTTCGATCCGGACATGGTGGAAGAGACCATCGGCATGGAACACCCGTGGCATTACCGCAACAAGATGGAATTCACCTTCGCCCCGGACGGCTCGTTAGGGCTGCATGAACAAGGGAATTTCCGCAAGATCATCCCCCTGGAAACCTGTTTCATCGCCGGGAAAAACATGATCGGCGCGGCGATGGAGGCGGCCGCCTGGGCCAAGGAGCACCACCTTCCAGGCTATGATAAGGACACCCATGAAGGGCTGCTCAGGCACGTATTGGTCCGGGAGTCTTTCGCCACAGGGGAGATCATGCTGGCCCTCTTTGCCACCGAACCGCCGGCCGGCCATCTGGAAAAGGCGGCGAATGAATTGGCGGAACGGATTACCGGGAAATTCCCCCAGGTGAAAAGTTTGCTTTGGATGGAAAACCGGAACTGGGCGGACCGGACAGGGGCCGAACGGACCCATATCCTGGCGGGCCGGGATTTCATTTTCGACGAATTGGCCGGATTCCGCTACCGGCTCTGGTTTGACACCTTCTTCCAAACCAACCCGGCCCAGGCCCAAAGGCTGGTGGAATTGGCCCTGGATATGGCCCGCCCCCAAGAAACGGAAAAGGTTATCGACCTTTTTTGCGGCGTCGGCACCTTTTCCCTGCCCTTCGCCAAGCGGGCCCGGGAACTGATGGGCATTGAAATCGTGGAAACCTCCGTCCAATCGGCCAAGCGGAATGCGGAGGACAACGGCATTAAAAACGCCTTTTTCCTTGCCAAAGACGCCAGACACGGAATCGATGAAGCCATCGAAAAGCTGGGAAGACCCGATCTGCTGTTGCTGGACCCTCCCCGCTCCGGGGCCGGGGGAAAAGTGATGCGGAAAATCGGCCGCTCCTCGCCCGGCCGGATCGTGTACATCTCCTGCAACCCGGATACCTTGGCCGCAGACTTGAAGGAACTCGTTCCCTTCGGGTACCGGCCGGTGAAGATCCAGCCGGTGGACTTGTTCCCCCATACCGTTCACGTGGAATGCGTCGTCTTGTTGACGCGGGAAAAACGGTGAAGAACGGCTTACATTCGGTGCGGGCATCGGAGCCATCATCCGCGGCACGGTATCGACGGAAATAAAGGATGCGCCGCCTGCCGGGGAAGGCGGCAAATGGCCGGGATGCCGGCAGGCTTTGCCGCGGAGACGGAAAAATTCCTGAAAAACGCCCTTGGGAGGCATCGCGTCATGAATGCCGGTCCATCATTCAAAAGTCCGTCACCTTTAAAATTTATCATCTTGGTCTTTGCGCTTTCGATTCCCTTTCGGCTGATTGGCGCCGGGGCCGAACACCCGGCGGACCGGCTTCCCGTCCAGCTTCCCGTAAGTTCGCTCATGGCCGTCTGTCCGATGGGTGCCGCTCTCATCCTGGTTTATAGGGAAGAAAAATATGCGGGCATAAAGTCCAAGAAAAAGAGCACCTACTCCGCCTTGCTCCTCCTGGAGGGGGCAGCTGTTTCAGAAAGGGTATGCGTCCATCCTGTTGCTGATGCCGGCGGTCATGTTCCTGTCTTACGGCGTTATGCGCCTTACGGGAAGTGCGCTTCCCGAATGGCGAATTCCGCTTTCTATGATACCGGTGTGTTTTTTATTGCCGCGATCGGCAAAGAGGCGGGGTGAATGGGATATGCCGTCGATCCGATGCAGGATCGGTGGAACGCCCTGCCCGCCGGCCTGATGATGGGGGCGGTGTGGGGGATCTGGCATGTGGTCCCTTATATGCAAGCGCACCATACCGCATGCCGGATCCTATGGCAATGCCTGTTTACCGTTGAGGCACGTGTCCTGATGTTGGCTGTATAAAAACTCCGGAAAAAGCGTGCTTTCCGCCATTCGATGATCAACGTGAGCTTCGCATTGTTCCCGAACTACGGCTCCCATTACGATCCGGCCGTCGCCGGCCCGTTCGCCGCCATTGCGGCCTTGATCGTCATCTTCCTATGGGGACCGAAGACATGGCCCGGTACAGATATGCCTAAAAAAATTCCGATTGACGTGAGATTCCTCCGTTGCCAAGGGGAATGGGATCGGAAACAGAAATTTGGATTCCTTGCTTTTTTCTGCTCCCGTTTCAAACCGGCCGGGCCGGCTTTAAGGACATCCCCGGCAAAAACGGGACAGGATAACGGTTTTGACGGCCTTTTGCCTGCGATTTTTTGCCCTGTTGGTTGTATGCTTGCGTCCTGCAGAGAACCCATTCGACGCGAAATCCGCTCATCGTTCTTGCCTTGGTGTGTGCTTTCAGCCCTGTGGCCATGAAACGCCGGAGCCCTTCCTCCGTTCAACAATCTCCTCTTTTGTCTGTCCTTTTCTTGCCCAGCCGCCTGCGTTTTAACCGATATGCAAACGCGCTTCTCTAACCTCGCTGGCCCACCGGGCAGATCCTATATGATTTCAGCCCCTGCCCCAATCCTCCCCAACCGCATTCCCGACGGATTTGAAGTTTCCGAAATCCTCGTTTTCCTGATTCGGTGACGGCCTCTTCGTGGGGCGCCCCGAAACGACCGATCCATTGAATGTTCGAAGCAGTTGGATCGCCTCATCATGGACAATGCGCGGGAAAGACGGAAAAAACTTTCCCTTGGATACCTCCCGTTCCTGGGTTTGTCGAAAGATTTCAAGCAAATTTCTGCTGTAAATTTTTATCAAATATAGTAATATTCTGAATATAGCAGGCTGGCGAAAACGGATGGGCAGAAAGAGGGGAATTTTTCAACGGATCCGAAATGCAGTCCGAATTGGCTGCAAGTTTTTAAGATGCCGGCTTTCCAACCGATATAGAAGGAAACAAAGTGATTTGCCCGGTCTCCCCTTCCCCCGCGGTTCCCGCTGCCTGAACAGGCCGGCCGGACCGCCGGGATGCCGGGGGTGACACGGCCGACCCACGGCAAGCCGTTTTGTTTTCGTCTGTGAAGAAGGGCATGTCCCGTTTTGACGGCCAATCATCGATTCATTCGCAAGCCATTTCGTTTTTCGCGGAGGAAAAGGCATGGAAAAAGGGCTTCTCTTCATCCGGCTATTGTTCAAAAGAACGGTCAACCGGCTGCTGATCAATCTCTATCAAAAACCGGAAACGTTCTTCCTGCTGATTCTCCTGATTCTCTTTGTCCTGTTCTTTGCCGCATTGGCCCCTTTCCTGGCCGATTTCCATATCCCTATGGAAATGGGGCTTTTCCCTGAGGCATCCTATATTTTTCTGATCGGCGGCCTCTTTCCCTACATTTTTTTCGTGACGAAAGAGAAACCGAAGGAGGAAGCGGAAGGTTCCCTGCTGCATTACATTACCGAGGATTATTGGCGGCCGGTGAAGAATTTCTTTTCCTTTTTCCTGCCGTTCCTTTTGTCAATCCTAATTCTTTTCATCGTTTTATCCATTTACGACAATATTCCGCTGTTTGATTCCCTGCTGTTTTGGCAGGCCTTAACCCAGGGGTATTTCATCATCGCCGTTTCCGGGGAAAGGGCCGTCCGGCGCCTTTTGCGGCGCTTCCGGATCGCGAAAAACCGGCTACTTATGAAATACGGGCTGTTTTTCGGAATCGTCGTCTGCGAATTAAGCGTTCCTTTGCATCAATGGTACGGGAGGCTGTGGCTGGACCGCCGGGTCCCCGCCTGGCAATCGGTTTTGGTGATGCTCATTGCCTTCGTTCTTTTTCTTTTGCTTCACGCCAAGGACCGCGAAACGGAACAGCCGTGGGCGGAAAACGCCCAGCGGATTTATTGGCTGAAAAGACTCCCGTCCGGTTACGGTTTTTTGGCCCTTATTCATATGAAGGATTATCTGATCTTTTTGGCGTCCACCGTTTTTTTCATGGCTGCGGTCTCGAAAATCGCCGGAAATTTTTACAGCATTTCCGAGATTTATTTGATCTTTTTGATTTTGGGCGGAACGGCCTTCACTTTTTCCCATCTGGCCAAAACGGCGCCGGGGATCGCCCTGCTCCGCCTATCCCATTTGAACCATGCGGGGACGCTGCTGACGCTTTATTTTGCGTCAGGCACCATATTTTTCATTTTCTATCTTTGGCTGATTTCCCTTTTCCATGGTCAATCCTTCGCCTTTTTGTGCAAATCTTTGGGGATTGGCAATTCCCTTGTCACGTACTTATTTGGTTTATATATCGCCGTTCTCATCTATTATTGGTTCCATCAATTTTTCGGACCGGCTTTGCAAATGATCGCCAGCTTTTTTGTATTAGTCACTTCCTATCGAATATGGCCAGAGTATGTCGGCCGGGTCATGGAACTCGGTTCCGTATCCGGCAGGGCCGCCGTCTTTCTCCTGACGGCCCTCGTTTTGTACGGAATGCTGATTTTAACGATCGGCGGATCCCAGGATGACACAAACGTCCATTAGGATCGGCGGCTATCGGGAAAACAGGCGGGAGAGGGCTCATGTAAAAGAGGAGACGCGCTGCATTCCGTTTTTTCCCGGTTCGTGTGCGGCTGCAAATTTCCCGGCGGGGGAAGCCGTTTCGTGGATTTGACCGCCGGCGGATGCTCCCTATCAAGCCGTTGGCCAGACCGGCGGGATACGGGATAGGGCATCCTTGGGGATCGGCGGCCGGACCGCGGTCGCCGAATGACCGTTTTCCATCGGGTGGCGGGAGGATGATCTCCTTTCCATGAGAATGATTCAAACCTCGCAACAGGCAAGAATTCAAATATACTGAAGGTGGGAACCGGATGAAAACCGTTCGGGCTTTCGTAATCATCGCTTTTCTGAACACGGTGATCGGATTTCTGATCTCGTTCGTCCTTTTTTCCATGAACTTGAGGCAGCCGGTGGAACGGGCAAAGAGTTATCCCTTTGATGCCTTTCCGCTGTACCGGCTATTGCCGAGCGGCGAAGTGGAAATCGGGTTCTTCCATATCATCATCGCCGCCATCCTGCTTGCGTTCCCCATCACGTTCATCGTTCTTCTATTCAACCGTTCCATCGGGGTTTATTTTGGCAAAAAGGGAAGGATCTAAATGCGGCTGAATGAAATCGTCATTGAAGACCTGTCCGTCTCCTACGGGGAGAAAACTGCGCTGAGCCACGTCTCCACCCGCTTTCAAAGGGGAGAAATCTACGTCCTGCTTGGGCATAACGGCGCCGGAAAAACGACGTTCATCAAGGAAATTCTGAAGGCCGATCTGAAACGGCAAAAAATCAAATACTTGACGGACGAACAAAATCCGAGGGCCAAAACGCTAAAATACCGCATGTCTTTTTCCCCGGAAAAACCCGTCCTTTTTGAGGAACTGACGATCATGGAATACGTTTCCTTCGTTTTGAAAATGTACGGTTCCTGCCGGGAGCAATCCCTGAAACGCGTGAAGGAACTGCTCGCCGCCTTTGATCTTGAAAAAGAAAAAAATAAATTTATTTACGCCTTGTCCAACGGGATGAAGAAAAAGGTCTGCCATATTGCCGCATTGGCGTTGGATGCGGATTTCATCTTTTTGGATGAGCCCTTTGCGGCGCTGGATCCGGTTGCCATTTACGAATTGAAGCGGCTCATCCTCTCCAGGACGGAACAGGCGGCCATCGTTTTGTCCACCCACCAGCTGGACGTGGTCGAAGGTTTGCCGGTTGATCCGGACCGGCTTCACATCCGTCTGCTGAAACAGGGACGGCTCCTTTTCGAAGGCACGAAAGGTGAACTTCTCCATGAACATCCTTCCTTGGAAGCCGCCTATTTGCATTTTTACGAAGCCCGGTGAGGAGGCGCGTAAAACACCAAAGGATTGCACAATCCACAGGAATGCATCCAGGAGTCCGGCCATCGATCGGCGGCATGACGGCCTTTGACACATTTTATCCAAGTCCCGCAGGACTCGGGACCGTTTGCCTCCCTTTTGTCCTTCGCGTGACCGGTTTTCCGGCTGCATCTTTCCCTTTCTCCCTTTCATCCGCATACAAGGGCGACCGGTTTCCTGCCGCTTTTTGGAAAGGCGCCGGTTTCGGACGGCAGGCCGTCCTTTCTTACCCGTCCACGATCAAAAATCGGCGGAGCAAGAAAGTTAAGATTGGCTCCGCCCCATTTTATTCCCTCCTCATCGTCACTCCCGCACCGGAAGAAACCGCCTCGGTCTCCCTTCCTCGGAGGCTTTCAGGCTTTCCGCTTATGACCGTGCGCTCCTTCTTGGTGCATCGGTTTTTTGATGATCGGGGAAACGCCCGGTTATATTCCGGTTAACAAAGAAAAAAGCAAGGATATTTTCCTTGCCGGTTATTCCCTTTGTGCGGGCCATGTCCCTTGCATTTTCCTCAGCAAAACGATTTGTCCCGTGTGATACGTGTCGTGCATGATCCACGCTGCGAGTTTTTCTAAGAAGCCCTCCTTTTCCAAATCTTTGTCGTCAAGCTTTTCCAGGGCCTCTTCGATGCCTTGGGCAATCTGCCGGGTGCGGCGGAGGGTCTCCTCCCATCCCTTCCGATCATCCGGATCCCCGGGAGGACCGAAGGTTTCCGTATTGGTGATTGTCTGCGGGGCGGGTTCCTTGCCTTGCAATTGTTCCAGGACGCGTTCGTTATAATAATTGAGATGATTCAAGATTTGCCAAATGCTGTTGGTATGTTCGTCCGGACGCCACGCCGCTTCCGCGGCGGTTACGCCTTCGATGGCCGAAGCGAGAGGCAAAAACCAGGATTCCTCCTTCCAGCCGAACTTTCTGAGCATCTGCAAAAGGGACAAAGGCGAAAATACCATCACATAGCCTCCTTTACGACACATTGGTTTGAGCGGATATTTCATCGAATGATTTCCGCGAAATACACTTTGTCGGCTGAAATTTTACCGTTGAAGTTCATGAAAAAGAAAGTCTCGCCACCGGTCAATCATTAACAGGTTATCGCCCACTCCGCACCTTTCGTTGGATACTTTTTCTTGTCAATTCCGTAACCGGTTGCATTCGGCTTGAAACTTCCTCCGGCTGCACTGCACCCATGCCGGCCACCAATAAAAAAACTGCCGTAACGGCTGTTTTTCCATAAATCAAGGCACCTTTCTTCAAAAAAACCGGTGCCTGTGCCATAAATCGATCAACGCCAAAATATACCAATAAGCCCCATGCCGCTGTTGACCACCATTAGAGGAGTCAAGCGGTATTTTCGGGATAGATGCAATTATTATTCATGGCTAATAACTTAGATAATTATCACAAATACCTTTCATGCCTGTATTAAACAAACGATGGTTTTCTTCGTTCAACTTCCCCGCTTAAAACTTTTTCATATTCTTGATCCTTTCCTTCTACCGAAGGCCCAATGAAAATTTCTCCGTTTTCATGCTTTATAATTTTTTCAGGACTATATTTATTTTCATACCTTAAAGCATTGAAATAAATTCGAGGAACAGAACAACCCTTCCGTTTCATTTGGAATCCCCTCCAATTAGATGGGTGATCGTGTTGAATAATTCGTTATTTATGTTCACCACGTTAGTTAAATCCGGATCTTTTAATTGTCCAGAACCGGAAAAATGTACCGAAAGAACATGTTCTTGCGTTAAAGGATAGCATAACACATACGTTTCTTCAACTGTCTTTCTTCTGTAATATACCCATTTACCACTAAAATACGCGTCTAAAACATAAATTTTTCTTCCATCTTCCACATTATGCTGATTAAAGGAAAAAAATCGTCCTCTTCCTACATTGCCGCCGACATGACCGATACCTTCATTACCTTGTTTTAGCCAAAAGGCAGCTCCGGTGATGCGAAATCCATCTGGTGTTAAAAACGAGTTCCGTACAGCCTCACACAGCGCTTCATATTTTTCCTTTGTATTTGCAACTTTAATAAGCCGATTGTATTCCCAAAAGAAACGCAGTAAATGTGCCTTTTGATCCAGTAACGATCGTGGATCCTGGAAAAATCCCAATTCCTCGATCTTATCGATGATGCGTTGGCAAGCTACAGAAACAGCAGCCTCGAAATTATTATCTGTTCTTTGTTCATAGCTTAAAAGCGTAAGACCCTGAAGATCTGACAATAGATGAAATTCATTGACTGTTGCACCAATGATAAGATCATCCCGTTCCTTTACCTGTTCAGGAATAATAGCAAAAACACGGCCGCGTCCTAGCTTTCCCCAAAAAAGCCCCGCTTCAAATATGGTATTGTCACGAGGAATATAGACATATTTTCCTCGATGAAGCGCGATATCATCCGGGGCGAATACGAATATTCCAAAATCAGACTCATTTAGTTCCTTCTCTAATGCTTCCATCGTATATTCATTTGCGGGAAATGCATTATACCAAGGGGTAACCTCAGTATGATATTTAATTTGAGAATGAACAGCAGCTACCAGCTTTTTTGCTTCCCTTGATGAGCCAATGAAAGTCTTTGGTTTCTTTGGAGTCGTCATTGGAGCAACTCCTTCGATAACCGAAATGAATATACCATTATGAAATACCCCGACTTTTTCATGAACTCGGTATTTTAGAATATTTTTATAGTAATTCCTTCTATGGCGGACGATGGAAATCCTTCCTGAAAAGGGCAAAAACTATGAAAAGTCGTTTTCAGCCAAGGGAACGGCATTGAAATTCACCTTGTTCATTACCCTTGCTCTCAACCAACTGTTGGGCGGGTGCTCGTTTCTTCCTCTTGGTATGGAGATGAGAACGAAAGGATATTTCTTTGACAGGAAGTCAATATGTTTCATGCTTCTGGATTTATCAGAGCAAACCCCCCGCTTTTCTGGAGCGGATGACCGCCTTAGCGGCTTAGGATTTCATCTTGTTTCACAGACTCATCGGGCTATGACAAACTCCAATCGGGTTCGTGTTTCAGATCGAGTGCTTATCCCCGGCTTCCTCCAGTTCTCTCTCAGAAAAAACTTTCCCGACCTGCGCTTAACGGCAGGGGACTGCACCCATGCCAAGCATGCAAAAACGGCACGCCGCCGGCCGATGGCCGAAAGCGTGCCGTATGCCTGCCGTTTTTTCCTTCCCGTGCCGGCGGCACGGGATCCTTTAACGGCCGGATTATTTTTTCAGGTTGTAGAATGCTTTCAATCCCAGATATTGGCCCGTGTCGCCCAATTGATCTTCGATGCGGAGGAGCTGGTTGTATTTGGCCACCCGGTCGGTGCGGGACGGCGCGCCGGTTTTGATTTGACCGGCATTGGTCGCCACGGCGATATCGGCGATCGTGCTGTCTTCCGTTTCGCCGGAACGGTGGGAAACGATGGCCGTATACCCCGCCTTTTTCGCCATTTCGATGGCATCAAAAGTTTCCGTCAGCGTGCCGATTTGGTTCACCTTGATCAGGATGGAGTTGGCGATTCCCTTTTCGATCCCTTGCGCCAATTTTTTCGTATTGGTGACGAACAGGTCGTCCCCGACGAGCTGCACTTTCTTGCCCAGGCGTTCGGTCAGAAGCTTGAAGCCGTCCCAGTCGTTTTCCCCGAGACCGTCTTCAATGGAAATGATCGGATATTTGTTGCACAGATCTTCGTAGAAGTCCACCATTTCCGCGGATGTGCGGACGACGCCTTCTCCCGGGAAATGGTATTTGCCGTCTTCTTTGTTGAACAGTTCGGATGCGGCCACGTCCATCCCGAGCATCACTTCTTCTCCCGGTTTGTAGCCGGCTTTTTCGATGGCTTCAATGATCGTTTGCAGCGCTTCTTCGTTGGATTTTAAGCTCGGGGCAAAGCCGCCTTCATCGCCGACGGCGGTGTTATAGCCCTTCGCTTTCAAAACGGCGCGCAGGCTGTGGAAGATTTCCGCCCCCATGCGGAGCGCTTCGCGGAAATTGGGAGCGCCCACCGGCAGGATCATGAATTCTTGGATGTCGACGGTGTTGTCGGCGTGTTTTCCCCCGTTCAGGATGTTCATCATCGGCACCGGAAGCTGTTTGGCGTTGAATCCGCCGAGATATTGATACAATTCGACGCCGAGGTAATCCGCGGCGGCCCGGGCGACGGCCAGGGATACGCCCAAAATGGCGTTGGCGCCCAATTTCCCTTTATTTTCGGTGCCGTCCAATTCGATCATCGCCTTGTCGATGGCCACCTGATCGAGGACATGGTAACCGACGATTTCCGGGGCGATGATCTCATTGACGTTTTTCACGGCGTTCAAAACGCCTTTCCCCAAATACCGGCTTTTGTCCCCGTCGCGAAGTTCAACGGCTTCATATTCCCCGGTGGATGCGCCGCTCGGGACAAGGGCGCGGCCGAAAGCTCCCGATTCCGTGTAAACTTCCACTTCCACCGTCGGGTTGCCTCTGGAATCCAATACTTCACGGGCGTAAATTTCTTTGATCAATGGCATGATGATCTCTCCTCCAAGTTATTTTTTGATTAAGCTTTTTCCTGTCATGGCTTCCGGTTTCTCAATTCCGAGCAGATCCAGCATCGTCGGTGCCAGATCGCCCAAAATTCCGTCATCGCGCAATTCGATCCCTTTCTTCGTGACGATGACGGGAACCGGGTTTGTCGTATGGGCCGTCATCGGCTTTCCGTCCAATGTGACCACTTCATCGGCGTTTCCGTGGTCGGCGGTGATGATCGCCGTTCCGCCCTTTTCCAGAATGAGATCGACGACTTTCCCCAGACATTCATCGACGGCTTCCACCGCCTTGATCGTCGGTTCCAGTTTGCCGGAATGCCCGACCATGTCCGGGTTGGCAAAGTTCAAGATGATCACATCGTATTTGTCTTTTTTCAATTCGTTCAGCAAGGCGTCGGTCACTTCATAGGCGCTCATTTCCGGCTTCAAATCGTAGGTGGCCACCTTCGGGGAATTGATCAAAATCCGGTCTTCCCCGGGGAATTGCTGTTCGCTGCCGCCGTTAAAGAAGAAGGTGACATGGGGATATTTTTCCGTTTCCGCGATCCGGAGCTGCTTTAAGCCGTGCTTGGATAAAACTTCTCCCAGCACATCATCCAGGCTGGTCGGTTCGAAGGCCACATAGCCTTTCACCGTTTCGCTGAAATGGGTCAGGCAGACGAAGAACAAATCCTTCGGATGTTTCGGGCCGCGGTCAAAATGGGTGTACTCTTCGTTGGTAAAGGCGTTGGAAATTTGGATGGCCCGGTCGGGACGGAAATTGTAAAAGATGATCGCGTCCCGGTCTTTAATCGTCGCCACCGGTTCCCCGTTTTCGTCCACCATGACCGAGGGGATGACAAATTCGTCGTAAATGCCGTTTTTATAGGAATCGTCCACGCAGGCGAAGGGATCCCGGTATTTCGGGCCTTCCCCGTACACCATGGCCCGGTATGCCTTTTCCACCCGGTCCCAGCGTTTGTCGCGGTCCATGGAATAATACCGGCCGGAAATGGTGGCGAATTGGCCGACGCCGTATTCTTTCATTTTGTCCAGCGTTTGCCGGATGTAGGTTTTCGCCGTTTGCGGCCCCACATCCCGGCCATCCAAAAAGGCATGCACATAGACATTCGGCAGGTTTTGCTTTTGGGCCAGCCGGAGCAGGGCGAACAGATGGTTGATATGGGAATGCACCCCTCCGTCGGAAAGGAGGCCGAAAATATGCAAATTCGTACCGTGTTTTTTCACATGTTCAATGGCCTTCAAAAAGGTTTCGTTTTTTTCAAATTCCCCGGTGCGGATGGCAATGTCCACCCGGGTCAGGCTTTGATAAACGATCCTTCCCGCGCCGATATTCAAATGGCCGACTTCCGAATTCCCCATTTGGCCTTCCGGCAAACCGACGGCTTCCCCGCTGGCTTTCAGCGTGGAATGGGGGAATTCGTTCCAATAGCGGTCAAAATTCGGCTTGTTCGCCTGGGCGACCGCATTCCCCTTCACTTCATCCCTCAGTCCGAAACCGTCAAGGATGATTAAGGCTGTTGGTGCTTTGCTCATTTCGATGCCTCCAGTAATTGAAGAAATGATTGGGGATCCAGGCTGGCTCCGCCGACAAGGGCGCCGTCAATATGGGGCTGTTTGACAAAATCCCCGATATTGTCCGGCTTTACGCTTCCGCCGTACTGGATGCGGACTTTTTCCGCGACTTCCTTGCCGAACATGTCGGCGATCACGGACCGGATGTATCCGCAAACTTCATTGGCGTCTTCCGCCGTGGCCGATCTGCCGGTCCCGATCGCCCAAACCGGCTCGTAGGCGACGACCGCCCTTTCCGCCTGATCCGGTCTCAATCCCTCAAAGGCTTTTTTGATCTGGGTTTCCACCACATGCTTCGTTTCGCCCTTTTCCCGCTGCTCGAGGGTTTCCCCGACGCAGACGATGGGAACCAGCGAATGCTTAAAGGCGGCGTGCATCTTTTTGTTGACCGATTCATCGGTTTCGTTGAACATCTCTCTCCGTTCCGAATGGCCGATGATCACATATTGGACGCCAAGATCGGACAGGGCCAGGGGGCTGATTTCCCCGGTAAAGGCTCCTTGATCCTGAAAATGCATGTTTTGCGCGCCGACGGCCAGTTCCGATCCTTTCACGGCGCCGACAAGCCGGTCGAGAAACAGGGCCGGCGCGCAAACCACCGCGTCCACCCGGTCATTGGGCGGTATTTTATCCTTTACCTTTTCGACAAAATCCACCGCTTCGGCGGCGGTTTTATGCATCTTCCAATTGCCGGCGATAATGGGTTTGCGCATCCTCATCTTCCTTTCAAAATGAAAACTGGTTTTCCATTTTTATTTTAGCAAAAAGAAAGATGAGGGAGTCCGCATCGCTCATCTTTCTTCCTTTATGCAGATGTTCATTCTTTGTCATCCAAGGCCGCAACCCCGGGAAGCACTTTCCCTTCCATGAATTCCAATGAAGCGCCTCCGCCGGTGGAAACATGGTCCATTTGATCGGCCAGGCCGAATTTTTTTACGGCTGCGGCAGAATCCCCGCCGCCGATCACGGTAAAAGCATCCTTCGCATCGGCCAAAGCCAGGGCGACTTGTTTCGTCCCTTCGGCAAATTTGTCGAATTCGAAGACGCCCATCGGTCCGTTCCATACGACCAATTTCGATTGGAGGATGACATCGCGGTAAAGTTTCGCCGTCTTCGGGCCGATGTCGAGGGCCTGCCAGTCTTCCGGAATGGCGTCAATATCCACGACTTTCGATTCGGCATTTTCGGAGAACTCTTTGGCGACAACGGCGTCGACGGGCATGTAAAATTTGACGCCTTTTTCTTCCGCCTTTTTCATGAATTCTTTCGCCAATTCGATCTTGTCTTCTTCGAGGAGCGATTTTCCGATTTCATAGCCCTTCGCTTTGACGAAGGTATAGGCGAGTCCGCCCCCGATGATCAGATTGTCCACTTTATCCAAAAGGTTATCGATGACGCCGATCTTGTCCTTCACTTTCGCGCCGCCGATGATGGCCGTAAACGGACGTTTCGGATTTTCCAAAGCTCCGCCCAATGCCGCCAATTCTTTTTCCATCAAAAATCCGGCAACGGCGGGCAAATGACGGGCGATGCCTTCCGTCGAAGCGTGGGCCCGGTGGGCGGAACCGAAGGCGTCGTTGACGTACACATCCGCCAATTCGGCAAAGGCTTTCGCCAGTTCCGGATCATTTTTCGTTTCGCCGGGATAGAAGCGGACGTTTTCTAACAGGAGCACGTCCCCTTCCTGCATTTTTTCGATCTCCGCTTTGACCGTGTCCCCGAAGGCTTCGTCCGTTTTCAGCACCTTTTTCCCGAGGAGCTCCGAAAGTCTTTCCCCGGCGGCGGTCAAGCGCATTTCTTCCACCACTTGTCCTTTCGGCCGGCCGAGATGGCTGGCGAGGATCACTTTCGCCCCGTGTTCGATCAAGTAACGGATGGTCGGAAGGGCGGCGCGGATTCTCGTGTCATCGGTCACTTTTCCGTCCTTCATCGGCACGTTGAAGTCGACGCGGACGAATACCCGTTTCCCTTTTACATCAATATCCCTCACGGTTTTCTTGTTCATACGTGGCGACCTCCCTGGTTTTTTCGGCCCCTTCAGGGGCTGTTCAAAAAAAGATAAAAGGGGAAGGGGGAAATCGAGATCCCCGCTTCCCCCGGAAAACGTTGTTCAGGCGGTGATGGGTTCGGCCGAATTATAAACCTTTCTTGGCGATGTAAGCGGCCAGGTCGACGACGCGGCAGGAATAGCCGTATTCGTTGTCATACCAAGAAAGGACTTTGACCATGGTGCCTTCGATGACCATCGTCGACAGGGCATCGATGGTGGAAGATACGGTCGTATGGTTGTAGTCTTTGGAAACGAGCGGTTCTTCAGAGTAGGCCAAGATGCCTTTCAATTCGCCTTCCGCCGCTTCTTTCAAGGCCTTGTTGACTTCTTCCACGGTGACTTCTTTTTCGAGCTCGGCCACCAAATCGACGAGGGATACGTTCGGCGTCGGCACGCGAACGGCCATGCCGTTCAGTTTTCCTTTCAATTCCGGCAGCACCAAAGCGACCGCTTTTGCGGCTCCCGTCGTGGTCGGGATCATCGATTCGGCGGCAGCGCGGGCGCGGCGATAGTCTTTATGGGGCAAATCCAGGATTTGTTGGTCGTTCGTGTAAGAATGGATCGTCGTCATCAAGCCGCGTTTAATGCCGAATTTTTCATGCAGCACTTTTGCGAAGGGAGCCAGGCAGTTGGTCGTGCAGGACGCGTTGGAAATGATATGGTGATTTTGCGGATCGTATTTTTCTTCGTTGACGCCCATGACGATCGTAATATCTTCATCCTTCGCGGGAGCGGTAATCACCACTTTTTTCGCGCCGGCTTCCAAATGCTTGGCGGCATCTTCCCGTTTTCTGAAACGGCCGGTGGATTCCACCACGATATCGACGCCGAGTTCTTTCCATGGCAGTTGGGCCGGATCGCGTTCCGCGAGAACCTTCACGCGATGGCCGTCGACGATGAAGGAATCGCCGTCAACGGTGACTTCCTTGTCCAAGGTGCCGTGAACGGAGTCGTATTTCAGGAGGTGGGCAAGCATTTTGGCGTCGGTCAAGTCGTTGACCGCCACAATGTCCAATTCCGGATTGTCGAGAGCCGCACGGAACACGAGGCGCCCAATCCGTCCGAATCCGTTAATTGCAACTTTCACTGCCATAATTGAAACTCCTCCTTAAATTTTTTGATATATTTAAAAGGTTTTAACCTTTTAATAACCTTTTCGCGACCGCCTCATCGGTGATCAGCACCGTATTGGGAGGCGCGATTTTCATATAGGCCTTGATCGCCTTGGCCTTCGATTTACCGCCGGCTACGGCGAAGATGTGGGGGATGGCGTTCAGATCCCGCAATTGCAAGCCGATCGTCCGCACTTTGTGGACGATTTTCCCCTCTTCGTTGAAATAATACCCGAAGGCTTCGCCGACAGCCTTTCCGCGGGTGATTTTCTCCATGATCTCCGCTTCCGTCCTTCTCCTTTCGGCCATGGCTTTCGCCTCCCCGATGCCGTGGATGACGATATTGGCCGATTGGATCATGGTTAAAACCTCTTTGATCGAAGGCTCCTCGATCACCGACTCGTAAATCTCCTGGCTGACCTGTTCAGGGACGTACAAAACCCGGTGCTTTCCGCCGGACTTTTCCGCCATCTTGGATACGATGGTATTCGCCTGGTTTTTCACATCTTCCCCGAGACCGCCCCTCGCCGGCACAAAGACGATTTCCTTGTCGTGAAAATCGGGGGTGAAGGCTTCGGCCACCGCCGCCATCGTCGTTCCTCCCATGACGGCAATGACGTTTCGATCGGCGAGGCAGCTTTTGATCCGCTTGACACACGCCCGGCCAAGTTCAAATTTCACCCAGGGAGATGTGTCGCTGTCCCCGGAAATCACGACGACATCCTTGATGTTCAGCTGGCTTTTCAGCTTTGTTTCCAATTCGAGGACGCCGGTCATTTCCCGCATAAATTCTTCCAGTTTGAACAAAATAATCTTGCCTTCATGGCTCAGGGTCATTCCGCTGCTCTTCACATCGATTAATTTTTGTTCTTTCAGGAAATCGATCTCTCCGCGGAGAACCCGTTCCGTCATCCCCATCCTTGCGGACAGGCTTCTTCTGCCGACCGGCTGCATCAAGGATATCGTGTGCAGGATCTGATACCTTTTTTCCAGCGTTTCCAAAAGATCGGGGACTAATCTTTTTTGGATTTGGATCAACGATTCCATTGGCGAATCCCACCGAACCATTTGGTCATTAAATGTCCCTAATAGTCTTTTTTGGTCCCATTACCGCTAAAAAAAATTTCCATCTCCACTTCTAATCATAGCAGGAAAGCGCCATATTTTCAATTGGAGAGGAGTTGTTGTAAGCGGTTTCTCGCTTCATCTTTCACAATTTGTCCATATAGGATGATCTGTCCGTCCACCTCAAGGACGGGGATCATCAGCCCGTATTTTTCCGTCCATTCATCGCTGTCGTCGATGTTGATCTTTTTCACGGTGATCGGCAATTCTTCGGCCAATTCCCGCAAAACCGTTTCCGCCCTTTCGCACAGATGGCAGCCGGGCCGGCTGTAAAACGTGACTTCCACCGGATTTTCCGCTCCTTATTCTGCTCCGAATCTTCTTCTTTTATTCGAACTCGGGATGCCGATCTGTTCCCGGTATTTTGCGATCGTCCGCCGGGAGACGGATATGCCTTTCTTTTGAAAAATCTCCGCGATTTCCTGGTCGGACAAGGGGCGCCTTTTATCCTCCCGTTCGATGATCGCCCGCAATTCGCCTTTGATTTGCTGCGCCGATATTTCTTCCCGGTTTTTGTCGAGCTTTGCGGAAAACAGGTCCTTCAAGGCAAAAGTTCCGCCCGGGGCGCGGACGTATTTGTTCTTGACCACCCTGGAAACCGTCGATTCATGGACCCCCGCCCGTTCGGCGAGTTCCTTCATCGTCATCGGGCGGAGCTGGTTTTTCTCCCCTAAAAAGAACTTTTCCTGGAGCTTGACCAGTTCGCCGATGATTTTCATCATCGTCTCCCGCCGCTGGGCCAGGCTTTTTTGCAGCCAGCGATATTGCTGCATTTTTTCCCGGAAATAGGCTTTCATCGCCGGATCCGGATTCCCGCGGAAGACCTCGACATAGTCCCGATTCAATTTCACGTCAATGAGATTGGCTTCGGCAATCTCAATTTCCCATTTTCCGTCGTTATATTTTACTATAAAATCCGGAATAATGTAATGGGGACGTTCCTGCAGGAAGGCGGCCCCCGGTTTCGGGTTCAGTTTTTGCACCCCGTCCATGACCTTCTGGATCTCGGCGGCGGAAACGTTCAATTTCCGGGAAATCTCCCGCCACTTCCTGTTTACGAACGGCTGAAAATAGTCTTTGATCACGGTGATGGCCAAGGCGTTATCCCCGGGGGACCTTTCCAGTTGCAGCAACAGGCATTCCTGCAGCGACCTGGCGCCGACTCCGGGAGGATCCAAACGCTGCAATGCGGCCAGCGCCCTTTCCCCCGCCTCCTTGGAAACCCCGATCTGCCGGCATGCCTCTTCCACGTCGACGGAGAGATAACCGTTCCCGTCGAGGTTGAGAATGAAATAGTCCAGGGCCTTCCTCTCCTCCCCGTCCAAGGGCAGCAGGAGGCTCTGGGTTTTCAAATAATCGGCAAGGGAGCAAGAGCCGGGGAAGGGGATTTGTTCGATATCCGCCACGGGGGGGCCGGACTTTTCGTAATTCCTGTAACGGTTCCATTTTTTGGCGTGGGGATCCGTCGTCCGGAAAAAATGGATATCCACGTTCAGCAGCGGGTTTTCTTCCGCTTTTTCTTCCAAAAACGAAGCCAGCTCCAAGGAGGTATATTGCAATAAAGAAATCGCTTGCAACAACTCCTGGGTAATATTCAGCTGTAGGTTTTGTTCCTGGGTCAACCCCGTCTGCAGTTTCATTTTGATCCCCCCGATCTTATTGTAAGCGAATGAAAGGGATTGAACAAATAAAAAATGCCCCGGCCGACAGGGGATGGCCGGGAGACGGCCTCCGGCGCCTTTCGGCGGGGAATCCGCTTCTCCGGCGGGGCTCGGCCTTCGCGGAAGACTTGCCGCTGCCTCCGCCGCTTGGCAAAGGCGAACCAAGGGGAGCTAGGTGGAAACGAAGCGGCATCGCCCTCTGTCTTTTGCACGATCCGAATCGACCTTCAGGAACAAAAAGGAGGGGAAAGAAGCGCCTTTTGCAAAAAAAAGAACGGGGCGTCCGCAAGCCGAATAAGGACTTACGGGAACACCCCATTCCTTTTCCGCGCAAGACGTTTGCCGGTCCGTCTTGCGCCCGTCCGGCGCCATCCGGCGCCGAACTCCGATCTAGCGCCCTCGGCAGGACTCGAACCCACATTTCAAGAACCGGAATCTTGCGTGCTATCCATTACACCACGAGGGCATATCCAAATGACAAAGTTTATTATAATAGATGCTTGGAAAAAATGCAACTGGATTTGCCGAAAACTTTTTTCTTTTTTTTGACGGTTCATTGGAAAATGAAATGCAACAAAAAATATGTAAAAGCCATAGATAAACGATCAAGTCCTCCTATTTGTGTAAAATCCCGCTCCC
>SPLK01000047.1_pt1 | contig 72953 bp, 68 predicted proteins | sample 2456111 | NCBI WGS metagenome assembly SPLK01 (sample SAMN11156906, study PRJNA527647) | hot springs metagenome | biome: Geothermal region; feature: Hot spring; material: tree branch in hot spring; isolation source: hot spring sediment rich in lignocellulosic material ... | reverse complement strand
ATGACGCTGTTTTCGGGGAGTTTTTGTTTCAGGAACTGTAAAAGTCGGGAAAAACGGAAACGGGCTGTACAACCTCGACCCCGCATGCGGAAAAGTGCCGGTTTCGCCGGCTCCCCGCTTTTTACGAACGAGGGTCCGCCTTGCGCGGCCGAGAGGTCCTTCTCCGCCGCCCCGTTTTTCAACGATCCCCGGAAAAAGAAACGGCTCCCATTCCCCTTCCTTTAAACACCCCCCGGCTTTTGTTAAAATATTGCTGGGAACGTTTATCGCCGGATCGCCTGCCGCCTCGGCAGGTGATATTGGCGGCCGGGTTTGTCCGCGGCCGGAAGGGGTTTTTCGGCCGGGGTGAAAACGGCGGGATTCCTAAAACGGGAATCTTGAAAGGGAACAAGGTTCCCCGGTTCCCGAGGGAAAATGATTCTTTGGAGGAAAGGGATTCCCCCGGGGGATTCCGCCGGCGAATCGGCTGCCGGCGCCCGGCGGGAGAACCCGTAAAACCGCCGGCGGAACCGCCGGATCTTTTTTGCCGGAACCGTCACCGGCCGGACACCGCCGGTGCTGCATACGGAATTCTCCCTGCAAAAAGGATGTGGTGAAGTGTCATTTTCATTCCCGGTAAAAATATCGTTAAAAACGTCCATTTTTCAGGACGGGGTCCGCGAGGAGTATGAGCTGATCGCTTTTGGGCGTTTTCATAAGAAAGACGGGATTTACTATTTGAAATATGACGAAATCATCGATTCCGGAACGATCCATACGACCGTCAAAATCAAGGAGGATGAAGTCCTCATCCTGCGGTCGGGTTCGTTGAACATGCGGCAGGCGTATAAAAGGGACCGGTTAATGAGCGGGACCTTCGAAACCGAATTGGGGACCTTTTATTTGACGACCAATACGAAGGAACTGGATTTTCAATGGGATCCGGACTTAAAGAAGGGGACACTGAAAATCCATTACGGGTTGATCATGGAACAGGCGGATGTGGGCACTTACCAATTGACCTTTACCTTCCAGGAGGACGAAAAAGCGGTAATTTGAGGGGCCTTCTCCTCCGGCGCCCGTCTTCCGTTGAAAGACCGGCAGCCGCAAATCCGCCGCCCCGGCTCCCCGCTTTTTAAAAAAATATTGACTGAATGCTCATTCATTGATGTATAATAGACATAAATCCGATGAAAAACGGCCGATCTCGGTGCGGCAAAGGGGATGGGGAATCCCCGTTCGTCCGCCTGCGGTAATAGACGAGGCGTTCGGGGACCACAGGAGAAAGGGGTAGATGGGGATGGATGCATTTCTTTGGACCAATTTGCTGGCTGCCGTTCTTGTAACCGCTTACGCCGTTTATCTGTTCGTTTACGTGGTCAAGACGAGAATCGAATATATGAAACTTGGAAAAAAGGCGGAATTCGACAAGCGTCTCAAGGAACGGGTGAAACAGTTCGTCGTTTATGTTTTCGGACAGAAGAAGCTGTTGAAGGACAAAAAGAGCGGCGCGATTCACGTCATGATGTTCTACGGGTTTATCCTCGTCCAATTCGGGGCGGTCGATTTCATCTGGAAAGGGATCCGGCCCGGCTCCCACTTGCCGCTGGGGCCCTTATATCCCTGGTTTACTTTTTTCCAGGAAATCGTCACCCTTCTCGTCTTGGCCGCCGTCGCCTGGGCCTTTTACCGCCGTTATATTGAAAAGCTCGCCCGTTTGAAAAGGGGATTGAAAAACGGCCTCGTTCTGATCTTCATCGGAACGTTGATGTTTGCCGTCCTGTTCGGCAACGGCATGATGATGATCTGGGAGGGACGGGAAGCCGGCTGGAGCGAGCCGGTCGCTTCCGCCATCGCCCTCGGGTTTTCCTTTTTGAACAAAACCGGGGCGTTCGTCCTGTTCTACCTGTTTTGGTGGATTCATCTTCTCGTGCTGTTAATCTTTTTGGTCTATATCCCCCAATCGAAGCATTTCCATTTGATCATGGCGCCGGTGAACGTGTTCGTGAGCCGGCCGGATAAACCGGGAAAATTGAACAAGATCGATTTTGAAGACGAATCCCAGGAATCCTTCGGCGTCGGGAAAATCGAAGATTTTACCCGCCTCCAGCTGATCGATCTGTATGCCTGCGTCGAATGCGGCCGCTGTACCAACATGTGCCCGGCGACCGGGACCGGAAAGATGCTTTCGCCGATGGATTTGATCGTGAAACTGCGGGATCATCTGACCAACTACGGGGCTGCGGTCACTTCGAAACAGCCGTGGGTGCCGGGATTTATGTTTTCCAATACCCTGGGGAACCGGCTGGCCTTGCAGGCGGGATCAAGCGGCGGCCAACAGTCGGTGGCGGCGCTCGCTTATCAGCCGAGCCTGATCGGCGACGTCATCACCGAAGAGGAAATTTGGGCCTGCACCACCTGCCGGAACTGCGAAGACCAGTGCCCGGTCATGAACGAACACGTCGACAAGATCATCGATTTGCGCCGTTATTTGGTTTTGACGGAGGGAAGGATGAACCCGGACGCCCAAAGGGCGATGCAAAACATCGAAAGGCAGGGCAACCCCTGGGGCTTGAACCGGAAGGAAAAGGAAAATTGGCGGGAACTCCGCGAAGATGTTTATATCCCGACGGTAAAAGAATTGAAGAAAAAAGGGGAAGACTTCGAATATTTGTTCTGGGTCGGTTCGATGGGTTCCTACGACAGCCGCAGCCAAAAGATCGCCCTGTCCTTCGCGAAACTGATGAATATCGCCGGCGTCAAATTTGCCATCCTGGGAAATAAAGAGAGAAACTCCGGCGATACGGCCCGCCGGCTGGGCAACGAATACCTGTTCCAGGAATTGGCCATGGCCAATATCGAAGAGTTCGAGAAAAACGGCGTGAAAAAAATCGTCACCATCGATCCGCATGCCTACAATGTGTTCAAAAACGAGTATCCGGACTTCGGTTTTACGGGAGAAGTTTATCACCATACCGAGCTGCTGTTGAAATGGGTCAAGGAAGGGCGGCTCGTGCCGAAATATCCGGTCAACGAGACGGTCACCTTCCACGATTCCTGCTACTTGGGCCGCTACAACGGCGTCTACGATGCGCCGCGGGAAATTTTGAAATCGATCAAGGGCGTCAAGTTCGTCGAGATCGAACGGAACCGGGAAAACGCCATGTGCTGCGGCGCCGGGGGCGGCCTCATGTGGATGGAGGAGAATACCGGCCATCGCATCAACGTGGCCCGCACGGAACAGGCGCTGAAAGTGAACCCGGATATTATCAGTTCCGCCTGCCCCTACTGCCTGACGATGCTGTCCGACGGTACAAAGGCGAAGGAAGTGGAAGATCGGGTCAAAACCTACGACGTCGCCGAAATTTTGGAAAAGGCCGTATGCGGCGACGGGCGACAAACGCTTGTTTCATAAGAAAGCGTCCCGATTTTAAATGCCGCCGGCGCACCCCTTTCTTCCCGCCCGGCTTGTTCATCTCTCTGCGGGAAAGAGGGGATGCCTGAAGCTCCGGCCGGATTGCGGCCGCCCGGATGGGAAGAAACGGCAGCGGCCTGCCCCGCTTTTCGGAGCGGGGATTTTGTTTGCCCGTCTTTCGCGCATGACCGCTCTGGAACGGCTGAAAACCTGTCCGTTTATGCTTTGCGGACTTCAAATCGTTCGGCGGCTGAAGCCTGTTCCTTTCCCCTCGCAAACCGCATATCGATCAACACGACTGAAACGTCTTTCCGCGGATTTGCAACCCGCATATTAATCAAAGAAGCCCGAAACGAATTTCCGCGGATTTGCAACTCGCACATCAAACAAAGACGTTCGGAACGGTATCCCTCGCATTTGCAGCCTGCATATGAAACAAAGGCCACTACTGGAACGTCTTTCCGCACTTTTGCAAGATGAAGTCCAAAAATTTGTGTAAAAAGAAGCGGGCGCAAAGCGGATCCATTCCCGGAAGACTGTGTTCTTGGGACATGGAGCGGGAATTTACACAAACATGAGGACTTGACCCTTTTGCAACCCCTGTCCCCCGGCCTTTGGGGTGAAGGATCCCTCCGGACGCCGGACATTTTCGGAAAACGGATGGCACGACGGTTCAAGGATCGTGTAATATAAAATTACGAACTTTTCATACCGAAAGAATACCGTTGAAAAAGGAAGGAAAGCCATGCCGGAGACCCGTATTCCAGATCAAGACGCAAAGGAACAGGCGATGACGGAAAACAATCTGACGAGAATCCATTGGAACGGAAAGGAAATCATCCTTATCGGCACCGCCCATATTTCCAGGCAAAGCGCGGAGCAGGTGAAGGAAGTCATCGAAAGGGAGAGGCCGGATGCCGTTTGCGTGGAATTGGATCGGCAGCGCTATCAGGCGATCACCGAAGGAAACCGTTGGAAGGACATGGACATTTTTCAGGTGATCAAAGAGAAGAAGGCCGCGCTGCTCTTCGCCAACCTGGCCTTGTCCTCTTTCCAGAAACGGATGGCCCGGCAGTTTGGCATCCGTCCGGGGCAGGAAATGATCCAGGGGATCGAGTCGGCAAAAGAGACGGGGGCTCGGCTGGTGCTGGCCGACCGGGACATTCAAACGACTTTTTCCCGCATTTGGCACAACGTGGGATGGAAAGGGAAATCCCTGCTCCTTGCCCAAGTCATTTCCGCCATCTTTTCCCGGGAGACGATTTCCGAGGAAGAATTGGAAAAAATGAAGGAGCAGGACATGATCCAGACGATCCTCCAGGAATTCGCCGACCAATTTCCCGAATTGAAGAAACCCCTCGTTGACGAACGGGATCAATACCTGGCGGAAAAAATCAAAACGGCCCCCGGCGAAAAAATCGTGGCCGTATTGGGCGCGGCCCACGTGCCCGGCGTAATCAGGGAAATTGAAAGGGACCATGATTTGGGGGAACTTGAGGAAGTTCCGGTCAAAAAGAGGAGATTCCACCTTCTCGGTTGGCTGCTTCCGGCGCTGATCGTCGTCCTGATCGCAGCCACCTTTTTTCTCAATCCTTCCGCCGGGGTCGACCAAACCCTCAGCTGGGTGCTGTGGACGGGCAGTTTCTCGGCGGCGGGAGCGGCCGCGGCCTTCGGGCATCCCCTCACGATTTTAACGGCATTTGTGGCCGCCCCGTTGACGACTTTGCATCCGCTCCTGGCTTCCGGCTGGTTTGCCGGGCTCGTCCAGGCGTTCATCCGCAGGCCGAGCGTGAGGGATTTTGAAAACTTGGCCGAAGACATCATGAGCGTAAAAGGGTTTTGGAACAACAAGGTGACCCGGATCTTACTGATCGTGATATTGACCAACATCGCGACCTCCGTCGGCACTTTCATTGCGGGCGTCGATATCGTCCGGCTCTTTTTCCAAAACGTTTGACCGGTCTCTCCCATGGCAAATTTGCAGATGGCGGCAAGGCGGGAAAAACTGCCGGTAAAGCGGCGAAGCGGTCCCGAAATCCCCCGTGCCGGGAACCGGCAAGGCGCTGGGATGTTTGGCGCAGGGGAAAGGCGGTTTTGGTTCAACGATGCCTCCTTATGTACCCGAAAAAAGATAACGTCCGTGCGAAAACGCACGAACGTTATCTCGGGAAGGGGGGTATTTTTATGCCGATGATCATGCGCGCCTTTTGCGCACATCCTCTCCGAGGCAGACATCGTTATTTTTTCATATCGATGACCATGCGGCCTTGGATCTTTCCTTCTTCCATTTCCCGGAAGATATCCCGGATTTCTTCCAGTTTGCGGGTTTGAACGACAGGATCGACTTTGCCTTCGGCGGCAAACATGAGCGCTTCTTCCAAATCTTTTCTCGTCCCGACCAGGGAACCGATCACTTGGATGCCGTCCAGGACGGTTTTAACAATTTCCAAATCCATCGTTTCCGGCGGCAATCCGACCCCGACGACTTTGGAAACCGGACGGACGGAATGAACCGCTTGGTTGAAGGCGGTTTTGGAAACGGAAGTTACAACGGCGGCATGGGCACCCCCGAATTCTTCTTGAATCCATTGCGCCGGATCGCCTTTTAAGGAATTGAACGTGAAATCGGCTCCGACTTCCTTGGCCAGGCGCAATTTTTCATCGTTGATGTCGACGGCGATGACTTTGGCGTTGAACACGTTTTTCGCATATTGCACCCCCAAGTTGCCGAGACCGCCGACGCCATAGATGACGATCCATTGCCCGGGTTTGATATCGGAGACTTTGATGGCTTTATAGGTGGTGACACCGGCGCAGGTGATGCTCGTCGCTTTTTTCGGATCCAGTCCGTCGGGGACTTTGACCGCATAATCGGCCTTGACGATGCATTGTTCGGCCATCGCGCCGTCCACCGTGTAACCGGCGTTTTTGACGCTCCGGCAATACGTTTCATTTCCGGTCACGCAATATTCGCAATGTCCGCATCCTTCGTAGAACCAGGCGATGCTGACCCGGTCGCCGACCTTTAAGCTGGTTACCCCGTCGGCGATTTCCCGTACGACCCCGACACCTTCGTGGCCGAGAATCCGCCCGGGAACATGTCCGAAGTCACCCTTGGCCACATGGAGATCCGTATGGCAGACGCCGCAATACTCGATATCGACCAGTGCTTCCCCGTATTGCAGCGGGCGCAAAGTGACATCTTTCACCTCAACAAGTTTGTCTTTGTCCGGGCTCACTACGGCTGCCCTCATTCTGTATTCCTCCTTTGCGGGATAATCAAGCCAAGTTCATTATAACTCGAAGGATATAATTGTTCAACATTTCACAAACTATGTACATCATTCTTTCCAAGAATCGTAAATCTTGAATTTTTTTTGAATATGGGGCACTCCTCGATGGGAAAGGGCCGCAGGCGGGGTTCCCGCCGGATCGATTTTTTCAAGGCCGCCGGGACATCACAGCACAATTCAACAATACTGCCCCTGGCGTCCATCCTTTCCCGAGTTCCCTTCCGGAGTCGGATTCAGCCTTCGCACGACCGAAAATGAAAGCGTTGACATTTCCCGCTTATCGGGTAAGATTAAAGTAGATCACTCCAGGAAGGGACAGAATTTGTCCCTTTTCTTGTATGAAAAAATTGAGTGAGCGCTCAGTCGATCAACGGTCAGGGGTTGCGGTTTTTTGCCGGTTTTTTTGGGGCACCGGGCGGGCAACAAACCCGGCAGTGTTTCTTGCCTTACCGGATTTGCCCCGGTTGCAGGAAAACCGGAAGTCTTTGCTATCATGCCTTGGAAAGGGGATTGGGAGAATGGCGCGAACAGTCATCCTCGCCGGAGCGAGGACCCCCTTCGGCAAGCTCGGGGGGGCGTTGAGCGGGCTCACCTCCGCCCAGTTGGGGGGGATTGCCATTAAAGAAACGTTGAAGCGGGGAAATACGGATCCGGAAGAAGTGGAGCATGTGATCCTGGGGACGGTTTTGCAAGGGGGGCAAGGGCAGCTGCCGTCCCGCCAGGCGTTGCGGCTTGCGGGACTTCCCTGGAAGACGAAAACGGAAACGGTCAACAAAGTATGCGCGTCGGGGATGCGCAGCGTGGCCATCGCCGATTTGCTCATCCGCTCCGGGGAGGCGGAGGTCGCCGTGGCCGGCGGCATGGAGTCGATGTCGAACGCGCCCTACATTTTGCCGGATGCCCGGTTCGGTTACCGCATGGGGGATTCGTCGATCAAAGATTTAATGATTTACGACGGCCTGACCTGCAGCTTTACCGGCGTGCATATGGGGCATTACGGGAATCTCGCCGCGCGAGAATTGAAGATTACGAGGGAAAGGCAGGACGAGTGGGCTTTAAGGAGCCACCGGCGGGCCGTTGCGGCGCTGGATTCGGGGCGATTGGCGGAGGAAATCGTCCCCGTGGAAGTTCGAGGGAAGAAGGGGACCGTTCACGTCGTCAAGGAAGACGAGGGGCCGAGGCGGGACACGTCCCTCGAAAAGCTGGCCGCGTTAAAGCCGGCCTTTGACCCGGACGGGACCATTACCGCGGGCAACGCCCCGGGTGTGAACGACGGCGCGTGCGCCATGCTTTTGGCGAGCGAAACATACGCGGAAAGGAAAGGGCTGAAGCCCCTCGCCTATCTCATTGCCGGCGCCGAAGTCGCCGTTCCGGCGAAGGATTTTCCGAAAACGCCGGGGCTCGTTATCAAAGAGATCCTGAAAAAAACCGGCAAAGCGGAAGAGGAAATCGACCTGTATGAAATCAACGAAGCCTTCGCGGCGGTCGCCTTGGCTTCCATCCAGATCGCGGGCATCGATCCGGAAAAAGTCAATGTCAACGGCGGGGCGGTCGCACTGGGACATCCGATCGGCGCGAGCGGCGCCCGGATCATCCTCACCCTTGCCTATGAACTGAAAAGGCGGGGCGGCGGCATCGGCGTCGCCGCGATTTGCAGCGGGGGCGGCCAGGGAGACGCGGTCATGATCGAGGTGCCAAAACAATAAGGACGGGGGGATAGGAGGATGGAGATCAAAAACGTCATGGTGGTCGGAAGCGGGCAGATGGGATCCGGCATCGCCCAAGTCTGCGCCCAGGCCGGCTTTACGGTATATTTGCACGACGTGTCCGACGAGGCACTGGATAGGGGGATCCAAACGATCGAGGGAAATTTGTCCCGGCAAGTGGAGAAAGGAAGAATGACCGGAGAAGAGATGCGGGCGGTCCTCGGGCGGATCAGAAGAACCGGGGATTTGGCCGATGCGAAACATTGCGACCTGGTCATTGAAGCGGCGACGGAAAATATGCAAGTGAAAACGTCCATTTTCAAAACCCTCGCCGAGGCCGCGCCGGACCATGCGATTTTGGCCACGAACACCTCCTCCTTGCCGATCACGGAAATTGCCGCGGCCACGAAGCGGCCGGAAAAGGTGATCGGGATGCATTTCATGAATCCGGTGCCGGTCATGAAACTGGTGGAAATCATCCGCGGCTTGGCGACGGCGGAGGAGACCTTTGCCGCGGTCAAAGAGGTGGCGGTGCGGCTCGGGAAGACGCCCGTCGAAGTCAATGACTTTCCCGGTTTCATTTCCAACCGGATCCTCATGCCGATGATCAATGAAGCCGTGTACGCCCTGTATGAAGGGGTGGCGGAGAAAGAGGCGATCGACGCAATCATGAAGCTGGGGATGAACCATCCGATGGGGCCGCTGGAACTGGCGGATTTCATCGGCCTCGACACCTGCCTCTCGATCATGGAAACCCTCCATGAGGGACTCGGCGACGACAAATACCGGCCCTGTCCGCTGCTCCGGAAGTACGTCAAGGCCGGATGGCTGGGGAGAAAGACGGGAAGGGGCTTTTACCAGTATCATTGAAGGAACGGTTTCGACCCGAGATGAAAAAGAAACCGCCGAACTTGGCTTTAGCCAATAGCATGGAAGGAACGGCCGGGATCGTGATCGTTCCCCGCTCAGGAATGCCGGACGTTTCCCGATGTCGTCGAAGGAACGGGCCGGTGCCGGAAAATCGGGAAGGAAACCGCTTTGGGGTGAGAGGATGAATTTGAACTTTACGGAAGAACAGCGGATGCTGCAAAGGATGGTCCGGGAATTTGCCGAAAAGGAAATCGCCCCCTTCGTCCCGGAAATGGAAAAGGGCGCCTTTCCCCGGGAAGTTTTGCGCAAGATGGGTTCCCTCGGCCTGATGGGGATCCCGATCCCGGAAAAATACGGCGGCGCAGGGATGGATTTCATCTCCTATATCCTGGCGATTCATGAAATCTCCAAGGTGAGCGCCGCCCTCGGGGTCATTTTGTCCGTGCATACGTCCGTCGGCACGTATCCGATCTTGGCCTTCGGCACGGAAGAACAAAGGCAAAAATACGTCCCGAAATTGGCCCGCGGCGAATATTTGGCCGCCTTTTGCCTGACCGAAGCGAACGCCGGATCCGACGCCAAGGCGATCCGGACCCGGGCGGTGCGGGACGGGGATCATTACGTGATCAACGGCGGAAAAATATTCATCACCAACGGCGGCGAAGCGGATCTTTACATCCTGTTCGCGAAAACCGATCCCGGGCTCGGCAAGGACGGAATCACCGCCTTTATCGTGGAAAAGGGGACGCCGGGCTTCATCGTCGGAAAGGACGAGAAAAAAATGGGCCTGAACGGATCCCGCACCGTTTCTTTGATCTTCGAAAACATGAAAGTGCCCGCCGCGAACCGGCTGGGCGGCGAAGGGGAAGGGTTCCGGATCGCCATGGCGAATTTGAATGCCGGCCGCATCGGGATCGCTGCCCAAGCTTTGGGCATCGCCGAAGCCGCCTTTGAAAAGGCGGCCGCCTATGCCAAAACACGGCATCAATTCGGCAGGCCGATCGCCGCCCAGCAGGGGATCGCCTTCAAACTGGCGGATATGGAGACGAAAATCGAAGCGGCGAGATTGCTCGTTTACCGGGCGGCCAATCTGTATGCCGAGGGACTCCCCTGCGTCAAGGAAGCGTCGATGGCGAAACTCTTCGCTTCCCAAACGGCGGTGGAAACGGCGACGGAGGCGGTGCAGATTTTCGGCGGGTACGGCTACACGAAGGATTATCCGGCGGAGCGCTATTTCCGCGACGCCAAGGTGACGGAAATTTACGAAGGTACGAGCGAAATCCAACGGAACGTCATCGCCAAATGGCTGATGAAGGGAAAATAAATCGGGATACGGAGGAAAAACCATGGATTTTCGTTTATCGGAAGAACATGAAATGATCCGGAAAATGGTCCGGGATTTTGCCGAAAAGGAAGTGGCGCCGAGCGCGGCGGAAAGGGACGAGGAAGAACGGTTCGACCGGGGGATCTTCAAGCAGATGGCCGAACTCGGATTGACCGGGATCCCTTGGCCGGAAGAATACGGCGGCATCGGCAGCGACTTTTTGGCCTACGTCATCGCGGTGGAAGAGCTGTCGAGGGTTTGCGCATCGACGGGGGTCACCCTGTCCGCCCATCTGTCCCTCGCCAGCTGGCCGATTTATAAATTCGGCACGGAGGAACAGAAGCAAAAATATTTGAAGCCGCTCGCCCAAGGGAAGAAGATCGGGGCCTATTGCCTCACGGAATCCGGTTCCGGATCCGATGCCGGCGCCATGAAAACGACGGCGAAAAAAGAGGGGGATCATTACGTATTAAACGGTTCGAAGATTTTTATCACCAACGGCGGCGTCGCCGAGATTTACATCGTCTTCGCCCTGACCGATCCGGAGCGGAAGCACAAGGGGGTCAGCGCCTTCATCGTGGAGAAGGATTTCCCCGGTTTTAAGGTCGGGAAAAAGGAAAGCAAGCTCGGCATCCGTTCCTCGCCGACGACGGAAATCATTTTCGAAGACTGCATCGTTCCCGCGGAAAATTTGCTGGGGGAAGAAGGGCAAGGCTTCAAAATCGCCATGATGACCTTGGACGGGGGAAGAAACGGCATCGCCGCCCAGGCGGTGGGCATCGCCCAGGGGGCCTTGGACGCGGCGGTCGCCTACGCGAAGGAACGGCATCAATTCGGAAAGCCGATCATCGCCAATCAAGGGATCTCCTTCAAACTGGCGGACATGGCCACCGCGGTGGAAGCGGCCCGCTTGTTGACCTACCAGGCGGCCTGGCTCGAATCCAACGGCCTGCCCTACGGAAAGGCTTCCGCCATGGCCAAATTGTTCGCCGGCGATACGGCGATGAAAGTGACGACGGAAGCGGTGCAGATCTTCGGCGGCTACGGCTATACGAAGGAGTACCCGGTGGAGCGCTTCATGCGCGACGCGAAGATCACCCAGATCTACGAAGGAACCCAGGAAATCCAGCGGCTCGTCATTTCCAGAATGCTGTGACGGGCCGGCGGCGGGAACAAGCGATTTTTAGAGAAGGTTGGTGCTGTCTTTGCCGAATAAACAGGAAGTCCAGGCTACGGTGAAAAACGAAGAATTGATCCGGATCCGAAGGGAACAAATGATCAAGGGGGCCGTATCCCTGTTCAAAGAAAAGGGATTCCACCGGGCGACGACGCGGGAGATCGCCCATGCCTCCGGTTTCAGCATCGGCACCCTCTATGAATACATCCGGAAAAAGGAGGACATTTTGTACCTCGTTTGCGACCAGATTTACGATGAGGTGCAATGGCGGCTCCGCGGGCGGCTGCAGTATCGGCGGGTGACCGCGGAAACGTTAAAAAAGGGGATCGCCGCCTATTTCAAGATCATGGATGAAATGCAGGACGAGGTCCTGGTCATGTACCAGGAGGCGAAATCCTTGTCGAAGGAAGCCTTGCCCCATGTGCTGAACAAAGAGCTGGAGATGGTGGAGATTTTCGTCGACATGATCCGCGCCTTCGTCCGGAGTGAAGGATTGGACGTCCCGGAGCCGGCCGTGCGGCTTGCCGCCCATAACATCGTCGTCCAAGGGCAGATGTGGGCCTTCCGCCGCTGGGCGTTAAGAAAGCAATATACGTTGGAGGAATATACCGAGCTGCAAACCCGTTTTTTGCTCAACGCCCTGTGCCCGGATCCGCCGAAAAAGGGGTAAGGCGCCTGCGGGGAAAGGAGGGCACGTCCCTTTTCCGGAATCTTGCGGCGGCTAAAACCCGTCCGCCGGATCAAGGGATGAACGCCGAAAACCATGAAAAAAACCTTCCGCCGGGTCATGGGATTTCCGCGGGGAAGGCAAAGGAAGGGGCACGGGGTTTCCACCGGATCGAACCGTTTCCAAGGGATCCGGACTGGTAAATTGCGGGTCATAAGCGGTGAGCAAGCAAAAACGGGCTGGCCCGATCGGATCCGGACTGTAAATTGCGGGTCTTAAGGAGGTTTTTGGCTTCCCGTCGGACCCGCTTCCAAAAGGTCAGACAAAGGGGTATTTTCCATTACAAAGGGGAAGCGAAAAGCCGGGATCACCGGCAAATCCGGAAAAAACGGAATCGCGACCGACGACGGACAAAGGGGAGGAGAAAGCGATGGCAACGGAGGCTTATAAAACGGAAGATTTTCAGCCGGAGGTTTACAAACCGAAACATCCGGTCCGTTTCGTGACCGCATCAAGCCTTTTTGACGGCCATGACGCGGCGATCAACATCATGAGGCGCATCCTCCAGGCGAGCGGAGCGGAGGTGATCCACCTCGGTCATAACCGTTCCGTGGAGGAAATCGTCAGCGCCGCCATCCAGGAAGATGTGCAGGGCATCGCCGTTTCATCCTATCAAGGCGGGCATATGGAATTTTTCAAATACATGTACGATCTGCTCCGGGAAAAGGGGGCTTCCCACATCAAGATTTTCGGCGGCGGTGGCGGCGTGATCCTCCCGAGGGAGATCCGCGAGCTGGAAGAATACGGCATCGAAAAGATTTTTTCCCCCGATGACGGGAGGAAGATGGGGCTGCAAGGCATGATCAATTACATGCTGGAAAAATGCGATTTCCCGACGGTCTCCGGAAAAATTTCCTTCCGGCCGGAGGAATTGAAAAGGGGCGACCCGCGGGTGATCGCCAGACTGATCACCTTGGCCGAGCTGGAAACCGGGAAGGAGCCGGGAGAGACGCCGGCGGTTTTGCAGGAAATCAAACGCATGGAAAAAAAGATTCCGGTGCTCGGCATTACCGGCACCGGGGGAGCGGGTAAAAGCTCTTTGACGGACGAACTCGTCCGCCGGTTCCTCAATGAAATCCAAGATATGAAGATCGCCATTCTCTCCGTTGACCCGACGAAACAGAAGACCGGCGGGGCGCTGCTCGGGGACCGGATCCGCATGAATGCCATTTTCAATCCCCGGGTTTACATGCGCAGCCTGGCCACGAGAAAGTCGCGGAGCGAACTTTCTTTGGCGATCAAGGACGCCCTGTCGATCGTCAAAGCGGCGGATTTCGATTTGATCGTCGTCGAGACGAGCGGCATCGGCCAAGGGGATGCGGAAATCGCTGCGATCAGCGACATTTCCCTGTATGTGATGACCAGCGAGTTCGGCGCGCCGTCCCAGCTGGAAAAAATCGACATGATCGATTATGCCGATTTTGTCGTCATCAACAAATTTGACCGGACGGGTTCCGAGGACGCGAAACGCCTTGTGCAGAAGCAATATCAGCGAAGCCGGGGCCTGTTCGGCCGGAGCTACGAAGCAATGCCGGTTTACGGAACGATCGCCAGCCAATTCAACGACCCGGGCGTGAACAACTTGTTCAAGGCGCTGGTGGACAAGATCAATGAAACCTTCGGCACGAGCTACAAAACCCGTTACTCCGGAAATGAGGATGTCCGGAACCGGCATGTGATCATTCCCCCGAACCGCCGTTATTATTTGCGGGAGATCGCCGACACGGTCCGGAATTACCATAAAAGGGCGGAGGAGCAGGTACGGATCGCCCGCCGGCTGTTCCAAATCGAAGGGGCGCTGGCCCTGGCCAGGGAAAGGAAGACGAATCCCCTCGTCATCGAAGAACTGGAAAAGATGCGGAAGGAGACGGAGGAAAAGCTGTCTCCGGAATCGAAGCGGATCTTGGAAAACTGGGAGGATTTGAAAGAAAAATACAACGGCGACCGGTTCGTCACCCAAATCCGCGGCCGGGAGATCGTCACCGAATTGAAGAGCGAAACCCTCTCCGGGCTTTTCATCCCGAAGGTGGCCCTGCCGAAGTTTAAGGATTACGGGGAAATTTTGCGCTGGGTCTATAAAGAAAATGTGCCGGGGGCTTTCCCCTATACCGCCGGGGTTTTCCCCTTCAAGCGGAAGGAGGAGGACCCGAAGCGGCAATTTGCCGGGGAAGGGACGCCGGAACGGACGAACCGCCGGTTCCATTACCTGTGCAAGGACGACCGGGCGAAACGCCTTTCCACCGCCTTCGATTCGGTCACCTTGTACGGGGAAGATCCCGACACCCGGCCGGACATTTACGGGAAAATCGGGGAGAGCGGCGTAAGCGTTTGCACCCTGGACGACATGAAAAAATTGTACGCCGGCTTCGATTTGTGCGATCCGCTGACCTCCGTTTCCATGACGATCAACGGGCCGGCCCCCATTCTGCTCGCCATGTTCATGAATACGGCCATCGACCAGCAGGTGGAAAAGAGGGAAAAGGAATTGGGCCGGAAGCTGACGGAGGAAGAATACGAGGAAGTGAAGGCGAGGACCCTGTCGACGGTCCGGGGGACGGTCCAGGCCGATATCTTGAAGGAGGATCAGGGGCAGAACACGTGCATTTTTTCCACGGAGTTCGCCTTAAGGATGATGGGCGACATTCAGCAGTATTTCATCGATCACAAGGTGAGGAACTATTATTCCGTTTCCATATCCGGCTACCATATCGCCGAGGCGGGCGCGAACCCGATCACCCAGCTCGCCTTCACCCTGGCCAACGGATTCACCTATGTGGAGTATTATTTGAGCCGCGGGATGCATGTGGACGATTTCGCGCCGAATCTGTCCTTCTTCTTTTCCAACGGCCTCGACCCGGAATACAGCGTCATCGGCCGGGTCGCCAGGAGGATTTGGGCCATCGTCATGAAGGAAAAATACGGGGCGAACGAGCGGAGCCAGAAGTTGAAATACCATATTCAGACCTCGGGACGTTCCCTGCACGCCCAGGAGATCGACTTCAACGACATCCGGACGACGCTGCAGGCGCTGATGGCCATTTACGACAACTGCAATTCCCTGCATACGAACGCCTACGACGAGGCGATCACGACGCCGACGGAGGAATCGGTGCGCCGGGCGATGGCCATCCAACTGATCATCACGAAGGAATACGGCCTCGCCAAAAACGAAAACCCGCTGCAAGGATCCTTTATCATTGAAGAATTGACGGATCTCGTCGAGGAAGCGGTGCTCATGGAATTCGAGCGGATCAACGACCGGGGCGGCGTTCTGGGCGCGATGGAAAGCCAGTACCAGCGCGGAAAAATCCAGGACGAATCGATGCTGTACGAAACGAAGAAGCATTCCGGGGAGCTGCCGATCATCGGGGTGAATACCTTTTTGAACCCGAACCGGGAGGCCGAGGAAGAGCTGGACGAATTGCCGCTCGCCCGGGCGACGAAGGAAGAAAAGGATTTGCAGATTAAAAATTTGCGGGAATTCCAGGAAAAACATAAGGGGGAAGCGGAAGCGGCCCTGGAACGGCTGAAGGAGACGGCCAGAAGCGGCGGAAACATTTTCGCCGAGCTGATGGAGACGGTGAAGGTGGCCAGCCTCGGCCAGATTACGAAAGCCCTGTACGAGGTCGGCGGCCAATACCGGCGGAATATTTGATGAAGGAACAGACCATCAAATTTTCCAATTCTCCCGCGGCGGAAAGCTTCGGCGGCGAGCGTTCCAAAAATAGCCGTAAACAATGAAAGAAAGGAAACAAAAATCGAGCAGTATGGGCCATCCGATCCCCGCGGATCCGGGGGATCGGCCGTCCCTCCAGGTTTTCCGGCCGGCGTCGTCCGCCGGCTTCCCTTTTTCCGCGAGAAAAATATACTATAAGTTTGCGATTTTCATTATAATAAAAAGAAGAAATATGGCATCGGACGGAGTCCGGGAAGTGAAAGAGAGCGCCTGTCCGCTGTCCGCGGATGCTTTCGTCCGCCCGGCCGAAGGCCGATGCCCACGGGCGTCCGTCCTTGACCGGGCATCGGAAGTTTTTCCGATCTTTCATATTGCGGCATGAACGGAGCGTTTTCCGGATAAACCGCCTGTCGCCAGACGGCCATTTTGTTGATCAGGAAGTGAAAGGAACGTTGAAAATCATCGTCACCATCATCTTTTTGTCTTCGTTGTTCTTTCTCGTTTCATTTTTTTATAATAAACAGTTGGGGGCCATTCCCTTTCTTCTTTTGTCCATCGTTTTTATCGGATTGGCCTGGAAAGTTTGGAACAATAAATCAAACGAACAAAAGAAGGACGGATGGTACGAAAAAAATGGAAAAACCTGAGTGCAACTGGCATAAACCCCTGCCGTTTGTTTATAATGGGTATTATCCTTCGCTTGTTTCATGATGCGCGGATGACCGCCTGACGGAAACCGAAACGAAAGGGAGTGTGAATGGTGAGCATCAAACAATTGGATAAACAAGAATTGGAAGAAATGTCGTTGACGGAAATCGCCTACGAAATCTTGTCGGAGAAGAAACAGCCCCTGCCCTTCCGGGAGCTGCTCGACGAAGTCGCCGCCCTCCTCGGGATGCCCGAAGAGAAAAAGGAAGAAATTGCCGCCCAATTTTACACCGATCTGAACATCGAAGGGAAATTCCTGAACATCGGCGGCAACACATGGGGGATCAAAAGCTGGTTTCCGGTCGACCAGATCGAAGACGAAATCGTCCCGACCGTCCGTTCGAAGAAAAAGGCGAAACTCGATGAGGATGAAGGCCTCGACGATCTGGATCAATATGAGGAAGAAGATCTCGTCTATGAGGAAGAACTGGACGAATATGACGAATTGGACGAAGACTATTTGGATGACGATGATGTTTTGGATCCCGAAGCGGAAGACGAGGATTTCCCCGCCGGCCTCGATGACGAAGACGAAGATCTTTTGCTGGATGAGGACCTGGACGATGACCTTTTGATCGGCGGCGAAGAGGAAGAGGAATGATCCGGCGCCTTCCGGACCGCTTTGATGACGGAAGGATTCCCGCGGGAAAATTTTTCCCGGCAAGGGCATTCAACGGGGAGGCGCCTTATCCTATCCTTGCCTTGACTTTTTTTCATTCTGTTTGTATTATTTGGACTGGGCACTATTTTTTTAAAACCTAACGGCATGAAAAACGGATATGCTCCCTTACGATGAGTAAGCGGAGTTTTTTATTTTTTTGCATGCATTGCGGGCGATGAATGAAAAGGAGGAAACATGGATGACGAAGTATGTATTTGTAACCGGCGGCGTCGTATCATCATTGGGAAAAGGGATCATCGCCGCTTCCTTGGGATTGCTGTTGAAAAAACGGGGGCTCAAGGTCACCATCCAAAAATTCGACCCTTATATCAACGTCGATCCCGGCACGATGAGCCCCTATCAGCACGGGGAAGTATTCGTCACCGACGACGGGGCGGAAACGGATTTGGATCTCGGCCACTATGAGCGTTTCATCGACATCAATCTGAACAAATATTCCAATGTGACGACGGGGAAAATTTATTCTTCGGTCTTGAAGAAGGAGCGCCGCGGCGATTATTTGGGGGCGACGGTCCAAGTCATTCCCCACATTACCAATGAAATTAAGGATCGGGTCTTTCAGGCGGGTAAGGAGACGAAGGCGGACGTGGTGATCACCGAGATCGGCGGCACCGTCGGCGACATCGAATCCCTGCCCTTTTTGGAGGCGATCCGGCAGATGAAAAGCGATGTGGGGCCGGATCGGGTCCTGTACATCCATTGCACCCTCGTTCCCTACATTAAGGCGGCGGGAGAAATGAAGACGAAGCCGACGCAGCACAGCGTCAAAGAATTGCGCAGCCTCGGCATCCAGCCGAACATCATCGTCCTCCGGACGGAACATCCGATCTCTGAAGACATGAGGGACAAAATCGCCCTCTTTTGCGACATCGACAAAGAAGCGGTCATTGAATCCAGGGATGCGGACATCCTGTATTCCGTCCCCCTCGCCTTGAAGGAACAGGGGTTTGATGAGATCGTCTGCCGGCATTTCGGCCTGGCCACGAAGGAACCGGATTTGCGCGACTGGGAGCAGCTGATCGAAAAAATAAGAAACCTGTCGAAAACCGTTCGCATCGCCCTCGTCGGGAAATATGTCGAACTGCAGGACGCCTATATTTCCGTTGTCGAATCGCTGCGCCACGCCGGCTACCGGTTTGACGCCGACGTCCAGGTCCAATGGGTCAATTCGGAATTTTTGACGGAGGAAAACTGTGCGGACGAGCTCAAGGGAGCCGACGGCATCCTCGTTCCCGGCGGATTCGGCGACCGGGGCATCGAAGGGAAGATTTTGGCGATCAAATACGCCCGGGAAAATAAAATCCCCTTCTTCGGCATTTGTTTGGGCATGCAGATGGCTTCCGTGGAATTCGCCCGCCACGTGGCCGGCTTGGAAGGGGCCCATTCTTCGGAAATCAACCCGGAAACCCCCTATCCGGTCATCGATTTGCTCCCCGAACAGAAGGAGATTGAAGAAAAGGGAGGAACGCTGCGGCTGGGCTTATACCCCTGCAAATTGAAGGAAAACACGAAGGCCTTTGCGGCGTACCAGGACGAGGTGGTCTATGAACGCCACCGCCACCGCTACGAATTTAACAATGAATTCCGGGAACTTTTCGAAAGCAAGGGATTCGTCTTTTCCGGACTGAGTCCCGATGAGCGCCTGGTGGAAATCATCGAATTGGAGGACCACCCCTGGTTCGTGGCCTGCCAGTTCCATCCCGAATTCAAATCCCGGCCGACAAGGCCCCATCCTTTGTTCCGGGAGTTTATCCGTTCCGCATTAACCCATAAAGAAAACCGGCCGGCGGGCGAATGACGCCATCATGCGGGCTTCCGAAAGGAAGCCCTTTTTTTGCGCCGCGTGCCCAGAAAAGCACGCATCTTCTGGCCGGCGGAAGTCCGGTCGCGGGAGGGGCCAAGCTCCCCGCAGCCGGGAGCCTAGGTACGGAGAAATCTGCGCGCAGAAGCGCATCGACGAAAGCACCTGTCGGAGACAGGGCGAGCAACTGCCAGGCCGTAACATGAAGTGAATCCCGCCGCGTCGTCAAAAAGGCCTCGCAAGAGGGAAAAGAGAAAGCCGAGCCTCGGCGTATGGGCGAAGGCCAAGGAAGCTGCTTGGAGCTTGGAGCGGCAGCGAAGAATCTCCCGGCGTAGAGGGAGAGGCATGGCATGAAAGAAGATGCCGTGAACTGGGGAGCCCCTCCCCTGCACGGAACAAATGTTTCGTATCCATGGGTGAATTTCCAAGCCGGCGCAACGCACGGAGGGAAGAAGGAGGGGATCATCGTCCCTTCCGGCCGCGCCCGGTCTCCCCGAAGGCCATTTCCGGCCTTTTGGCCGCCGCTTTTTGAACGCCGCGGGCGAAGATCACGGATGCCAGTCTGTCAGAAAGCGGAGGATTCGGTCCGGCTGTTCGGTGTCTTCGGCGATTTTGTTCCGTTTCACCGTTCCGCATTTCAAACATTGGTGGATCAGCTGATAGCCTTTTTTGGAATGGTAGTCGATGCCGACCGGTTTCATCAGACCGCGGCATGCGTTTTTTCCGGTCACCGGGCAAAATGTCCACATGCTTCGAATACAGGCAATTCGGACAATGGTTCCGGCAGCTTCCGTTGGTCAGCGGCTTCACGTAAATGCCGCAAAGAAGAATGATCGGCCCGCGGCGTTTGCCATCATTATACAATAGAAAATGTAAAATTTTTTAGAAAATTTTTATCCCGGCTCTTTAAAGAGCGGTTTTCGTCCGGGGGCCGACGGACCTTCCTGCACCCCGATCTGATGGGGGCTTCCGGACGCCGGCCGGAAGCGTGATGGGGAACGTTTAAAAATGCCCTTGTCATTCGGTTCCGCTTTTGACGGATTCATCAGCCCGGAACCGTTTTTTGTCCGGAAAGGGCGGCTCCGGATAAAAAAATTCCCCGGAATCCGCAAGACCCCGGGAAACCGTCGGCCTTCACCGTCGGGATTTGAGCCGCAAGAAATTATTGGGCGTTTGCCGTTGAATCCGCCGCGCCCGGCTTCGGATCCAAGAAGCGGGCCATCAGGATGAGATCCTCGTAGCTTCCGTCTTCCCGTTTGATCTCCTTTCTTTTTTTTCCTTCCACCGTAAAGCCGAAAGATTCATATAAGCCGATCGCTGCCCTGTTCCGGGCGAAAACTTCGAGATTGATCTTTTCCAAGCGGGGATGGTTTTCCGCCCAGCCGATGAGGCAGCCCAGCAGCGCTTTGCCCACGCCCTGGCCGCGGAAGCCGGAACGGACGCTCATCCCGAAGGAACCTTGATGGTTCAGCCGCTTTTTCTTTCCCCCGTGAAAATCCAAAAATCCGATGATTTCCCCTTCCCATTCGGCCACGATGGCCAGCCGGTCCGGATCATCCGCCATCTGTTGCAAATGCCGTTTTTCCTCTTCGACGGACATTGTCAATTCCTCCGGTGTTGTGACAAGGAAGGGAGATTCCGCCAATATTTCCTTCATGTAGGCCAAAATCTTTTCCCCGTCGGAAGGAAGGGCGGTGCGGATGGCGAAAACCCTTCCGTCTTTCAGGCTTCCCTTTTTCCCCTCGATTCTTCCCACATGTGCGGCCTCCTGTCATTCCGATTCTTCCAGGATCTCGTCGATCAGCAATTTGATATTATGATAAACATAAAGGGCGCAAATCAGATGCGGGTATCCGGTTCTTCCTCCGGTTTCCGTCGGGACGAGCCCCTTTTCCACATGGAGGGGGATGAACACGTCGGCGATGGTCGACAAATCCTTGTCCGCGGCCGGATTCGGCTGCAAGGCATGGGATGATACGGCCACAAACGGGATGTCCTTTTCCGCCAAGGCATGCCCGATTTTCAATGCCTCTTCGTCGTTGGCGTAGCGGGTGAACACGATGACCCGGTCCGCCGGATGGAGTTCATGGACCGATTCGGGCGTCAGTTCCTTCAATTTCGCCAAAGGTTCCTGTCCCTGGGAAGCTTCATGATATACGCCCTTCATTTCCTTATCCCCATACAGATAGATATGCCCTTCGCCGACAAGGGCCTGGGCCAGCAGTCTGGCGGCATCTTCCAATGAAAATTCTGCGCTGTCTTCGATCTTCTTCAGGCGTCCGATCAATTGGGTGGTAAAAATTTTCAGCACGGTAGACCCCTCCCTCCATATTTTATCAAGTATTTTAGCAAAAAATATCCGGAAGGATGCAAGAATGATTAGAAAAAGTAGGAATTATTGCCGGAATTGCAGGTTATCTTTCCGGATTTGTAGAATTGTTCAAATTGGAAAAACGCATTTTACGGAAAGGATATGGAGAATGAGCAAAAAAATCGTTATTGTCGATGATCAATTCGGCATCCGGATTTTATTGAGAGAAGTCTTTCAAAGGGAGGGTTATCGGACCTTCGAGGCAGCCAACGGGCCGAACGCGATCGAACTCGTGAAAACGGAAAATCCCGACCTCGTTTTGCTGGACATGAAAATCCCCGGCATGGACGGTTTGGAAATTTTGGAGAACTTGAAAAAGATCAGCCCGGATATTAAAGTCATCATCATGACGGCCTACGAAGAACTGGACATCATCGAAGAAGCGCTGGAGCTGGGCGCCCTCACGTCCTTCACGAAACCCTTTGACATCGATCAGCTGGTCCGGGAAGTAAAAAATCGCCTGGGGGCCTGATCCGCCCGCCGGCACGCTTATTTCTTCCATCATCTGCCCTTTTCTCAAACTGTTCAAATGTTTCTTTCATGAAAACACGGGATCCATGGTAAAATGATAAAGGGTTTGGTATGATAAATAATAATAATATTCTTAATTTTTCCCAGCCACCCCTTCGGCTTGAATCATTAGGAAATCTCGATAAGGAGGAACCAGGATGCCTTTAGTCTCGATGACGGAAATGTTGAAAAAAGCAAAAGCCGAAAAGTATGCGGTCGGACAATTTAACTTGAACAATCTGGAATTCACCCAGGCGATTTTGCAGGCGGCCCAGGAGGAAAAATCCCCGGTGATTCTCGGCGTGTCGGAAGGGGCCGGACGCTACATGGGGGGCTACAAGGTCGTCGCCGCGATGGTGAAAGCCCTGATGGAAGAATATAAGATCACCGTCCCGGTCGCCCTTCACCTGGATCACGGTTCCAGTTTCGAATCCTGTGCCAAGGCGATCCACGCGGGATTCACTTCCGTGATGATCGACGCCTCCCACAAACCCTTTGAAGAAAACGTGGCATTGACCGCCAAAGTGGTGGAGCTGGCCCATTTGCACGGCGTCTCCGTGGAAGCGGAACTCGGCATCGTCGGCGGACAGGAAGATGATGTGGTCGGACAAGGGATTATTTACGCCAATCCGGATGAGTGCGAGGCCCTTGCCAAACGCACCGGGATCGACTGCTTGGCGCCCGCTTTAGGATCCGTTCACGGTCCGTATAAAGGCGAACCGAAACTCGGCTTTAAAGAAATGGAAGAAATCAGCAGACGGACCGGTTTGCCGCTGGTGCTTCACGGCGGTACGGGCATCCCCACGAAGGATATTCAAAAGGCCATTTCTTTAGGAACGGCAAAGATTAACGTCAACACGGAAAACCAAATCGCATCCGCGAAAAAAGTCCGGGAAGTGCTGGCGGCCAATCCCGAATTGTATGATCCGCGGAAATACCTGGGTCCGGCAAGGGAAGCCATCAAAGAAACGGTCATCGGAAAGATGCGGGAATTCGGATCCAGCGGCAAAGCGGAATAAAGACGGAAAAGCAGGCGGCGGATTTCGCACCCTGCAAAGGTCTTCCGAAAGGGGAACCCAAAACGAACGGAGGCTGATGACCATGAAATTTTTTCTCGACACGGCGAATATTGACGAGATCCGGACGGCCTACGCGCTGGGCGTGATCGACGGGGTGACGACCAATCCTTCCCTCGTCGCCAAGGAAAACGTTTCGTTCCACGACCGGTTGAAGGAAATTACCGCCATCGTCAGCGGATCGGTCAGCGCGGAAGTCATTTCCCTCGATGCGGAAGGGATGCTGCGGGAAGGCAGGGAACTGGCGGCCATCGCCCCGAACATCACGATCAAAGTGCCGATGACGGCGGAAGGGTTAAAGGCGGTTTCCGCCTTTTCCAAAGAAGGGATCCGGACGAACGTGACCCTCGTTTTCAGCGCGAACCAGGCCCTCCTGGCGGCGCGGGCCGGCGCGACCTATGTGTCTCCTTTCCTGGGCCGCCTGGACGACATCGGCCATAACGGGCTCGACTTAATTTCCGACATTGCGGAAATTTTTGCCCTGCACGATATCGAAACCGAGATCATCGCCGCATCCATCCGCCATCCGGTCCATGTGACCGAAGCCGCAAAGCGGGGGGCGCACATCGCCACGGTCCCCTATAAGGTGCTGATGCAAATGATCAAGCATCCGCTGACGGATATCGGCATTGAACGATTTTTGGCGGATTGGGAAAAAGCGAAAGAATAGGCCACCGGATCCGGCTGCGGATGATCCGTCTTCCGGCCGGCCGGGTCGGGAGATGACAAAGATATATTTCGATGCCGTTGTATTTTTCAATCTTCGCCCGTTTCCAGCAGAAGCAATCGGTTCCAACATTACCGATTGCTTCCTTTTTTAAAAAGTTCTATATTAAGAAGAGGCAAAGTTTTTCGCAAATTTCCTTGCCTTTCACCGATTTTCTGGACGATGCGGAAGATACGGGCCCGGACCGGCCGCACGGCCGGCGGGCATTTTGAAAACGGTTCGGATGATAGACGAAGGGAGATTGCCATGGAAAAACTAAAGATCGTTGGAGGGCGGACGCTAAAAGGACATATTCGGGTCAGCGAAGCGAAAAACAGCGCTGTCGCGCTGATTCCCGCGGCCATTCTTGCCGATTCCCCCGTCACCATCGAAGGGGTGCCGAAGATATCCGATGTGGAGATCTTGAAGGGGCTCTTGGAAGAAATCGGCGGCAAAGTGGAAGTCCGCGGTTCGGATATGATTATCGACCCTGCCCGCATGATCCCGATGCCGCTCCCGAACGGAAGGGTGAAAAAACTCCGCGCTTCCTACTATCTGATGGGCGCCATGCTCGGACGCTTCAAGCAGGCGGTCATCGGCCTGCCGGGCGGATGTTTCCTCGGCCCCCGTCCGATCGATCAGCATATCAAAGGTTTTGAGGCGCTGGGGGCCAAGGTGACGAACGAACAAGGCGCCATCTATTTGAGGGCGGAAGAGCTGACCGGCGCCCGGATTTATTTGGACGTGGTCAGCGTCGGCGCCACGATCAACATCATGCTGGCGGCCGTCCGCGCCAAAGGGCGGACGATCATCGAAAACGCCGCGAAAGAACCGGAGATCATCGATGTGGCCACTCTGTTGAACAACATGGGGGCGAAAATAAAAGGAGCGGGGACGGACGTCATCCGGATCGACGGGGTCGAACGGCTGTCCGGATGCCGCCATACGATTATTCCCGACCGGATCGAAGCGGGTACATACATGATTCTTGCGGCAGCCATGGGCGATGGCGTCGTCATCGACAACGTCATACCCCTCCATTTGGAATCGGTCATCGCCAAGCTGCGGGAGATGGGCGTCCATGTGGAAACGGGAAACGATCAAATCTTTATCGCCCGGCCGGAAAAGTTGAAGCCGGTGGATATTAAAACCCTCGTATATCCCGGATTCCCCACCGATCTGCAGCAGCCGATCACGGCCCTTTTGACGAAGGCGGACGGAACAAGCGTGGTCACCGATACCATTTACCCTTCCCGGTTTAAACATGTGGACGAATTGCGGAGAATGAACGCATCCATCAAGGTGGAAGGGGGATCCGCCCTCATTAAGGGGCCGGTCCAGCTGCACGGGGCGAAAGTCAGGGCCACCGACCTGCGGGCCGGGGCATCCCTCGTCGTCGCCGGGCTCATGGCGGAGGGGGTGACGGAGATCTCCGGCGTGGAACATATCGACCGGGGATACAGCAATCTCGTGGAAAAATTGCAAGGCATCGGCGCGGAAATTTGGCGGGAAGAGATGACGGAACAGGAAGCGGAGCAGATGCAAAGTTCCTGATCCCTCCCTGAAATTTTTTCAAAATCCGGGAGATATTTTCCCCTCCCCCTTTCTAATTGTGGTACAATATATATACGATTGTGTTATACTGTTTTTGGTGGGGGGAGGAAAAAAGATGGACAGAAGTTTATCCCTCGAGTTGGTTCGCGTCACGGAAGCTGCAGCCCTCGCTTCTTCCCGGTGGATGGGCAGGGGAAAGAAGAATGAGGCCGATGATGCGGCCACCAAGGCGATGCGCGACGTATTCGACACGGTGCCGATGAAGGGCACGGTCGTCATCGGCGAAGGGGAAATGGATGAAGCGCCGATGCTTTACATCGGCGAAAAACTGGGCAACGGCTACGGTCCCCGGGTGGATGTGGCCGTCGATCCTTTGGAAGGGACCAATATCGTCGCGTCGGGGGGCTGGAATGCCCTGGCCGTTGTCGCCGTGGCCGATCACGGAAGCCTGCTCCATGCCCCCGATATGTACATGGAAAAGATCGCCGTGGGGCCGGAAGCGGTCGGGCAAATTGACATTGACGCGTCGGTGGAAGACAATTTGAAGGCCGTGGCGAAGGCGAAAAACAAGGACGTGGAAGACGTGGTCGCCACCGTGTTAAACCGCCCGAGGCACGCGGAACTCATCCAGCGGCTGCGGGATGCCGGAGCGAGGATCAAACTGATCAACGACGGGGATGTGGCGGCGGCGATCAATACGGCCTTCGATCATACGGGCGTGGACATTTTATTCGGCATCGGCGGCGCGCCGGAAGGGGTATTGGCCGCGGTCGCTTTAAAATGCCTCGGCGGTGAAATTCAGGGCCGCCTCGTGCCGCAAAACGACCAGGAAGTGGAAAGGTGCAAACGGATGGGCCTTGACGTCGGCAAAGTGCTGCGGATGGAGGATCTCGTCTCCGGCGACGACGCCATCTTCGCCGCGACGGGAGTCACCGACGGCGAACTTTTGCGGGGCGTCCAATACAAAGGCTCCTACGGGTTGACCCATTCCGTCGTCATGCGGGCGAAATCGGGCACCGTCCGGTTCATTGAAGGCAGGCACAGTTTAAAGAAGAAACCGAACCTCGTCATGAAATAATCTTTCCCTTGGATTTCCCTTCCTCGGATTTTCCTTTCGGATGCCGGTGTTTCCGACGCCGGGATCCCTTCCCCATCTCCGCCGCCATGCCGTTTCTCCACAGGCTCCTTCTAAAATATGACCGATTTGCCCAGGCCGCGGAATTTTTGACAAGGCCTTTGGGATGAAATGGCGGGAATTGTGCAATACTGTCTGAAAAAGTATAATTTTTTTGGATCTTTGTCCTTTACACGGCCATGTTTGCTTTATATAATGAAATGGTGATTAAAGAAAAAGAACGGTTATCCCTCTGCTGCACGGTTCCCATGATGTTTGTTTTCTTTTTTTCATTTCACGAAATTTTCCTGACAGGCGGCCGATCCTTTGCCGGAACTTGCCTCCGAAAGCGATTCAAAAGACCTGCTTCCCTTTCCCTTCATCATTCCGAAAACCCTATTCCATAAACGGATTGTAACAATTGAATAAAAGTGTGGTGAACGATTTGGAAGATGCCAATATGAATATTTCCACCCTGGAAAACATGAAGTTAAAAGAATTGTACGAATTGGCGAAGAAATACCAAATTTCCTATTACAGCAAATTGACGAAAAAAGAACTGATTTTCGCCATATTGAAGGCGCGGGCGGAAAAAGAAGGATATTTTTTTATGGAGGGCGTTCTGGAGATCATCCCTACCGAAGGGTTCGGCTTTTTGCGGCCGATTAACTATTCTCCGAGTTCGGAAGATATTTATATCTCCGCCTCGCAAATCCGCCGGTTTGATTTAAGAAACGGGGATAAGGTGTCGGGGAAGGTAAGGCCCCCCAAGGAAAACGAACGGTACTTCGGCCTTCTTCACGTGGAAGCGGTGAACGGCGAAGATCCGGAAGTCGCGAAAGAACGGGTTCACTTCCCGGCCTTGACCCCCCTCTATCCGAACCGGCAAATCAAGCTGGAAACGGAACCGGACATCATCTCCACCCGGATCATGGATCTGATTACCCCGGTCGGTTTCGGCCAGCGGGGATTGATTGTGGCTCCGCCGAAGGCGGGGAAAACGATGCTCCTGAAGCAGATCGCCAACAGCATCACCACCAATCATCCGGAAGCCGAACTCATCGTCCTTTTGATCGACGAACGGCCGGAAGAAGTGACGGACATCGAACGTTCCGTGGACGCGGAAGTGGTCAGCTCCACCTTCGATGAAGTTCCGGAAAACCACATTAAAGTGGCGGAGCTCGTCTTGGAAAGGGCGATGCGCCTCGTCGAACATAAGCGGGACGTGATCATCCTGATGGACAGCATCACCCGCCTGGCCCGCGCCTATAACCTGGTCATCCCCCCGAGCGGACGCACGTTGTCCGGCGGGATCGATCCGGCCGCCTTCCACCGGCCGAAGCGGTTTTTCGGAGCCGCCAGAAACATCGAGGAAGGCGGCAGCCTGACGATTTTGGCAACGGCGCTGATCGACACCGGATCGAGGATGGACGATGTCATCTACGAAGAATTTAAAGGGACGGGAAACATGGAGCTGCATTTGGATCGTTCCCTGGCGGAACGGCGGATTTTCCCGGCCATCGACATCCGCCGTTCGGGAACGAGGAAAGAGGAACTCCTGCTCCCCAAATCCCATTTGGAGATCGTCTGGGCGATCCGGAAATCGATGAGCGATTCCCCGGATTTTGCCGAAAAGCTGATCCGGAAGCTGATGGCGACCAAATCCAATGCGGAATTTATCGAAGTCGTCAGCGAAGAATTAAAGGGCAGGCGGAACGGGGCCTGACCCCCCTGCCTTTCCGGAGCTCGGCGGAGGTTCCCGGGGAAGGGGCCGGACTTGGCGGTCCTTTCAGGAAATCGCCTTGCCGGAAGCTTTCCGAAGGCCGGCGAGGTTCCGGAACGCGGATGAGGAAAAACTCCGGGGTTTTGCACCGAAGGTTTATTCTTTTTTGGCCGGAGCTTTGGCGGAAATTGCGATAGGGGCGGTCCGTCCGCGGGGAAAGACTCCTTTCCTCCCGCGGGAAGGGTCCGCGGCGATGGGAATTCCTGCCGGGACGGAGGGCCGCCCATTCTTTGGCTGTCCCATCCCCTTGCAGATGCTGAAGGACATTCAGCAAGATTTTGCTGCGAGGGAACCAAATCCTTTTCTGTAAGATTTTCCATGGGCGGTCGCGCGCTGTTGCAAATCGGGCCGCCCCCTGCTATAATAGTTGCAGTGTGCGAAAAAGCGAAAAAACTCTGGTTTTGCAGGAAACCAGGGCAGAAGGAGTTGAGTGCGGATGAAACCGGGTATCCATCCCAAATACCATCGCGTGATCGTTCGCTGCGCTTGCGGCAACGAATTTGAAAGCGGGTCGACAAAGGAAGAAGTGCGGGTTGAAGTCTGCTCCGCTTGCCATCCGTTTTTCACCGGCCGGCAAAAATTTGTTGCTGCAGACGGGCGCGTGGAACGCTTTAACAAAAAATACGGCATAAAATAACGTCCGAATATTGCGGCGGACGAATCGTCTAAAGATGCACGGATGAAACAGGCAAGGAGATTTGGCTTGCCTGTTTTTTCTTGAAATCCGCCGAAAAGGCGTATCGCCCTTTCAAATTTTGGATTAATATGATAGGTAAGGAATGCGGCGGTGCGAATCCGCCGGACGAACCACGGATCGTGATAATGGAAGGAGTCGGCAAAATGTATTTAAAAAATGAAAGCGGTTGGATCGAAGTCATTTGCGGAAGCATGTTTTCCGGAAAATCGGAGGAACTGATCAGGAGGATACGCCGCTGCCAATTGGCCAGGCAAAAGACCCTCGTGTTCAAACCGGCGATCGATGACAGGTACAAGAAGGAAGAAGTGGTTTCCCACAACGGCAATTCCGTGACCGCCAAACCGATCAATCGTCCGGAAGAAATGATCCCGCTGGTCACGAAGGATATTGATGTCATTGCTATCGATGAAGCCCAATTTTTCGACGATTCCATCGTTCCCATCGTCCAGGATTTCGCCGATCAAGGGTATCGCGTGATCATCGCCGGATTGGACATGGATTTTCGCGGCGAGCCCTTCGGTCCGATGCCCAAACTGATGGCCGTGGCTGAACAGGTGACGAAACTGCAGGCCGTCTGCACCGTTTGCGGACATCCGGCCAGCCGCACCCAAAGGCTGATCAACGGAAAGCCTGCATCCTTCCACGATCCGGTCATTCTTGTCGGAGCGAGCGAGAGCTATGAAGCCAGGTGCCGGCTCCATCATGACGTCCCCCGTGCCCCGAAACGGAATGTGCCGGCCATGGAAGAAAGCGGCCGTTGACCGAAAAAAGCGGGCGGCCGTTTTCCGACGGCGGACGGACGCCGGGAAAACCGGGGGCTTTGGGCCGTTCCCGCCTTAAAGAGACTTCGGCAGGAGGAAAAGGCGAAGGGTCCCCGCCGCCTTCCCGGTCACGGGGCGCCGCCGTGCCGGGCTTTGGCATCGGGCCGGTTCCTCCGGATCGCCGGCAAAGCGGGCAGCCTTTCATCCTATTTCCTGTTGTTTGCAATCCGCCGGCCCCCATCTTCCATCGGCGGTTTGCCCTTGCAGAGGGGGCGTTTGCGAAAAAGGCCGGTTTTCGGGCGGCCGATGCATCCTTTCGCAGGAAGGAGCCGGGAAGGTTCGGGAGCCGGTTCCGATCTGTTGGGGGAAAGTAACCGGGGAGGTGAAACAGATGTTTGATCGGTTGAAGGCAATCGAGGACAGATACGACAAGCTGACGGAATTGTTGAGCGACCCGGAAGTCCTTAATGATCCGGAAAAGCTGCGGAAATATTCGAAAGAACAATCGGATTTGGAAGAAACGGTGCAAACCTACCGGCAATATAAGGAAGCGAAGAAACAGCTGCAGGACGCCAAATCGATGCTGGAAGAAAAACTGGATCCGGAACTGCGGGAGATGGTGAAAGAAGAAATCGGCGACTTGGAAGAGAAGATCGCCGGACTGGAAGAACAGCTGAAGCTGTTATTGATTCCGAAAGATCCGAATGACGAGAAAAACGTGATCATGGAAATCCGCGGGGCGGCCGGCGGGGAAGAGGCGGCCCTGTTCGCCGGCGATTTGTTCCGGATGTACACGAAATACGCCGAATCCCAGGGCTGGAAAATCGATGTGATCGATGCCCATCCGACCGGTCTCGGCGGCTACAAGGAAATCATTTTTATGATCAACGGGAAAGGGGCCTATTCCAAATTGAAATACGAAAACGGCGCCCACCGGGTCCAACGGGTGCCGGAAACGGAATCCGGCGGCCGGATCCATACGTCCACGGCGACCGTCGCCTGTCTTCCCGAAGCGGAAGAGGTGGAAGTGGAGATCAACGAAAAGGATATCCGGGTGGACACCTTCGCCTCCAGCGGCCCCGGGGGACAGAGCGTCAATACGACCATGTCCGCCGTCCGTTTGACCCATATCCCGACGGGAATCGTCGTTTCCTGCCAGGACGAAAAATCCCAAATTAAAAATAAAGAGAAGGCCATGAAAGTGTTGCGCGCCCGCATCCTGGACAAATATCGGCAAGAAGCCCGGGCCGAATACGACGCCAAACGGAAATCGGCCGTCGGAACGGGCGACCGGTCGGAAAGGATCCGCACCTACAATTTTCCGCAAAACCGTGTCACGGACCACAGGGTCGGCCTGACCCTGCAAAAATTGGATCAGGTGCTGGAAGGAAAACTGGACGAAATCATCGATGTGCTGATCCTCGACGAGCAGGCGAAAAAACTGCAAAATGAAAACCTCGGCTAATATGAAGGTCTTTGAAGCCCTCCGCTGGGCGTCTTCCGTGTTCAAATCCTGCGGCCGTGACGAAAATGCGGGAGAAATCCTTTTGCAACACGTCTTGAAAATGGAAAAATACCAATTGCTCGCCCATCTGCGCATGGAGTTGCCGGAGGAGCGGCAAAAAGAATTCCGGGAGCTCGTCCGGAAACATGCCGCCGGGGTTCCCGTGCAATATTTGACCGGCTGCGAATATTTTTACGGAAGGAAATTTTTCGTGAACGGACACGTCCTGATCCCACGGCCGGAGACGGAAGAATTGGTGGCCGGGACGTTGGAAAGGATCAGGAAATATTTTTCCGGGACCTCCCCTTTGCGGGCGGCGGACGCCGGGACGGGAAGCGGCGCCATCGCCGTCACCCTCGCCCTGGAGATGCCCGCCCTCGAAGTTTCGGCTTCGGATATTTCCGAAGAGGCGCTGAAAGTGGCGGCAAAAAACGCGGAGCTTCATGGCGCCGGCATCGATTTCCGGCAGGGGGACTTCCTCGCCCCCTTTTTCGGGGAAAAGGCCTTCGACGTGATCGTCTCCAATCCGCCCTATATTCCCCTTGGGGAAAAAGAAAAGCTTCCGGATGTCGTGAAAGACCATGAGCCGGGGATCGCCCTCTTCGCCGGGGAGGACGGGCTGGACGCCTACAGGAAGATCATCGGCCAGCTTCCTATGGTCATCAATAGCCGGGCGCTGGCCGCCTTTGAGATCGGCGACGGCCAGGGGGATAAGGTGAAGGATTTGATCGAACGGGCTTTTCCCGGAGCGATTGTGGAAATCGAGCGGGACATCAATCGAAAGGAAAGAATGGTTTTTGCTTTTTTGCATGGGGAATCGTCTTGAAAAAACGCGGGTGTCCGGATCCCTTGCGAAATTCGGACACCCGCTTTGCCGTTTTCCCGGGGGCCGGAACGCCGCCGGGGTTTGCCGCAAGTATAAAGCCGCATCAGGCTTCCTTTCCTGCCGCGGCTTTCAATCTTTGAAGAAATCCCGGATGTTTTCAAACAGTTCAACGACGAAGAATTTGACCTCCACCTCATCTTCTTTCCGGCCCGCGTCTTCCGCCTTTTCGCCGCGGCTCTCCTCCCGGCCGCCGTCCTTTACCCCGGTCTTTTCGTCCGGTTTTTTCACCGCGGCGCCGCTGGAAAAATCCAAAAAGCAGAGGGGCGGAAACAGGACGCACCACCAATTGGCCCCTTTCCCTTCCCCGATCGTGATGAGAACTGCCTCGTAACGGCCTGCCGGATACAGAAAGTTTCCGTACAATTTTGTCGGAAAATAGACTTTATCCAATACGACTTGCACGTCCTGGGACGGGTTTTCCTTTTTCAAGACCCTCCGGGCGATCGCCCGGATCTCGGGAAGCTTTTCGGCGATGACCTTCCTCGCTTCTTCGCGGGAAGTTAAATGATTCGTCCATCGGGCGATTTCCGCATTGACTTCGTCCCGGATTTTCCGTTTGATCCGCTGGTCTTCTTCCGAATTGCTGTTGGCCAAAATCCGCAGGCGGATGGCATCCTCCGGGATGATCACTTCCCGGCCCCCGTAGGCCGGCTTCGGCGCATAGAGCTGCAGGATGGCGGCCAAAGTCAAGGTCAGAAAAAAGAACGGCAATGCCGGTATTTTTTTGCCCCACATACGCTTCCTCTCCCTTCCGTCAACCATTATGAACAAAATCTATCAATCTTATACATTGAAATTCCGGTTTCCGGGGAGGAACGGGGATAGGGATGAGCGCTTTTCCCTTTTCGTAAACAGGGATAACCGTTGCGGGAAAGCGGGGGTTTTGTGGATAAATCTTCCCGTAACGGCAATTATCCACAGAGTTATGCACAAAATTTGCAAATATATCCACATATTGTGGACAATTCCTTTTCCTTTCAAGGCGGGCCGGATTTTCCATTCCCCGCAAAAAGGCTTATAATTTCTAATATAAAAGGCATTTTCAGCGAAGCTTCAGAAGGAGACCGAAGGATGGAAACGAAACGATGGAAAGTGGATAAATCTGTGGAAAACTTGGCCGGGCATCCGGCCATCCGGGAAGCGGCCCGCTTGCTGCAGCAAAATGAGCTGGTGGCCTTCCCGACGGAAACGGTTTACGGATTGGGGGCCAATGCCTGCGACGACGGCGCCGTGGGCAAAATTTACGCGGCGAAGGGAAGGCCCTCGGACAATCCGCTCATCATCCATATCAGCAGCCTGTCCGAACTTGAAAAATATGTGGAAAAGGTGCCCGCCAACGCGGAAAAATTAATGAAAACATTTTGGCCGGGACCGCTGACGGTCGTTTTTCAAAAAAGGAAAGGGGTTTTGTCGGAAGCGGCCACTGCCGGTTTGCCGACGGTGGCCGTGCGCATGCCGGATCATCCGGTCGCCCTTGCCCTCATCCGGGCGAGCGGGCTTCCGATTGCCGCCCCGAGCGCCAACCGCTCCGGGAAACCGAGCCCGACGAAGGCGGAACATGTCCTGATGGATCTCGAAGGAAAAATCGCCGGAATCGTCGACGGCGGGGAAACGGGGGTCGGCGTCGAATCGACGGTCATTGACTGCACCTTGGATCTTCCCGCCATCTTAAGGCCCGGCGGCATCTCCAAGGAGAAGATCGAGGAGGTCATCGGCCCGGTCCGGAGCGGTTCGAATTTTTCCCCGGAGGGAGAAAAGGCGCCCCGGTCTCCGGGGATGAAGTACACCCATTATGCCCCCCGGGCTCCCCTTTATCTCGTCGAAGGCAGCAAGGAATACATCCAAGGGTTGATCAAAAAGGAGCGGTCCTTGGGGAAACGGGTGGGGGTCTTAACGACGGAGGAGCGGAGCGGTTTTTACGAAGCGGACGCCGCCGCCCTCTGCGGCAGGCGGACGGATTTGGCGACCGTGGCCCGGCGGCTGTACGATTGCCTGCGATATTTTGACGAAGAAGGGGTGGATGTGATCTTCGCCGAAACCTTCGAGGAAGAAGGAATCGGGGCCGCCGTTATGAACCGGCTTTTCAAAGCGGCAGGGGGCAAGGTGATCCGGGAAGGATGATCGGCGGTCCCGGAAGGGGCGGAAAGCGGCAATCCCCGGCTCCTTTTTCGGACTTGACGGCAAACGGCCGCCGGATGGGAAAAGCGGGGCGATAGCCTGCCGGCTTCCGGGAGAAAATTTTTTCTTCCGATAAAGCCCTTTGCCGGAGCTTTCCCCTTGCGGGTCCCGACCGAGCCCCTTTCCGGCACAAACCGGCCTTCCCCCTTTCGGCGGAAAAACGCCTTTCGCCCGGCCTCCCTTATGGGCGGCTCGGCGGGCGGACAGATTCAAGGAGAAGCGAAAACTTCCCTTCTAAACCCCCGCTTCCGGGCATATGCTGGAATAAGGTCTGTCCATCGGGGAGTGGGGGGAATGGAATTCTTGATCCAAGAGCTGGTAACCTTATCGATCATGGCCTTTGCCGTCAGCATGGATGCCTTTTCCGTCGGACTCGGCCTCGGTTTGGCTCCGTTGAAAATCAAACAGGTTTTCCGCCTCGGCCTGACCGTTGGCATGTTTCACGTTTTCCTTCCGTTGGCCGGCATTTTCGCCGGGCGGCTCCTTTCCGATCAGCTCGGCTTTTACACCACCCAAGTTTGCGCGGTTCTGCTGATCGCGATCGGGCTGGAGATGTTCCTCGGAAGCTTCGGACGGAACAGGCGAAAAAAGATGCTGTTCCCGAAGGGGATCGGGATGATCATGTCCGCCTTGAGCGTAAGCATGGACAGTTTGCCCGTCGGTTTGACGCTGGGGCTTTTCGGTTCGAAAACGGCATTGGCGGTCCTGCTTTTCGGCTTCTTCTCCTGCATCCTCACCTGGACGGGCATCTTGTTCGGGAAGACGATGAAGGGCTGGTTCGGCCACTACAGCCAGGCCTTCGGGGGAAGCATCTTATTTTTTTTGGGCCTGAAACTGCTGCTTCCTTGACGACGGGCGCTGTTCGCCGAAGGAGTACGGCCGGCCGGCGTCCGCTCCGGGGATCCGCCGGCCCGTTCCCGGGGTTTTTCGGAATTTTCCGGCCCCCTTCCCTTCCCCGCCTGAAAAGCGGCCGGAAGAAACGGCGGATCATGAGGAAAATTTCTTTTCCCGCATTTCAATCATGGAAAAATTTCCTTATAATAAAACAATGGAGGGTGTGGAATGGCGAAAGTATTGTTCGTCTGTACGGGCAACACGTGCCGCAGCCCGATGGCGGAAGCGATTTTGAACCATATGGGCGTCGAGGGGATCGAGGCGAGATCGGCCGGAATTTTTGCCGTGCCGGGAATGGAAATCTCCGAAAACGCCCGGGAAGTATTGAAGGAAAACGACATGGAGCTCGCCCATGTTTCCAAACCTTTAACCGAGCGGGAAATCGAGTGGGCGGACCTGATCTTGGCGATGACGAAGGCCCATAAGGCGGAATTGGTGAGGAAATACCCCCATGCCAAGGAAAAGATCTACACCATCAAAGAATATGCCACGGGAGAAGAGGGAGACGTGCCGGATCCTTACGGCGGCCCGTTGGAAACGTATCGGGAAACGTTTTCCGTATTAAAAGAATTTATCCGCCTGTCCCTGAAAAAAATGTTGCCTGCTGACGATACATAAATTAGGGGGGAAAATCGTGGAAAAAAGAAGATACCGTTTCGGCCTGCGGAAAAAGCTCGTGCTGTTCGTCACCATCTTGGCGCTGATCACCTATTCCACAAGCGCATTTTTTATTTACATCTTATATCCGATGTTTTTTAAAGGGACCATCGACCAGTTTTTCTTCGCCATCATCACGCTGCTTTTGGGCGTGATTTGGACGGGGATCCTGAGTTTTATCGCCGCAGGCCTGCTGATCAATCCGTTAAAAAATTTGGAGGAAGCCGCCCTGCATGTCGCAAGCGGAAATATCGGGACGGATGTAAAGGTTTCCAAACAGGATGACGAGATCCGTTCCGTCGGCATCGCGTTCAACGAGATGATCCGAAACATCCGGTCGATCGTCTCCCACATCAATGAAAACGTGAAGGCGACCAACGATAAAGTGCTGGCCATCTCCAGCGAGGCGATGAAGGCGTCGGAGACGGCGGAATATATTTCCAAGACGATCGGCGAAATTTCCCAGGGCGCGGAAAATTCGGCCCATTCGATCCAGTCGACGGTGGAAGCCATCGAGCAGGTGACCCGAATCGCCAAGGAAGTGCAGGAAAAGGCGAAGAAATCCGAGGAAGTCTCGAACGAGATGCTGAATGAATTGCACAAAAGCCAGGAAATCATCACTTCCCTGGTCGAAGGCATCAAAAACCTGGCCGAAGAGAACGAGCTTTCTTTGCAGGCGGTCAAACGCCTGGAAGAAAACGCGAAAAAAATCGAACACATCATTCAGCTCGTCGGGGATATCGCCAATCAGACGAATTTGCTCGCCTTGAACGCTTCCATTGAAGCGGCCCGGGCGGGGGAACAGGGCAAAGGATTCGCTGTCGTCGCCGATGAAGTGCGGAATTTGGCCGATGAAAGCGCCAAAGCCGTCCAGGACATCTCCGAGCTCGTTCAAAATATGCAAGTCGATGTGGATAACGTCGTCGGACAGATTTCCCTGCTGGTCGAAAAGGCGAACGAAGAAGCCAAAAAAGGGTCCTCGACCAATGAAAGAATGGGGGAAATGGCCGAAACGATTTACGAAGTGGCAAAATCGGTCCAAACCATTTCCCAGCTGGTCGACAGGCAGATGGAAAGCATCCAAAGTACTTCCGTCCAATCCCAGGAAGTGGCCGCCATTGCCGAGGAAACTTCCGCGGGGGCCCAGGAGGTGGCCGCATCGACCCAACGGCAGACGGAAGTCATGGCCAACGTGGAAAAAATGGCGGCCGAATTGAAGGAACAGGCGGAAAGACTGCAGAAGACGGTCGTCCAGTTTAAAATGTAGAAGCGGACGGTATGCCGCAAGTTTTTTCCGTTGCAGCGTCCCGTTTTCGATGCGTCCCTGGAAAAAAGAGCTTTGCTTTGGTTTATTTTTTTGGGGCGAAAACAAGTTAACGAGCGTGATAAAGTTGTCAAATTGAAAAAACGGGGAACCGGGTCCATCAAACCCGGTTTTTCTTTTGCGCCGGACATCCCGTGCCCATTGGAGGGCCCTACCCTTGTCAAACGGCGGATTATGCCCGGGCCGCGCCGGCCGGGAGAACGGGAATGTCGCATCCGGCCGGGGTCCCGGCTCGGCAAAGGCAAGCGGCAAGGCTTCCGGTGCCAAACATCGCCGGATTTCCGCCGGGATTTTTCCGGCGCCTGGCACCGCGGGGGAAAAAGGGAAGGAATCTGTCTCCGGAGGGTCTTTTTGGCCGCCGGCCGGGCGGGCCTCTTTACGATGGGGATTCCGCCCGGGGCCGCAGGCCCATAAAATGCGTTTTCAGCCAATGTCCCGCGGCCGTTCGAAACGAAGGGTTCCTTCAATTGTATATTTTTCGAACTTATGCCAAAATAAAAGCAGAATCCACAAAGAAAGCGGTGAGCGAAATGAAAGTGGCAATCGCTTCGGATCACGGGGGCATCCATATCCGTGAAGAGATCAAAAAACTGCTCGAAGAATTGAACATTGAATACGAAGATTTCGGCTGCGATTGCGAAACTTCGGTCGATTATCCCGATTATGCTTTCCCCGTTGCCGAAAAGGTGGCCAAGGGGGAATTTGACCGGGGCATTTTAATTTGCGGAACGGGAATCGGCATGAGCATCGCGGCGAACAAGGTAAAGGGCATCCGCTGCGCCCTTTGCCACGACGTCTTCAGCGCGAAAGCCACCCGCGAACATAACGACAGCAACATTTTGGCCATGGGCGAACGGGTCATCGGCCCGGGGCTTGCCCGCGAAATCGCAAAGGTCTGGCTGACGACGCCGTTTACCGGCGGCAGGCATGCGAAACGGATCGACAAGATCGCCAAATACGAAGAGGCCAATTTGTAAAGCGGGTGAATCCGATTGGCTTACCCTGTGGACGAATGGGCGAAGGAATTGGCGGAAATCTTGCATCAGTTCCGGCAGCAAATCGAGATCAAGAAGAACCAGACCATGGTCGTCGGCTGTTCCACTTCCGAAGTGGCCGGAAAAAAGATCGGCTCATCGGGATCGCTGGACATCGCGGCGATGATCTTCGAGCGGATGGAAGCATTCTCGAAAGCGACGGGCATCGCCATCGCGTACCAATGCTGCGAACATTTGAACCGGGCGCTCGTCGTCGAAAGGGATGTGATGGAGCGGCACGGGCTCGAGGAAGTGACCGTCGTCCCGGTCCCGAAGGCGGGCGGCTCCATGGCGGCCTACGCCTTTGAGCATTTTCGCGATCCCGTCGTGGTCGAATCGATCCGGGCCGATTTCGGCATCGATATCGGCGACACCTTTATCGGCATGCATTTAAAACCGGTCGTTGTCCCGGTGCGCACTTCCTTGAACAAGGTCGGCCACGCCCATGTCACTTTGGCGAAGGTTCGGCCGAAGCTGATCGGCGGCGAACGGGCCGTTTACCGCAGGCCCGGGGAATGAACCCGTTTTCGGGGACTTTCGCTTCTTATCCGGTCCAGACCTGAAATCCTTGTTGCGGCGGACATTCCGGCCGAAACCGGCAGGAGCCATGGCCGCATCGGTTGCAAGGCCGAAGGGAAGTTGGCCGGCCTTTGCAACGGCGGTCCCGAAGGCGTGGCATCGTCCGGAGGACGACGGGGACATGGCAAGTCTCCGAAAATAGAAAAATACGAAGAAAGGGCGGCCGATCGCCGGAAGGATCTTTCACCGGCGGGGGCGGGAGTTTTTTTGCGGTTTCCGGGAAGGAAGCGACGGGGCCGTTTTTTTGCCGGGCAAACGATAAAAAGGGGGAATCGAGCGTGAGCGCGTTATTCGAACAGGATCCGGAAGTTTTTCAAGCGATCGAACAGGAAAGAAAAAGGCAGCAAGACCATATTGAGCTGATCGCCTCCGAAAACTTTGCCTCGAAGGCGGTGATGGAGGCGCAAGGTTCCGTATTGACGAACAAATACGCGGAAGGATATCCCTCGCGCCGCTATTACGGCGGCTGCGAATTCGTCGATGTCGTGGAAGACATCGCCAGGGAGCGGGCAAAGCGAATATTCGGGGCCGAGCACGCCAACGTTCAGCCCCATTCCGGCGCCCAGGCGAACATGGCGGTCTATTTTTCCGTCTTGAAGCCGGGCGACACGGTTTTAGGGATGAATCTGTCCCACGGCGGCCATTTGACCCACGGAAGCCCAGTCAACTTCAGCGGCATCCAATACAACTTCGTCGCCTACGGGGTCGATCCGCAAACGGAAATGATCGATTACGAAGACGTGAGGAAGAAGGCACGGGCGCACAAACCGAAACTGATCGTGGCCGGGGCCAGCGCCTATCCCCGCCTTATCGATTTTAAAATTTTGCGGGAGATCGCCGATGAAACGGGCGCCTATCTGATGGTCGACATGGCCCACATCGCCGGGCTGGTGGCGGCCGGCGTCCATCCGAGCCCCGTCCCCTACGCGGACTTTGTGACGACGACCACCCATAAAACCCTGCGCGGGCCGAGGGGCGGCATGATCCTGTGCAAGGAACGGTACGCGAAAGCGATCGACAAAGCCGTTTTCCCGGGGATTCAAGGCGGTCCCCTTATGCATGTGATCGCCGCCAAAGCGGTCGCCCTCGGGGAAGTGATGCGGGAAGAATTTAAAACTTACGCGAAACAGGTGGTCGCAAACGCCAAGCGATTGGCCGAAACCTTGACCGGGGAAGGCCTGCGGCTGGTTTCCGGCGGCACCGACAACCATTTGCTGCTGGTCGATTTGCGCTCCCTCGGCATAACCGGAAAAACGGCGGAAAAGGTACTGGATGAAGTCGGGATTACGGTGAACAAAAACACGATCCCCTTCGATCCGGAAAGCCCCTTTGTCACGAGCGGCATCCGGCTCGGGACGCCGGCGGTGACGACGCGGGGATTTACCGAGGAAGATATGGAGGAAGTGGGAAAAATCATCGCTTCGGTATTGAAGGACCATGAAAACGAGGCGGTGCGCCGTGAGGCAAAAAACCGGGTCCGGAATCTGACGGAAAAACATCCTTTATACGAATGAAGCGGCCTCTGAAATGCATGAGCAAAGGTTTCGGAAGGGAACGGTGATTATGCCCGAAGACCGGAATCCGGCCGGAGGTCCGGCGGACGGGCGAGGCAAAGCGGCACATCATCCATTCGCAAAAGAGAATCACGGACCGGAAACGGGAGGAGGATGCCCTGACAGCTCCAAGGGGTATCCTCTTTTTTCCTTTTTGGAAAAAAGAGGGGGGAGCCTTTCCCCGGCAAAAATGACGGGATTTCGGGTTTTCGCGGGAGACGGGGCGCAGGCGGCCTTTTTTTCAGCCCGGTGAAAAAGTGTATCGGAGAATTTGCGGTTTGCGGCCGCAAGCGGCCCTTGCTTTTTCAGCCCCCGCAATCGGTTGATGAATGCCCGTATTTTTTGTAAAATGAAGCGAATGGAAAAATTGAATATCGGGAAAGGAGAGGGTATCGATGGGAAAAGTCCATATTTTGGACCACCCGTTGATTCAGCACAAACTGACGCATATCCGCCAAAAGGATACCGGGACGAAAGAATTCCGCGAATTGGTGGATGAGATCGCCACGTTAATGGCATTCGAGGCGACGCGGGATCTGCCTTTGGACGAGGTGGAAATCGAAACCCCCATCAGCAAGACGAAAGCGAAGGTCATATCGGGGAAAAAATTGGGGATCGTGCCCATCCTTCGGGCGGGAATGGGGATGCTGGACGGCATCCTGAAGCTGATTCCCGCGGCAAAGGTCGGCCATATCGGTTTGTATCGGGACCCGAAAACGTTAAAGCCCGTGGAATATTATGTGAAACTGCCGACGGACGTGGCCGAACGGGATTTTATCATCGTCGATCCGATGCTGGCCACCGGCGGTTCGGCCATCGAAGCGATCAACAGTCTGAAGAAGCGGGGCGCCAAAAATATCAAGTTCATGTGCCTGATTGCCGCCCCTGAAGGCGTCGAAGCGGTAACGAAGGCCCACCCGGATGTCAATATTTACATAGCGGCCCTGGATGAACGGTTAAACGAGAAGGGATATATCGTGCCGGGATTGGGAGACGCCGGCGACCGGCTGTTCGGAACGAAATAAGGGCATTGACGGCAAAAGGACGGCATGGGGAAAGGCCGGCCCCATTTGTCCGAAAACGGGGCAAACGGCTCCGCAAGGAATCCGATGCGAAAAGCCGGAGGGGCGGTTTGGCTGCGGAAAACGGGCGGGATGGCTGTCTTCAACGTCCGTTTGGCGCGAAAATTGGCGGGATGGGCGGCCTTCAACCCGCCGTCCGACATGAACGGGAAAGGAGGAAGCGGTGGAAGCGGGGTGTTTTGCGGCGGCCGGGCCTTTCGCCTGCATGTTAGGCGGCCGCCCCGCTTGATTTCCATCGCTCTGTTACGATGGAACGGCGGATAAAAGTGATGACGGTTTTCGGAACAAGACCGGAGGCGATCAAGATGGCCCCCCTCGTCCACGAGCTGAAAAAGAGGGAGGGCCAATTCCGGCCGGTCGTCGCCGTAACGGCGCAGCACCGGCAAATGCTTGACCAGGTCCTGGAAATTTTCGCCATCGAGCCCGATTATGATTTAAACATCATGAAGGACCGGCAAACCTTGGCCGATATTACGACGAATGCCCTTTCCGGGCTATATGGCATCATGGAGAAAGAAAAGCCCGATCTCGTCCTCGTCCACGGGGACACGACGACGACCTTCGTCGCCGCCCTGGCCGCCTTCTATCACCGGACGGTGATCGGCCACGTGGAAGCGGGCCTGCGCACGCGGAACAAGTATTCCCCCTATCCGGAAGAGATGAACCGGCAGCTTACGGGGGTCCTTTCCGATCTCCATTTCGCCCCGACGATGAAGGCGAAGGAAAATCTGCTGAAGGAGAACAAGCGGGCCGATTCGATCTTTGTCACCGGGAATACGGCCATCGACGCCTTGAAGACGACCGTCAGGCGGGAATACGCCCATCCGCTTCTCGAAAAAATCGGCGGCGGCCGCCTGCTGCTTATGACCGCCCACCGGCGGGAAAATTTGGGGGAACCGATGCGCCGCATGTTCCGGGCGGTAAAACGGATCGCCGACGAATTCCGTGATGTGCACGTCGTTTATCCGGTCCATCTGAATCCGGCCGTCCGGGATATCGCCGATGAGGTGTTGGGGGGCCACCCGCGGATCCATTTGATCGAACCGTTGGATGTCATCGGCTTCCATAATTTCATGGCGAGGTCATACTTGATCTTATCCGATTCCGGCGGCGTGCAGGAGGAGGCGCCTTCCCTCGGGGTCCCCGTCCTCGTCTTGCGGGACACGACGGAACGGCCGGAAGGGATCCGGGCCGGGACGTTGAAGCTGGCCGGAACGGATGAGGATGCGATTTACGCCATGACCCGGGAACTGCTCACCGACAAGGCGGCCTATGAAAAAATGGCCAAGGCGCGGAATCCATACGGCGACGGCCGGGCTTCCGAAAGGATCGCCGACGCCATCCTTTACCACTTTCGGCGCATCCCGTCTCCCCCCGCCGAGTTCAGCTGAGGGAAGGGATTGCCGGAGCGGGGGACGGAAGGGGAGTCCTGCGGCCGGCCGGGGATTTTTTAAAATGAAACATCCCCGCCCGGCCTTTCTTTTTTCGCGGCAAACCTTGCAAAACCGCCCGGCAAAAGGGCGTTTGCTTTGGGGCGTCATCCGGTGACGGACGCAAACGGCAAAGGGGGACCACCTTTCGCCGGTCCGGCAAAAAACGGACAACGGACCGTTACATTTTCTTAAAAGTTTTGCCGAAAATGACTAGACATCCGGTGTAAAAAGGGAAAAATTTGAACATTTTATGAATAATTCCTCCGTTTTTTGCATGGATGTGAACTTTTTTTGGGGAAAATAATTGACAAACCGTATGACCTATTGTATCCTCATTAGGGATAGGATGATAGGGTTTTCAATATTTTTTCACTTTTCTGGAATAGAAATTTTTTTTATGTTTCCGCCGCCCGTTTCAAAGGATTTTATCGGTATTCCCCATAGTCTCTGAATCGCCATCTATTCGCCCTTTGATCCCAACGTTCATCCGCGATCTCCATTTTGTCATTTTCTTTTAATAATATTTTCAATTCTCCTTGCCAATGTTGATGTAAAATAATGCTATTCCAATGTTATTCCTATTTTCGGGAGTTTTCCTGATGGATGATATACATAAACTTTACCAACGGTATCGGCGGCTTTTATTGTTTTTGTCGGGAATCTATCTTTTCGGGATCGCTTTAACCCCTTACCGGGCGGTTTTCGCAGGCCTCCTTCTCGGAACCTTGTTCAGCTTTTACAATTTGCGGCTGATGGTCCGGAAGGCGGTCAGGCTGTCGGAAGCGGTGGAGGCGGGGCGGAATATGGCCGATATGGGAACTTTCTCGCGGATGGCCGCTGCCGTCCTGGCCGTCCTGGTCGCCATCCGCTTTCCCGAGCACTTCCACCTGCTGTCGACGGCCGTAGGGGTTTTTTCCTTGTATATCATCCTTTTCCTGGATTCCCTGATCCATTTGATTTACCGGCTGATTCAACGGGAAGAGAGGTGAATGCAGTGAATCATGAAGCGCCGGTCCGCTATTTCCTCGGCATGCCTTACAACCCGTCAAACATTCTGATGATCACCGTCACCTGCGTCATCGTGTTTGTCATCGCCGTTTTGTGCACCCGCAGGCTGCAGATGAAACCGACGGGGCTGCAAAACTTTTTGGAATGGGTCATGGATTTTGTCCGGGGATTGATCAACAGTTCCATGGATTGGAAAACCGGCGGACGGTTTCACTTGTTGGCCATGACATTGATTATGTATATCTTTGTGGCCAATATGCTCGGCCTGCCCATGGCCATCGTCGTGGACCATGAGCTGTGGTGGAAGTCACCGACGGCCGATCCGATCATTACGATGACCTTGGCGGTTACGATGGTCGCATTGACCCATTATTATGCGATCAAGCTCAAAGGGGTCAAAGAATACGGAAAAGACTTTTTCCGTCCGGTCGGTTTTATGTTCCCGCTGAAGATCGTCGAAGAGTTTTCCAACACCTTGACCTTGGGATTGCGGCTTTACGGGAACATATTCGCCGGGGAAGTATTGCTTTCCTTGCTGGTCACTTTGGGAACAAGCGGGATTCTCGGCGGGATTTTCGCCGTCGTCCCGATGATCGTATGGCAGGCGTTCAGCGTTTTCGTCGGCGCCATCCAAGCTTTTGTCTTTACGCTGTTAACCTTGGTTTACATGGCTCATAAAGTAAGCCATGACCATTGAAATACATCCGTTCAGTTGAACAAGCGCTCACTCAATTTCCATTACGATAAATTTGAAGGAGGAAAATGCACATGGATTTGTTGGCAGCTGCAATTGCGATAGGATTATCTGCTTTTGGGGCGGGTATCGGCAACGGCTTGATCGTTTCCCGTACCGTTGAAGGGATGGCCCGTCAACCGGAAGCGAGCGGATTATTGCGGACGACGATGTTCATCGGTATTGCTTTCGTAGAAGCGATTCCGATCATGGGCGTTGTTGTTGCCTTCATTATGTTATTCCTGTAACAGGAACACCCATACCGTTTATCTATGGAAAGATGGCGAAGGAAAGAAGAAAAACTTCGCCATTCCTTTATGTAAAAAATTTCCTGATCACCGGGTTGAGATAGATCGGCCCTCCAATACACCTGGATTTCTGTTGTCGCGTTGAAGGGAGTGAAAATTAGGGTGTTGACCAACCTCGCAGTCGGAGCCGCCGGTTTTACCTGGCTGGACAGCCTCTACCAGCTGGTGGCGTTCATCGTTTTAATGCTGTTATTGAAAAAATACGCCTGGGCTCCGTTAATGAAAGTGATGCAAGACCGGGAAAATTACATCGCCAATGAAATCGAAAACGCGGAAAAGGCCCGCAAAGAGGCGGACGAATTGCTCGAAAAACACCGGCAAATGGTGAAGGAAGCCCGTTTGGAAACCCAAAAGTTCATCGAAGAAGCGAAAAGGCAAGGGGAAATCCAAAAGGAAAATATTATCGAGGCCGCCAGGCTGGAAGCCGAACGGCTGAAGGAAGCGGCGAAGGCCGAAATCGAACAGGAAAGGGAAAAGGCCGTGGCCGCGCTGCGTGAGCAAGTGGCTTCCCTGTCGGTATTGATCGCATCGAAAGTCATTGAAAAAGAAATCGACGAAAAAGACCATGAGGCCCTTGTTCAAGAAATGCTGAAAAAGGTTGGAGAAGAACGATGAAGCAGACGGTCGTCGGAAACCGTTACGCGATTGCCCTGTTTGAAATCGCCGAGAAATACGGCCAAACGGAAAAAATCGAGCAGGATTTGCAGACGGTGAAGCAAGCCTTCCTGCAAGTGAAGGAAATGGGCCGCTTTCTGCAGACGCCGAACATCCCTGCGGACGTGAAAAAAAATACCGTCAAGCAGGTTTTTCCCGATTTGTCGCCATATGTTTTGAATACGCTCTTCCTCTTGATCGACAAGCGCCAAATCGGCAATTTATTGCCGATGATCGAAAAGTACCACGAATTAAGGAACGAGAAAAGAGGCATCGCCGAAGCGAAGGTTTTTTCCGCGCGCCCATTGACGGGAGAAGAAGCGAAGGCCGTTTCCGAATTTTTCGCGAAAAAATTGCGGAAAAACGAATTGACGATCGAAAACATCGTCGACACGGACCTTTTGGGTGGCATCAAGGTCCAGGTGGGCAATCGGATCTTCGACGGAAGCCTGAAGGGAAAATTGGATCGCCTCAAACGGGAACTTATCGGGCAGTAAACGTATGAAGGGGTGAAAAGGAATGAGCTTGAAAGCTGAGGAAATCAGCGCGCTGCTGAAGCAGCAGATCGAGAATTACCAAGCGGAAATCGAAGTTGCGGACGTGGGCACGGTCGTTGAAATTGGCGACGGGATCGCCCGCGTGCACGGTTTGGATAAAGTCATGAGCGGTGAGCTCGTCGAATTCGCCAACGGCGTCATGGGGATGGCGCAAAACCTGGAAGAAAACAATGTCGGTATCATCATTCTGGGCCCTTACACCGGGATCCATGAAGGCATGGAAGTCCGCCGCACCGGAAGAATCATGGAAGTTCCCGTCGGCGAGGAATTGATCGGCCGCGTCGTCAATCCTTTGGGACAGCCGGTCGACGGCCTGGGCCCGATCAACGCCAAAAAATTCCGCCCGATTGAAAGCCGGGCGCCGGGGGTCATGGACCGGAAATCGGTGCATGAACCGCTGCAAACCGGCATCAAGGCGATCGACGCATTGGTCCCGATCGGCCGCGGCCAGCGGGAATTGATCATCGGGGACCGGCAGACGGGGAAAACCTCGATTGCCATCGATACGATCATCAACCAAAAGGATCAAAACATGATCTGCATCTACGTCGCCATCGGACAAAAGGAATCGACGGTGCGCACATCCGTGGAAACGCTGCGCCAATACGGGGCGATGGACTACACGATCGTCATCACCGCCTCCGCGTCCCAACCCGCGCCGCTCTTGTATTTGGCGCCGTATGCGGGAGTCGCCATGGGCGAGGAATTCATGTACAACGGAAAACATGTCCTCGTCGTTTACGACGATCTGTCCAAACAGGCGGCCGCGTACCGGGAGCTTTCCCTGCTGCTGCGCCGTCCGCCGGGCCGGGAAGCTTATCCGGGGGACGTCTTTTACCTGCACTCCCGCTTGCTTGAACGCGCGGCAAAATTGAGCGACGCGAAGGGCGGCGGTTCCTTGACGGCCCTTCCCTTCGTCGAAACGCAGGCCGGGGACATCTCCGCCTACATTCCGACGAACGTCATCTCCATTACCGACGGGCAAATCTTCCTGCAATCGGATCTGTTCTTCTCCGGCGTCCGTCCCGCGATCAATGCCGGTTTGTCCGTTTCCCGGGTCGGCGGCGCCGCGCAGATCAAAGCCATGAAGAAAGTGGCGGGTACCCTCCGTTTGGATCTGGCGTCCTACCGCGAACTGGAGGCCTTCGCCCAATTCGGGTCCGATTTGGACAAAGCGACCCAGGAAAAACTTGCCCGGGGGATGCGTACCGTGGAAGTCCTGAAACAGGATTTGCACGAGCCGCTTCCCGTCGAAAAGCAGGTTATGATTTTGTACGCCTTGACCCGCGGATTCCTGGACGATATTCCCGTTTCGGACATCCGCCGTTTTGAAAAGGAATTTTACACCTGGCTGGACAGCAAAAACCCGCCGGTATTGGAACATATCCGGAGCACCGGGGATCTTCCCGCGGACGAAGACATGGCGCAGACGATCAACGAATTCAAGAAGATCTTCGTGAAGTCCGAGTAAGCGCGGGAAAAATTTACGTCAGGATGGTGAGAACCGGTGGCATCCCTGAGAGATATCAAAAAGCGCATCAACGCGACGCGAAAAATGAGCCAAATCACAAAGGCGATGCAGATGGTTTCCGCTTCGAAACTGACCCGCGCGGAAACGAACGCAAAGTCCTTTGAGCCATATATGGAAAAAATTCAGGACGTGGTGTCCAGCATTGCCCATGGCGTGACCGGCGTCACGCATCCGATGCTCGTCAGCCGGCCCGTCAAAAGGACCGGGTACCTCATCATCACCGGCGACCGCGGGCTGGCGGGCTCCTATAACAGCAACGTGATCCGCGAATTGTACCAAACCATTTTGAACCGCCACAAGTCCGCCGAAGAATACGGCATCATCGCCATCGGGCGCGTGGGCCGCGACTTCTTCGTGAAAAGGGGCATGAACGTCGTGCTGGATATCGTCGGCTTGCCCGACCAGCCGAGTTTCGCCGACATCCAGAACATCACGAAAAAAACCGTCGATCTCTTTTCCGACGGCACGTTCGACGAGATTTACATCTATTACACCCGCTACATCAACAAAATAACCTATAAGGTGGAAAATAGAAAGCTGCTGCCGCTGACGGACATCGCACGGACGGAGCGGATGCTCAGCTACGAATTTGAACCGTCGGTGGAGGAAATTTTGGAAGTGCTTCTGCCCCAATATGCGGAAAGCCTGATTTACGGGGGGCTCCTGGAAAGCAAGGCCAGCGAACACGCGTCCCGGATGACGGCGATGAAGAACGCGACCGACAACGCCCTTGAATTGATCGACCAATTGACCTTGAGCTATAACCGTGCTCGCCAAGCGTCCATAACCCAGGAAATTACCGAAATTGTGGCAGGGGCGAATGCCTTGAACTGACGGCATGACGCCCGGACAGCCCAATCTGACGAAATCGGAGGGAAACTGATGAATAAAGGACATATCGTGCAAGTGATGGGTCCGGTTGTCGACGTCAAGTTTGAAAGCGGACAGCTGCCGCCCATTTACAACGCGCTGAAGGTCACCCACAAGGCCCAATCGTCCCTGGAAGTGGATATCGACCTGACCTTGGAAGTTGCCCTGCATCTGGGCGACGATACGGTCCGGACGATTGCGATGGGCTCGACGGACGGTTTGGTCCGGGGCATGGAAGTGGTGGACACCGGCGGGCCGATCTCCGTCCCCGTCGGGGAAATCACCCTGGGCCGGGTGTTCAACGTTTTGGGCGAACCGATTGACTTGGGAGAAAAGATTCCGGACAACGTCCGCCGCGACCCGATCCATAAACCCGCGCCGAAATTTGAAAATCTCTCCACGAAAGTGGAGATTTTGGAAACGGGGATCAAGGTCATCGATTTGCTGGCTCCGTATATCAAAGGGGGCAAAATCGGCCTCTTCGGCGGCGCCGGCGTCGGAAAAACGGTATTGATCCAGGAACTGATCCACAATATTGCCCAAGAGCACGGCGGCATTTCCGTCTTCGCCGGGGTCGGCGAACGGACGCGGGAAGGGAACGACCTGTATTTTGAAATGAAGGAATCGGGCGTTCTCAGCAAAACCACGATGGTTTTCGGGCAGATGAACGAACCGCCCGGCGCCCGGATGCGCGTTGCCCTGTCTGGACTGACGATGGCCGAATATTTCCGCGATGAACAAGGGAAGGACGTCCTGTTCTTCATCGACAATATTTTCCGTTTCACCCAGGCCGGTTCCGAAGTATCCGCCCTTTTGGGCCGCATGCCTTCGGCGGTCGGTTATCAGCCCACGCTGGCTACGGAAATGGGTCAGCTGCAGGAACGGATCACGTCGACGAATGTCGGTTCCGTCACCTCGATTCAAGCGATCTACGTGCCGGCCGACGACTATACGGATCCGGCTCCGGCGACCACCTTCGCCCACTTGGATGCGACGACGAACCTGGAGCGGAAATTGTCGGAAATGGGCATTTATCCCGCCGTGGATCCGCTGGCATCCACTTCCCGGGCCTTGGCGCCGGAAATCGTCGGCGAAGAACATTATCAAGTCGCCCGTCAAGTCCAGCAAACGCTGCAACGCTACCGCGAGCTGCAGGATATCATCGCCATGTTGGGCATGGATGAACTGTCCGACGAAGATAAGCTGATCGTCCATCGCGCGCGCCGCATCCAATTCTTCCTGTCCCAAAGCTTCCATGTTGCCGAGCAGTTTACCGGCATCCCCGGAACCTATGTTCCGGTGAAGGAAACCGTCCGCGGTTTCAAGGAAATTTTGGAAGGAAAATGGGATCACCTGCCGGAAGAGGCTTTCCGTCTCGTCGGCACCATCGAAGATGCGGTTGAAAAGGCGAAGAAGATGGGCGTGAAGGTGTAAACGGACCGAGGAGGATAAGGAATGAAGACCATTGCGGTGAGCATCGTAACGCCGGACGGGCAGGTGTTTGACGGGGAAGCGGAAATGGTCATTGCGAAGGCGCAAAGCGGCGAATTGGGCATTTTGCCCGGCCACGTCGCGATGGTCGCCCCCTTGGCGATCGGAAGCGTCCGGATCAAAAATAAGAATGAGACCGAATACGTCGCCGTCAGCGGCGGCTTCCTCGAGGTCCAGCCGAAGAAGGTGACCATCCTTGCCCAGTCCGCCGAGCGGGCGGAGGATATCGACGTGGACCGGGCGCTGCGCGCCAAACAACGCGCGGAAGAACGGTTGAAGCAGGCGAAGCAGGAACATATCGATTTTAAACGGGCGGAATTGGCGCTGAAACGGGCCATCAATCGGATCGAAGTGGCAAACATGGTGCGGAAATGATGGAATCCGGGCCTCCCTTTGGGGTGCTCGGATTTTTTTCTGGCCAAGATCCAAATCGATGGAGCCCGAGGGAAGGCGGGTGATTTTTGCGGCAAAACCGTCGGAATGCCGCTTTTTTTGCGGAAATGTTACGGAATCACAGCCGGAGCCGGGGACCCGGCAGATGGACGAAACGGAGGCTTTCCCCGATCCGCTTATTCCAGGCGGCAAGGCCCGGATCCGGCAAATCCCTTCCGCAGTCCCATTCTGCCGCGCAGACACCGGCCGCATCTGGCGGGATTTCCTTAAGAAAAAACCGCTTCCTTTAAAGGGCCGATTTTTCGGATGTTCCGATTCCATGGCGGCCAAAAACCTTTTTTGGCGGCACCGCCGCCCGCGCGCGTTCCGCCGTGATCCGGTTTTGCTTCGGGCAGAGACGCCAATGCCGTTTATTAATGAAACTATTCGGGCGGCATCGCCGAAGTTGCTAAATTTTTATCAATGCAATAAAATTGTAAAAGGTAAAGCGAAAAAAAGTGATAAAATATCTTTTAGGGCCAATTATTCGCCGGTTTGGAGGCGGGAATTCCTTTCTCCCGCAAGGGTTTTTGTTTTTTTGAAAGTGGACAGCCCGCGGAGAGGGGGCGTTGAAACGTTTTGAAACGGATCTCCCGGGCCCCTGCGAATGGTTGGCGAGGGAGGAGAAGGGCTGTATGTTCAATAATTTCGGTGCAATGGCCATCCTGCATATCGTTGCCAACCTGGTCTTCATCGGTTTGGCATGGTGGGCATTGCAGGCATTGAACTATGAAAAATTTCTCCGGAAAAACCGCACGATCCAGGCAAGGCTTCTCTTCATCTTTTTGGCGATCATCATCGGATCGTTGACAGCCCAATTTTTCCTCGACTATTTGTCCTGGTCCCAACAGATTCCTTACATATACGAGTAGGGCAAGGCAAATTTCCATTCCATCTTTCATCCGTTTTTACGCGGAATTTGTCAAAGGATGACGACTTTTACCATGTATGCTTCCCCAGCCGTTGACCAAAAATGTTAATACAAGGACGGGAGAGGGGGAGCCCTATGCATGGTTGGATTTCCAAATCATGGACAGTTTTCGCACTCGCACTTTTGGTTCTTTTTATTCACGGATTTGCCCGGGATGAACGGCCGGTGGCAAAAACCGGCGATTTGAATACAATGTTTAATGTGATCCAGACCCGCGGCGGTAAAGTGGAACGCTGGTTGTTGCTCCTTCGGGAAGAAATCCCCGGTCATGCTACCGTTTACGACCTCGAAAAGACTGCAGAACAATGGAAATCACGCTACCCTCATTTTCGTTGGGATAAAACCGTTACAGCAACCACTTGGAAGCTGGAAGGAACATACCGCGAAGGACCATTTACGGAAATCCTCCAAGTGGTCGCCGGCCTCACCCAAGAAGAAGCGCAAGGTTTTTCCTCCTACAAGATCGAAGGAACAAGTTGGAACCAAGCCATCCGTAAACATGTGGACTCGAAAATCAGGAAAAAAATAACAGGCATCTTTCATGAAAACGCGGAAGTTTTCACTTGTTTAAACGGAACTTTCAGTGATAAGATTGATTTTGTTGATTTGGAAAATATCCGTTCATTCGCCCTGGATTTCCGGGCGGAAATCGTCGAGCTGATCAATGAAAAAGATTTCATCGCATTGACGGGGTTGAGCCCCTTTTTCGCCGGCCAATTGCGCACATTAAACGGTCCGTTTAATGTGCAGATCGCTCTGCGGTTGGATGAAAAGGAAAACCGAACGAATTTCGCCATCGGCACACCGATTATCACGGCTGAGTATTAATATAAAGAGAATGGACGCGGAGGGGAATACTCTTGGAAAAAATCATCGTCCGCGGCGGGAAAAAACTGAGCGGCACGGTCAAAGTGGAGGGAGCCAAAAATGCCGTTTTGCCTGTCATCGCCGCATCGCTGTTAGCTGAAGATGGAAAAAGCGTGATTCATGACGTACCGGCTCTCTCGGATGTCTATACCATTAATGAAGTTTTGCGCTGTTTGAACGCGAAGGTCGTTTTCCAAAATAATTCCGTTTTTATTGACGCCTCGGGTCCGTTAAAGGATGAGGCGCCCTTTGAATACGTCCGGAAAATGCGCGCTTCCGTCCTCGTTATGGGATCCTTGCTTGCCCGTCTCGGTCGTGCTCGAATTGCACTTCCCGGCGGATGTGCAATTGGATCACGGCCGATCGATCAGCATTTAAAAGGCTTTGAAGCCATGGGGGCGGAAGTCAAGGTCGGAAACGGATTTATCGACGCGAAGGTTGAAGGCAGGCTGAAAGGAACGAAAATCTATCTGGATATTCCCAGCGTCGGTGCCACGGAAAACATTATGATGGCTGCCACTTTGGCGGAAGGAACGACGATCATCGAAAACTGCGCCAAGGAACCGGAGATCGTGGACCTGGCCAATTTCCTGACGAAGATGGGCGCCGTCGTTAAGGGCGCGGGAACGGAAACGATCCGCATCGAAGGCGTGGAATCTTTGCACGGTGCCGAACATACCATCATTCCCGACAGGATCGAAGCGGGAACCTTCATTACCGCTGCCGCCATCACCGGCGGGAACGTTTATGTGAAAGGGGCGGTCACCGAACATATCTCCGCCCTCATCGCCAAGCTGGAAGAAATGGGCGTCACCTTCGTCGAAGAAAGCGACGGGATCCGGGTCATCGCCCCCGAAAAATTAAAAGCCGTCGACGTCAAAACGATGCCATACCCCGGCTTCCCCACGGACATGCAAGCGCAAATGATGGCATTGCTTCTGCGTGCCGAAGGCACGAGCATGGTTACGGAAACGGTCTTTGAAAACCGCTTCATGCACGTGGAAGAATTTCGCCGGATGAACGCCAACCTGAAAATCGAGGGACGGACGGTGATCATCAACGGCCCTTGCCAATTGCAGGGGGCGGAAGTTTGCGCCACCGATCTCCGGGCGGCGGCCGCGCTGATCATTGCCGGGCTGGCGGCGGAAGGCATTACGACGGTGACGGAACTGAAACATTTGGACCGCGGATACGTCCGGTTCCATGAAAAATTGAAAGCACTGGGCGCGGATATTGAACGGATCGGAACGGAGGAGGCGGGGGTTCCGAAACTGGCCGCCAATATGAAGTAAGGCATTAAGGCCCGAACGGTTTCTGCCGCGAAGATGAGGAAAGTTTTTCCCTTCGGCTCCAACCTGCCCCGCGAAAGGACGGACGGGATTTTTTCCCCGATTCCTCCCGGATCCGGCCCGGATTTTCAAAAAGCTGAAGAAGCATGTGCCCTTGCGGGGCATGGCGATTCTTCGGCTTTTTTATTTCTTTTTATGAAGGAAACGGAAAAAATAGAACCTTCTGCGGAAGATCAAGGTTTTCCCAGTCAAGGCATAAAGGGTTGTCCACCCCCATATATATAGAACGAAAAGGAAGATAACCTTGCGTTGGGGAGGAGTCGCAGTTGGAAAAAGTAAAACCGGTTGGAGCCGTGCTTATGTTTGTACTGATCGCCACATTATTGATCCCGAGCATCCTCGTTCTCCCTTTTTCGAAGAGCAGCACCGGAAAGGTGGCGGAAAAATTGGGTCAAATGGACCTGGGGAAATTAATCGCCGAAAGTTCACCCGTCCGGGTTTCGGTTTACCGGACGGGCGAAAAAAAAGTGGAAGAAATCCCCTTTGAACAATACGTGGCCGGAGTCGTCGCGTCCGAGATGCCGGCGGATTTTGAAAAGGAGGCGCTGAAGGCGCAAAGCGTCGCAGCCAGGACGTACCTCGTAAAAAATTTGCTGGCGGGGAAAAAAGAGGGTATCCCGGAAGGGGCGGATATCGGCGACAGCGTATTGGATCAGGTTTATAAAAACGATGAAGAACTGAAAAAAATTTGGGGAAAGGACTATCAATGGAAAATCAATAAAATCCGCCAAGCCGTATACGAAACGCGGGGAAAGATCATCGTCTACGGCAGCCAGCCGATTACGCCCGCCTATTTTTCCACGAGCAACGGATATACGGAAAACGCGGAGGATTATTGGAGCAACGAAATCCCTTATTTGAAGAGCGTAAAAAGCCCCTGGGACAGCGAATCCCCCAAGTTCGCCTACGAAACGGTCATCCCCATCAAGGAATTTGAGGAGAAATTGGGGGTCACTTTGGCTTCCGGCGAAGTGGGCAAAATCCTTTCCCTCACCCCGGGACGAAGGGTGAAGAAGGTGCAGATCGCCGGAAAGGAATTCACCGGCCGGGAAATCCGGGAAAAGCTGAATCTCCGTTCCACCGACTTCCAATGGACGCGGGAGGGGGATCATATTGTCATCCGGACGAAGGGCTATGGCCACGGGGTGGGCATGAGCCAGTACGGGGCCAACGGAATGGCCAAGGAAGGCAAAACGTACGAGGAAATCATCAAATACTATTACCGGGGGGTCGAGATCGCCGACGACGATCCGTTTTTAAAACAGCAGGTCGTCAAAAAATAAGGCGGCCGGCCCCAATCCGCCCCAACGATCCGCAGGCCGGGCAAGGCGGAGCGGAAAAACGGGTCGGGGGCGGGCGGGCGGGGCCGGAAAAATGGCGCTTGCACGAAAGGGGGCGGAACCTTTCGTTTTTTTTTTGGAAGCGACAATGGAAACGGAGTTTTCAGCAGCCCGGGGCGATCCGGCGCCCGCGGCGCCGGCCGCCCTTTCCTCCGGTGGGGCAGCCGCGGCGCATTTACCGCGGGGCCGCATATTTTTCCAAGAAGCCGTACAAACGGCCGATTCCCCGTTTTTCCGGGGTAAAATATCCGCGGACGGTCAGCACGTACAGGATGAGGATCCCGGTGATGTCTTTGACGAAATCGAAGATATCCGCGGAGCGGTAGGGGACGAAGGATTGATGGATTTCATCGATCGCGCCGTACAGGGCGGAAATGGCGGCGGCGATGAGATTCCCTTTTTTCGTCAGCCTGCCGTTTGCGGCCAGCGCGACGGCGAAAAGGCCGTACAAAATGGCGAATTCGATCAGGTGGAGCGACTCCTTGATGATCCGGTCGTAAAAGGAAAACCGGATCACCGCATCCGCCGGGAGGCTCGAAAGGATCCAGATGAAAACCATGTAAACAAATGGCAGGACGCTCAAAAAAATTCTCGCGAACCTTCTCATGCGGCACTTCCTTCCGTTTATTCCCCCTTGAACAGGGGGAGGCAGCGATTTTTGCTCCCCCTTATTTTACAAAAGAACGGGGGATCCGGCCATATGATTCCGGACCCTGTCAAGCCGGGAACCCTATTCCGGGGCATCCGCAAAGATACGAAAGCCGCAGTTTGGCGGAATCCGGATATTCAAGAAGAGGTATCCTCCTGTTGTGGGATACTTCTATTCTTGATTACCCGCCTCCTTTTGCCTTTCGATGGCCGGCAAAAACGGAATCGTACAGGAAGCCCCGTCCGATTGGCAACCATATGAAAGCCTTGGACCCGATTTTGGAAAATTACCGGGCGGGCTTTAAAGGCCGACCTTCCGCCATAGCAGGGAAGGCCGGCCGAAGGCCTTGAAAAACCGGCAGGCGTCGGTCCTGACGCTCCCATTCGGATCGTTGCCGATCCTTTTTTCATAGGATGATAGACGTCCATTCAGAATGGAATTTCCAAACTGAATCAAGGAACTCGGACGGTCCGGCGGGATGCCGGCCATTTTTTATTGGGCGGTCCTTCCCCGGACGATCCCGGAACATCCCTTCCGCCCCTCCCCGGTTTCCCGAAACCGGAACCCCGAAAAACCGGGAAAACTTTCCGGTCCGGACCAAAGGAAAAAATCTTGCATAAACCCCGGTTTTTTTACAAAAAATAAGGGATTCATGTATAGAATCGAGGTTTTCTGTTCAAAATGGATGCTGAGGTGATGGAAATGAAAGAGGAAGAAAAGAAACTGATCCGGAAAACCGGCATCCAACGCTTCTTCAAAAAACGGTGGGTTTACCCCGCGGTCTACATTGGAGCGGCAGCAATCATCTTGGCCTCATTCCTATGGTTCCAAAGTAGAGGCGACGAGGGAAACCCGAAAAATATCGGCTATGAATCCAATCCGGAAATGAATCTTGCGGATAAGGATGCGATGGAAGTCAACATGCCTGTGGAAAATTTCGAATGGCCCGTCGCGAACGCGGACGAAGTCGAAATCAAGACGCCTTTCTATGACGCGAACGCATCCCAAGAGGAACAGGAATCGGCGCTCGTCTCCTATGAAAACAGCTTCCAGCCCAATACCGGCATCGACATCGTGGCAAAGAACGGGGAAACCTTTGACGTGACCGCCGCCATGAGCGGAACGGTGAGTGCGGTGGAAGAAGACGCCCTCCTCGGGAACACGATCGTCATCGAACATGCCAATGGCGTCGAAACCCGTTACCAATCGGTCAGCGACATCCAAGTGAAGGCCGGAGACAAGGTGAAGCAGGGGCAAGTGATCGCCAAGGCGGGAAGAAGCCTGATCAATGAAGACGCGGGCATCCATGTCCACTTCGAAATCCGCAAAGACGGTGTCGCATACAATCCGGTGGAGTATTTCAAAAAACCGGCCACTTCGCTGAAGGAAGGCGAAAATTCCACGGGAACCGGCGAAAAGGCCGATGAAGAGGCGAATGATTCTTCTCAATCCGATGGGTCGGACGCAGGACAAACGAGTCCGGATCAAACCCAGGGACCGACGGATTAATTCCCGTGCCTGAAAACCGCCGATGCGAAAAAGGCGCGGACGCGAAAATCTCCGGGGAAGGCAACTTGAACCGGACGGCCGCCGGAATCCGGAAGATTTTGCATCATCCGGCTGCCGGTCATCGGCCGGCTTTCTTACGGAAGAATCCCCCTTTATCTCGAATAGATTTTTGAACCATGGGCCGAAATCCGAATCATCGGCCCAAATTTTTTTGCTTTTTTACCGGTCCATTTGGGGTTCGCCGATGAACAAGGAAACGGGCAGTCCCGGCGAGTCTAGCCACGGGATTTCGCTGCCCGGAAGGCCCCTGCGGCAAAGGGGCGCTCGGGTCGGGCCTCTTATCCTTCAAGCCTCGGTTCACCTGGCCTTTCCGGGGCAGGCGGTATTGGAACCTCGCCGGCCAAGGGGACGGCCCTCCGGCTTGTCCCGATCGCCGAAACCGCGGGAAAATCCGGAACCCGGATACGGACACTCCCGGACGCCCTTTCCGGGATATCTTTCTTTCCGAACGGAACGCACCGCCCGGCTTCCTGCCCGGCGCCGAGCTGCCGAAAATCCGCCCCCCGAAAGCGCGAAAAATCCCGTTGACGCTCCGCTGAAAAGACCGTTCCCCCGGCGGCTGTTCCGGGAGGAAAAAATCCCGGATATCCTGCTCCGGCCATGCCGAAAGACCCCCCTTTCTTCCGCTCCGCTTTTCCCGGAGGAAGGAAATTCCCGCCAGCCCTTGTCCTTATTGCGCTTATCGTGCATATCTCCCCTGCCAAGTTAATAAAATGTTACAAACCTGACAAAGAGAGTGTTTGAGGTGAGGATCCGTAAAAGGCAGCTCAGATGTTGCGCTGGACGTGAAGCGTACAAGTAATCAGAAAGCCTTTGGCTTTCTGCCGCATAAAGTTCCGCTTTCATTGGATGAAAAGGAACGGCTGTTTCCGGCCAAAGGCACGGATGGGCAAGAAAAACATTTCCCTCTTTATGCGGGTGGATGCAGCATGTTTCCGGACAAACGCGAGTCTCATTTCACACTTCTCACATCCAAATTGCGGGAGGCGAGTGGTGTGCACGATTACATCAAAGAAAGAACGGTCAAGATCGGAAAGTATATCGTGGAGACGAAAAAAACGGTCCGCGTCATCGCGAAGGAGTTCGGCGTATCCAAAAGTACCGTCCACAAGGATCTTACGGAAAGGTTGCCGGAAATCAATCCCGAACTGGCCAACGAAGTGAAAAAAATTTTAAATTACCATAAATCGATCCGCCATTTGCGGGGGGGAGAGGCGACGAAATTGAAATACAAAAAGGCGGCCGAGCGGGCGCAGGAACAGGTGGCGAGGCGGTGAAGGGCGGGCATGGACTTTCAATTCCAAAATTAAGAAAAAATAGCAAAAAATAATCCATAAACCCCTTTCAATATGATAGAATAAACAATTAGAATACTGTGTTGAACGGGTCTGGATAGGGGGAGAAAAAGGAATATGTTCGCCAGAGACATCGGTATTGATCTAGGGACAGCGAATGTATTAATTTTTTTGCGCGGAAAAGGCATTGTCCTCAATGAACCTTCCGTCGTCGCCATCGACAAAAACACCAATTCCATCCTCGCGGTGGGCAACCAGGCGAGAAAAATGGTCGGGCGTACACCGGGCAACATCATCGCCTTGCGTCCGTTAAAGGACGGTGTCATCGCCGATTTCCAAGTGACGGAGGCGATGTTGAAATATTTTCTCAGCCAGTTGAAACTGAAGGGATTATTTGCCAAGCCGAGAATTTTAATTTGCTGTCCCACCAATATTACCAGCGTGGAGCAAAACGCCATCCGGGATGCGGCCATTAAATGCGGCGGGAAAAAAGTTTTCATGGAAGCGGAACCGAAAGTCGCCGCCATCGGGGCTGGCATGGACATTTACCAGCCGAGCGGGAACATGGTCATCGACATCGGCGGCGGGACCTCCGATATCGCCGTTTTGTCCATGGGCGATATCGTCACGTCCGCGTCGATCAAGGTGGCCGGCGACAAATTCGACATGGAAATCTTGCAGTATATCAAACGGGAATATAAACTGTTGATCGGCGACCGGACGGCCGAAGAAATCAAGATCAACATCGGCACCGTGTTTCCGGGGGCGAGAAACGAGGAAATGGACATCCGCGGCCGCGACCTGGTGACCGGTTTGCCCCGCACGATCACGATCAAATCCGCCGAAGTCGAAAGGGCGTTGCGGGAGCCGATTTCGGAAGTCGTCCAAGCCGCCAAAAACGTATTGGAACGGACGCCTCCCGAATTATCCGCCGACATCATCGACAAAGGGATCATTTTGACCGGGGGCGGCGCCCTGTTAAACGGCATCGACAAGCTTCTCGCCGAAGAATTGAAAGTGCCCGTTCACGTGGCGGAAAACCCCATGGATTGCGTGGCCAACGGAACCGGCATTTTGCTGGAAAGCATCGATAAAATCCAAGGACGGAAACTCGTTTAAAACCGGTAAGAATCGCCGATATTCGCGGGCGATTCTTTTTTATTCCGCGAAAATTTTCCCCTTTCCCCGGAAATTTTTCCGCGGCAATGTCAGATTTTGTGGTATGATATAAAAAAACATTTCCTTGCCTCCAAAAGATTTTTTTCGCCCGGCGGCCGCAGGAAAATGGCGGGCCGATCCGGAAAAAATTCATGCATAAAGAAAGACCGGAATCCATAAAAAATGGCGGAGCGGATGCCGAAAAATATAAATGAAAGCTTTTTTCACGGGAAAAAATTTCCGCCGGAAAACGAGGTGATCCTTTTGTTCAGAGGGTTTTACACGGCCGCATCCGGCATGATTGCCCAACAAAGAAGGACGGAAATTTTGACGAATAATCTGGCGAACGTCAGCACCCCGGGATATAAAGCGGATGAAACGGTGCTCCGGGCTTTTCCGGAAATGCTGATCCAACGCTTGGAAAATCAGGCTTTGCCCGGGACGGCCGACAAAAGATTGCCCAGGCTTTCCTACGTCGGCCCGTTAAATACGGGGGCATACGTGCAGGAGACGATCCCACGCTTTCAACAGGGAGACTTGGAAGAGACCGGATTTTCCACCGATATGGCTCTGGTGAACATCAATATGCCGGAAAACGAAGCGGGCTTTCAAGGAACGGTATTTTTTACCTTGGAAAATCCCGCCGGGGGGATCCTGTATACGAGAAACGGCAATTTTACTTTGGACGGGGCGGGCTATTTGACGAACGCCTACGGTCTGTATGTGCTGGATGACCAGGGAAACCGGATCCGCCTGGACAGCGACCGGTTCCAGGTCGATGAGGACGGCTGGATTATCCAGGACGGCGCCCCCGTCGCCAGAATCGGCGTCGCCTTTGCCGAAAATCCCCTGGCGCTCGTGAAAAGGGAAGACGGCAACTATCAATGGGAAGACGGGGTGCTCCCCTCCGCCTATGGGCAAGGGAACGTGTCCTTCCTCGTCAAACAGAACCACATCGAACGTTCCAACGTGGACTTGGCCGAAACGATGACCCAATTGCTGACGGCCTACCGCACCTTCGAAGCGAATCAAAAAATTGTCCAGGCCTACGACAGGAGCATGGACAAGGCGGTCAATGAAATCGGAAGAATCGGCTAAAGTTGATCCGGAAGACCGCTCGGGAAAAGGAATAAAGGAATCGCCAATGGTCAGGGGTGAAAGCTTTTGAACCGGACGATGATTACCGCGGCCAACACGATGAACCAGCTGCAAAAACATTTGGACATCATCAGCAACAATATCGCCAACGCCCAAACGACGGGATTCAAAAAACGGCAAGCCTCCTTTTCGGAAATGTTCGTCCAGCAATTTCAAAATCAGCCGAACATCGATGCGGAAGCCGGCCGCCTGACGCCGGGGGGCATCCGCTACGGCGTCGGCGCGAAGCTGTCCCAGGTGCGGATCAGCCTCGCCCAAGGCAGCATCGTCCATACCGGCCGCGACCTGGATTTCGCCTTGACGGTGGAAAACCAATATTTTAAAGTGCTCGCCCGCCGGGGGAATCAAGAGACGGTTTCCTTTACGAGAGACGGCGCCTTTTACCTTTCGCCGGTCAACGAGGATCAAGTCATCCTCGTCAACGGCCAGGGCGATCCGGTGCTTGATGAAAACGATAACCCGATCGTCTTCGACGGGGATTTCCGGGACATCCGCCTCCAGGACAGCGGGGTGCTTTCGGTCACCTATGATGACGGGACCGCCAGGGAAATACCTTTGGGCATCGTCGAGGTCCATAAACCCCAACTTTTGCAGCAGATCGGGGACAATCTGTTAAGCCTGCCGGAGAATTTCGCCGAATTGAATGTCCCGGAGGGGGAGATTTTAACGAATCTCCAGGGGGGAGCCCGCATCGGGATCGGGCTGGAACAGCAAGCCCTTGAACAGTCCAATGTGGATATCGGCGAGGAGCTGACAAAAATGATCCAAGTCCAGCGGGCATACCAGTTTCAAGCCCGTTCCATTACTTTGGCCGATCAGATGATGGGATTAATCAACGGGCTGCGTTGACAGATCGCAACAGGAGTCCAATAGAGCGGGGTATATACGCATGGAAGGACTGAAAGCGCAAAAGGCGACCCTTTCAAGGAGCGAAAAACGGGAGGCAAGAAGGGAGAAGCGGGAGAAAAAGAAAAAAATCCGGATCCGCCTCTTTCCCATTTGGCTCCGCATCCTTATCGTCCTCTTTTTGATCATCGTCTGCTTCTTCATCGGCGCGATGATCGGCTACGGCGTCATCGGGGACGGCAACCCCTTCGACGTGTTTAAAAAATCGACGTGGACGCATATTTATGATATCGTGAACAAAGAATCGCCCGATTGACCGGAAAACGGGCCGGCGGAAGCTGCCGGTCCGGGGGTTTCCCGGATCTTTTTTCCGGCCGGCCGCTTTGCGCCCGCACGCGGTTTGCCCGGCGTTTTTTCCGGGGGGCTTGCGGCCGCTCCGGGAAGGAAAAATGGCAATCAAGACGGTGAAGGAGATCGAAGGATGTACGATATTCAGGAGATTCAAAAGGTGATTCCCCACCGCTATCCCTTTTTATTGATCGATAAAATTTTGGAAGTGGAGGAAGGGAAAAGGGCGGTCGGATTGAAGAACGTGAGCGCCAACGAAGCCTTTTTTGCCGGCCATTTTCCCGAATATCCCGTGATGCCCGGCGTATTGATCGTGGAAGCTTTGGCCCAGGTGGGCGCCTTCGCCCTTTTGAAAAAGGAAGAAAATCGCGGAAAAATCGCCTTTTTTGCCGGCATCGACAACTGCCGGTTCAAGAAACAGGTGAAGCCCGGCGACCAATTGCGCCTGGAAGTGGAGATCCTCCGCCTGCGCGGGCCCGTCGGCAAAGGGAAGGGCGTCGCCACCGTCGACGGCGAAGTGGCCTGCGAAACGGAGATCATGTTTGCCTTGGGGAAATAATGGGGAAACCTTCCTTGGGAAAACGATCGGAAGGGCCGGCCCGTCCTTTTTCCATGGCGTGCCGGATTTTTTCGGTTTTACGCTGCCCGAAGCGGGCGGCGTTTTTTATTTGGCCGGGCGGCGGAGCTTCCGGGGTGGACGGCCGCCATTTTTTTGCCGCAAAAGGGTGGAGCGGGATGAGGACGGAAGGGCGGCCGTTTGTAATGGAAGGGCGGACGGCTTTTGTGAATGGGAGGGCGGTCGTTTTTTATTGAAAAGGCCGGCGAGGGGGATTTTTTCCTTCTTTGCGCGGAAGGGAAAATCCGCAGCCGGAAGGAAGATCGGAAGGCGGCCGGGCCGGCCGCCGATTTTTTAGGGCGGACCGGAATCCGTGCGGATTAAAGGCGTGCCGGCATTATTTGGACAAAAGGAAAACGGCTTTTGGACAAAAGGGATCTGTCCGGATGCAAGTTCTCCGCGATTTTCGGGAAACCTAACGGCAGCACCCAAAAAAAAGGGTCAACTGGCCGTTTTTTGCGCGCCGCAAACGGCCTTTCGGGAAAATCATGAGGAAAGGAGCGGAAAAATGAGGTTGATCCGCCGGATCGGGCTTTCCCTTCTTGCATTTTTCCTTTTGGCGGCCTGCAACAACCTGGATCGAAGCCCTGTCGGGAAAAACAATCCCGGGGACGATGACGGCATCGGCAATACCAGGAACGTGAACGATCCGAACCGGAACGACGGCAATATATTGGATGACGACAGGGACAACGACGGCATCCGGGACAACGTCAACTATCCGAAAGAAGGCGGCGGCGAACGGGTCAAGGACAAGATTCCGAACGGCTACCGGCCCGGCGTCGAAGATCCCGGCGTACCGAAGAAGGGGAACTTAAGAATCAATTCCAACACCCCGCGCAAAGATGTGATCGATGAATACAATGACCGCAACAATCAGAAGCAATAACGGCCGAGTCAGGGAGGCCAGTTCCTGGAGAAAAAGGGGCCCCCGCGCAATTCCCGGAGGGCAGGGCGGCTGTTGGAAATGCCTTGCCCCCTCCAAGGCCGCCGGGGAAGCTGACAGGTCCGGAAGTTGGGCTTGTTTTCTCGTCAGGAAAAGGAAGAATTTCCTATATTGGTCGGAAGGACTCCAGGCCATCAAATCGAGAAACAGCCGTATCAACAGAAACCGCCTGCGCTGACTGACAGGATCCGGAAAAACGGAACCCCGGTGTCTCCCGATTAATCTTCTTCCGAGCGGGGGGCACGGACGGCCAGTTTCTTTTTCATCCCCTCTTTAAAAGCCTCCAAAAGCTCTTCACCCTGCAAGTTTTGATTCAACAGACATTCCAGCAGGGAAACGGCGTAATAATTCCTCGATCCGGAGAGTTTTCCCCTGAACAGAACCGTGGCGAAATCGTCCATTTCCGTATAAGAAACGAGTTTCACCGAAAAATAGGCAGGATCATTTTCCCTTTTGGTAATGATGGCCTGCACGCGGAATATCTCGTCCTTGTCTGCCAGCCGAAACCGTTCGGCGTCCGTTTTTTTCAAAAAGATTTCGATCAGCCACGTGTTTTCCTCGTTTTCCTGGTTGATGGCCAAGCCGTCCTCAAAGGGGACGGGGGTCAAACCGTCCTCGCCGATGAGCTGAAAATCCGCCAATTTGAATGTCTTCATTCGCATACACTCCGATACTTGTCCGTTTTAGTACCATTATACATGCTTTCGCAAACGGTTTCTAAGTTTTTTGGATGCGGTGTTTCTTTTCGGCCGTCCGATGTTCATCCCGATGCGGGGAAAAATGGACGATATGGGAACATGTTGAACATTCCGTTGCCGATTTTGGACGATCCGATCGATGATGGACATAAATGAGGGGATGATGGACATTTTTTTGGCGATGATGGACAAATTTTCTTCCATGTTGGACATATTTTTTTCTATGATGGACAAAAATCTTCAAATGTTAAACAAATTTCTCTTCATGATGGACAGTGTCAGGCGATGTTGGACAATTTTTTTCAAATGTTGAACCGTTCGGGCCCGATTTTGGACAAATCGATCTTTCGGTCTAAAAGGATGTTGGACCAACTTCCTGAAATGTTGGACAAACTCGATCGAATGTTGAACATTTGGGAAAAAATGTGGATTCATCGGGTACCGATGTTGGACAATCCGGCCGCGGGGACAAGACGAATATTGGACATTCAGATGTTTGACAGACCGATGCGGAATCAAAACGGATATCGGAGGTTCCGATGTAGACAGTCAAATTGCGGGTACAAGACGGATGTCGGCCGTTCCGGCGTCGGGCAGGCAAATCGCGGGTACAAGACGGATGCCGGCCGTTCCAGCGTTGGATAGTCAAATCGCGGGTACAAGATGGGTGCCGGCCGTTCCGGCGTCGGACAGTCAAATCGCGGGCACAAAACGAATGTCAGCCGTTCCCGTCAGGGCCGAAAAATCATTGCCCATGTCTTTGCTGAATTCAATCGCGGAACAGGCCGCTCTCCGCCAGGCTCGCTGTTTTTTCATCGGGAGAGAGGACGGGCAGGGCGAATTTTGTCGAAAAAAATTTGTTCCATTGGACATTTCTTAGAAAAAGGCCTCCGTAGAGACGAAAAAAGCCAAAAATTCCCGCAGAAACGAAAAAATTTGCCGGAAGGAGGGGAAGTAATGGGATTTTTGTCCTTTTTACTTCCCCGCCATTTTTTCCTAATATGGAGACACGACAAGAAGGAAGGGAGATGAGGGGTTGATTAATGAAGTCATTTTGGTGGGAAGGCTGACGAAAGATCCGGAGCTGAAGTTCACGAAGGACGGGACTGCGGTGACGAACGTAACGTTGGCGGTGAACCGTTCCTTTCGCAACAGCGCGGGAGAAATCGAGACCGATTTCGTTCCGTGCATCCTTTGGAGCCGGGCGGCGGAAAACGCGGCGGAATATTGCCGGAAAGGCTCGATGATCGGCATCACCGGAAGGATCCAGACGAGGAGCTATGAGAACCGGGAAGGCAAGAAGGTGTATGTCACCGAAGTGGTTGCCGATACGGTCCGTTTTCTCGGCGGGAAACCCGCGGAAAACAAGGCCGCGATTACAGAGAACAAGGCGATTGCAGAGAACAAGGCCGCCGTCAGCCAGTGACGGAAAGGCTCGGGCAGCCGCTGTGACGGCAGGAGCAGCCCTTGGGAAGAACGCCCATCGACAAAATGAGGACTATCCGGCGGGTAGGCATGCGTCGGGAAAAATCGGCAAGGCCTGCCGGTTCGCGGGGTGCAACAATTTTTCGATTTACCAGGATCGTTTCTGGAAAAAACGCTTTCGCACGCCGGGAGAGTCTGTCGGTTCGCAGGGGCGATGTCCGGTTGGCGCCTATAAGCGCGTCTTCCAAGGCAAAAGAAAAGTGCATGCGGCCGCCTTCAACTAATGCAGGAAAGGAGGGAAGTTTTTGCAAAGGCATCAGGATTCCCGCCTGCGGCTGGAAGAAACGGTGCAGCTGTTGATCCGCATCATCGGTAAAGCCAATGAAAGAATGATCGGACTCGAGGAGCGGATCAAAAGGCTGGAAGAAGCGGTGGCGGAAAAAAGCATGAGACAGTAGGGCATTCATTCGGCTTCAAAAGATAATGAAAAAAACATGGAACGTTTCACGCTGCGGCGAACTGCGAAGACCACAAGGTTTGATACTTGCGCCATGCCGATGAACGAATCCCGGGTGTTTTGCGTCCAGACGTTGATCGCAAAATTGACAACGAACCTATTAAAATCCCGATCATGGCGGTTTTGCATCCAGACGTTGATTGTAAAATCTTCGTTTAACGTGCGGGCACTAAAGGAGGTGATGGAGGCCGCTTGCAATAACAACAGTTTCAGGAATTCATTTCCTCTCCCAAATCCCCATAAAGAAGAACATTGTCCCCTCCGAAAAAATCCCCATAGGATCCCCTCACGACAACACCTCTCCCGAATCGGATGATCCGGCGCACTGGCCTGCCGGATCTTTTTTTGCCCATTGACAAATGGACGGGCCGTATAAACATCTCTGTTTTTTTGAAAGGCGGGAACAACCATGAAAAATAGCTTTCTTTTTGCGGAAAACGGGGAGGAATAGGAAAGGACCGCCTCCATTCCCCGGGCTGAAATCTGAATTAAAGAAAGACCCCGGCTAACAGAAGGGAGGGAGCGGGCCGAAGCGTGAGCCCCGCGGGGACGGGGATCCGCCCGATGCCGGCGGCGCCGGACAAAAGAAGATCCGTCCGTCGGGCACAAGTTAAAAATATGCGTACGGGAATAGTCCGCCCGGCATCCGAGAAAATGATGCAAAAAGAAATCGTCCCGTCATCTTTCGGACAAAAGGTTCCGCCCGGAGCCGGAAAAAAAAATCGCCGGCGAAAAATGACGGCGGAAATCCTGCGGCCCTCTTTGCATCTTCGCATTGTTCCAATAACCAGGAAAACAGGGGAAACCCATTCCAAAGCCGAACAGGGAGCGCCCCGCTTGATCATGAACGCAAATCCCGGGGGATGCTTCGGTACCGGCCGAAAAATAACGCCGGGACGGTTGCAGCCGGACAACCGCAATCGCCCCGGCGAATGCCCGAAAGAGGCGGGGCACCGAACGGTCGGGCATCCGAATGATTTTTCCGCCATTCCAACGGGAAAAACCGCCGAAGGGCTCAGCCTTCCAATCGGACGAGCCGGTAAAGTTCCTCGTCCGTCAAATCGGCGATCCATTGTTCGCCTTGGATGATTTCGTCATTTAACGCTTGCTTGCGGGATAAAATTTCGTCAATCTTCTCTTCCAGGGTGCCGGTCGTAATCAATTTATGGACATGGACGAATTTCGTTTGCCCGATCCGGTAGGCCCGGTCCGTCGCCTGGTTTTCAACGGCCGGATTCCACCAGCGGTCGTAATGGACGACGTGGTTGGCGGCGGTCAAGTTCAAGCCGGTTCCCCCCGCCTTCAACGACAGGAGAAAGACCGGATATTTTCCCCGCTGAAAATCTTCGATCATCTTGTCCCTCGCCGCCTTGTTCAGGCTGCCGTTCAAAAAGGGGATTTCGATCTTGTACCGTTTTTCCAGCGCCGCCTTGATCATTTCCCCCATGCCGATATACTGGGTAAAGATCAGGCCCCGTTCCCCTTCATCGAGGATGACGTCAAAAAGTTCCGCGAGTTTCATCATCTTCGCCGAACGGTTGATCAGTCTGTCGGAGACGGCCATTCCCTCTTTCCATTCCTTCAAAAACAGGGCGGGATGGTCGCAAAGCTGCTTCAATTGATTGAGCAGAAGCAGGACACGGCCTCTCCGTTCGATCCCTTCCAGATGGGCCAGTTTTTCCATCGTGTCGCGGATCAATTGTTCGTACAAAGCGGCCTGTTCCGGAGTCAACGGACAGTATTCCTTCTGCTCCAGTTTTTCCGGCAGGTTCAAAGCGACCTCTTCATCCTTTTTCGTCCGCCGCAGCAAAAAGGGCGAGATCAGCTTGCGGAGCAGCGCCGATTTCTTTTCGTCCCGATCCCGTTCGATCGGAATGGCGAACCGTTTTTGGAACCGGGCCTGGCTCCCCAAATAGCCTTTGTTGATAAAGTCAAAAATCGACCAGAGCTCGGACAGGCGGTTTTCCATCGGGGTTCCGGTCATCGCCACGTGATGTTCCCCTTTTAATTTCCGGATGGCCCGGGATTGTTTCGTCCCGGCGTTTTTGATGTTCTGCGCTTCGTCGAGGGCGATCGTTCCCCAGTAGACGGAAGAAAGTTCGGCGAAATCGATGTGGCTCAGCCCGTAGGTCGTTAACACGATGTCGGGCTTCTCCCCGTTCTTCTCCTCGGCCAGATCACCAGGCCGGAAGACCGCCTCATCAGGCCCCGCGGACGTATCATCCGCCCGGATTGCCGCTCCTTCCGCCGGGCCGGTCCCCCCGGACGTCCGGCCGGCCTTTTCGACAGGCTGTGCCGCCGTTTCATCAGGCAACGAAGCCGTTCGAACATGGCGGAGCGTTTCATCCGCTTGTCCGGGCGTTCCATCCGCCCGCGCGGCCGCTTCAACCGTGCCCGCCATTTCCAAGAAAGCCTTGTCTGCCCAGGACCCGTCTTTTCCTCCGGTTTTCCCGCCGGATTCCAAGGCACGGGCCGGTTCCGGAGGAGCGCCCAGCACCTTCCGGACGAATTCTTCCCCCTTTGCCCGATTCGGCCCGTAGTGCAAATAAACCTTCAAGCCGGGGGCGAACCGTTCGATTTCCTTTTGCCAGTTCCCCAGGACGGAAGTCGGACAGATGATCAGGGCGGGCCCCGCCTCCGGTTCCTTTTCCTTCACAAGCAAAAGATAGGCAAGGAGCTGGACCGTCTTCCCGAGGCCCATTTCATCGGCGAGGCAGGCGCCGAAACGGTGTCCGCGGAGGAAATAGAGCCAGCTCATCCCCTTGATTTGATAGGGCCGGAGCGTTCCTCGCAAACCTTTCGGCTGTTCCAGGAGCGGCAAATCCTTCAGGTCGGTAAGGGATCGGATCATTCCTTTCAGGCGGGGCGCCATTTCAATTTGAATCCGGGAAAAGATCCGTTCGTCCGCTTCTTCCTCGGAGCTTTCGCCGGATTCCCCTTCCGGCGCATCCCGCCGCATTTCCTGTTCGATCAGGTCCTGCACCCGCATCCCTTGCGTTTCCGCCTTTTCCATCAGCTTTTGGATTTTTTTAATAAAGGCCGGATCCAAAACGATCCAGCGGCCGCCGATTTGCAGCAGGCGCCGCTTTTCCCGGACGAGCTGTTCGAATTCTTCCTCCGTCAATTCCACCCCTTGAAGGGCGATGCGCCATTCGAAATCGACGAGGGCGTCCAAACCGAGGAAGGAGACGGCGGGGTTTTTGACCCGGGCCTTCAACTGGACCTCCGGTTCCTTTAAAGCCTCCCACCAGGACGGCAGGAGGATCTCCACGCCGAGCAGCATGATGACCTGGCTTGCCTTCGTTAAAAATTCCCAGGCCTCGTCGTCCGTCAATTCCCTTTTCAGGATGGGAACCCATTTTTCCTTCGCCGAAAGGCCGACTTCTTTGCCGGCCGCCTCTCTTACAGGATTGCCGGAAAGATCGGAGCCGCCGGCAAGGACTTGCGCCTTATCCGGGGATACCGCGGACGGGCCCCTTTTCGTCCGGGAAGATTCGGGGACGATCCTGTTTTCCCGGGAAGCGGAGGCCGGGCCCCCTTCAGACGTTTTCGTTCCGCTTTCCGCCTCCCCGGCGGATGGGATTTTCTTCAGCCGGCCATCGGTCATGCGGCCATCCGTCGGGTTTTCTGCCAGTCGACCTTCGATCGGCTGTCCTTCCGATCGGCTTTCCGCCAATCGGTCATCGGTCTGGCGGTCATCCGTGCGGCTTTCCGCCGCACGACCTTCGGTCATGTGCGTTTCTGTCGGAATTTTCTCAGGCTGACCATCGGTTATAGGCCCATCGGTCCGGTTTTCCGTCGACCGACCATCGGGCATGCCCCCTTCCGTCGCCCATTCTTTTTCCTTCAGCCATTCTTCATTGGCGAGCCAGGGAAGGGCGGAGGCGATCCGCTTCTCGATCGCTTCGATTGCTTCGCCGTACTTTTTCCACGGTTTCCTCAACTTATGTGTCCCGGAAAAAGGCGTCCAAAGTTTCCCGGACGGGGTGCGGAAGACCGTTTCCAGGCGCCAATATTCCCCTTCCTCCTTCGGTTCTTCCAGCCGGAGGGCGACGGCGAGGGGAGAAGGATCGTCCTGTCCCATAAACCAATGTTTCAGGCTGATGTTTTGCCAAACAGTTGCCACGTCGGCTTCCTGGCGCAATAAATCGGCCAAAGTCTGCCTCAGCCGTTCCCGCTTGGCAGCCAGCCGTTCATCCCGGCTCAAAAACGCGTGAATGCCTTGACGGAACCACTGTTCCGCAAAGGTCCGGAGGGTGACCGGCGTCCCGAAAGAATCTCCCTTCTCCACCCTTCCTTCCCAAAAGGCCGGCGCAAACTCCTGCCAGACCCGGTCCGGCACGATCCAGGAAAAATCTCCCTTCTCCCGGAACTTTTCCCAATCCGGCAGCCAGCGGAAACTTTTTATCTGCTCATATATAACCGGCGCGATAGCCATTAACGTTTCCGTGAATTCGTCAAAATACCAGGCGATAAAGGGATTAAAATTGTCCTGGGAAAACAGTTCGAGGGCCTCATAAGGATCGAGGAACGGGACGGTCATCCTCAACGGATTGCCCTTCGGCAAGGACGCTTGCAGCTCTTCGGGCATCTCGGCGTAATTCAACAACGTACCGTAAAAGGAACCGGCATGCCCCCGGAAGAGGGGAGGCACCCATTGCGCGGGTGGCACAAGCTCCCCGCGTTCGTTCAAGCAGTACAGGTAAAAATGGTGATCTTCGGTCGGATAGGCGCGGATGGAAAAATGTTTATCATGCCTCATGGATCAACTTACCCCTTTTGCATTCTTCCCGGAAGGCGGAAAGCCGGCGGAATTGTTTCAGCAAACGGTCAAAATACCGGTTCCATTCCTCTTCCCGCTTCAGTTTCTTGTAGATCGCCTTCAGTTTTTTCAAATGGCTGACGGCCTTTCGGTAGTGGTTCCTATTTTTCGCTTCGATTTCGCGGAGGATCGACCAGTGATAGATCGCAAGGAGCGACTCCGGGTCTTTCCGCGAAATTTCCTTCAACAGCTTCCCTTCGATATTGTCCACCCCGTAGCCGGCCGCCAAGAGAAGATCGGAAAGTTTCCCGTATTGTTCCGTTTTCAGGAACAGACGGATGAGGGAACGGGCGGAATGGGGAAAAAGCCCGCTGAACAGCTTTTCCGCCAGATCGTAGTCCCCGCTTTCCTCCGCATACGAAAACAGCTTCCCTTCCAACCAGGAATGGAATCTGCGGATTTCATCGGGGGATCTGTTTTCAATGACGCCAGGCAAAATGTGAAGAATGGAAGCCAAAATTTTTTCCGCCGTGCGCAAATCCCCGTTATCCAGGCTATAGGAAAGGAAAATATGGTGTAAAAAATAGTACCCGTCATCAAACGCATTGAGGGCCGTCAACGTCTCTTCCATTCGTCCGGCAAGGAAAAAGTGGCAAAGAAAGGCTTGTGCCAGCAGCTCGTTTTCGCCGCCTTTTTTAAACAAACGGGACAGCCGGTCGAATTCCTTTTTCCGCCGGGATATGTCTTTCAACAAGTCCGCCCAGATCTTCCAGTACAAATACAGACGGACCGTAAAGAAAGGTTCCTCCCGCTCCAGAAATTTTCCCGAAATGGAAGCCAGCCGGTTCAACAGCGGTTCCGCCTTGAAAGGAAGGGGACGGGGCATGCGAGCGATGGCATTCTCGATCTTTCCAACAAAGACATCAAACAAGTCAAGAAAGTTTTCGGCCGTCTCGGAGGAAAGGTCGGGGACCTTTTCCAGTTCCTCAAAAACTCCCTGCAGAAAAACGGTACAGGCGAACACCATTTCCACCGGAGTCATTTCCCAATCCGAGGAAAGGGAATCGTCAATCTTTTGAATCGCCATGTCCGCGTATATTTGAAAGAAGAGGGAAGACATGTCGTTTTTTTCGGAAACAACGGATTTGACGAACGATTTGGCCGCTTTTCTGGCGGTCGATTCCAAGATTTCCTTCCGGCTTCCTTTCCCTTTCGGCTCCGCTACCGGACCTTTTTTCGGGGAAGCGGAAGAAAAGATGCCGAGGGAAAGCTGTTCCGATCGGTCCCGCCAGGTTTCCAGCCATTCGCTGACCGGGAAAGAACGGCCGTAGACGGCGAAAAAGGCGGCCATCTGATGTTTGCAAATCCTCTTTTCCGGACAGGTGCAGGACCCATGTTTCAAATAAAGGTCCAGTTCTACTTGGGCGGGAACGACATCCTGAACGGTCGCATACAAAATGTCATCGGACAAGCGGAGGGAACGGACCCGGTTTTGCCGGTAAAGAAACAAACCCCGCTGTACGGTGTGTTGATCGCTGCCATCCCGGTAATGAAGGTTTTGGCTCAAATGGTCGCCAAAACGGAGAATCAAGTATTCCAGATCATCCATCCTTCGATCCCTCCAGTCATTCCTGTTTGTCGATCACCGGTCCGCCTTCCCGTACCGTTCCCGCAAAACGAACCGTATTTTTATTGTAAATCAATTTTGTGGCCATTGCCATGTTACTAGAGAGAAGGCGCCTTTCTTGGTAATTTTCGGCCGAATACGCTTTTTAGGATAAATTTAGGTCCTTTGTCAAATGTTGGGGTGGGGGCCTAAGGCCTTACCCCACATGGACCCC
>SPLK01000040.1_pt1 | contig 78190 bp, 84 predicted proteins | sample 2456111 | NCBI WGS metagenome assembly SPLK01 (sample SAMN11156906, study PRJNA527647) | hot springs metagenome | biome: Geothermal region; feature: Hot spring; material: tree branch in hot spring; isolation source: hot spring sediment rich in lignocellulosic material ... | reverse complement strand
CGTAGACCCCAAAATCGCTACATTGCAAAAAGCTCGAAAGCCGCAAATCTGTTGACCGCTTTTCCGCTTTGTTGTATAATTCTATAGGTATATGTTTTTATGTGTAACGGTTTTTGTTTGGAGGGAGGGATAAAAGTGACAAAAACAGTCGTCCGCAAAAACGAATCGCTTGACGATGCGCTGCGCCGCTTCAAACGCCAGTTGTCAAAAGTCGGCACCTTGCAGGAGCTGAGAAGGCGCGAGTATTACGAAAAGCCAAGCGTAAGAAGAAAGAAGAAATCGGAAGCGGCAAGGAAAAGGAAACGGTAAAAGAGGGTGTCAGGATGAGTCTTCTCGAAAGGCTTAACGAAGATATGAAATCGGCAATGAAGAACAAGGAAAAGGAAAGATTGTCCGTCATCCGGATGATTAAATCTTCATTGCAAAACGAAGCGATCAAGCTTGGCAAAAGCCAGTTGTCGGAAGATGAGGAAATGACTGTTTTGTCACGGGAAGTCAAACAAAGAAAGGAATCCCTCCAAGAGTTTAAAAAAGCGGGAAGACAGGATCTCGTGGAAAAGACGGAAAAGGAACTCGCAGTTGTTTCCCAATATTTGCCGCAACAGCTTTCGGAAGATGAACTGCGCCAGATCATCCGACAAACCATTTCCGAAGTTCAGGCGACGTCGAGAAAGGATATGGGAAAAGTCATGGCCGCCGTCATGCCGAAAGTGAAAGGAAGGGCTGACGGATCCTTGGTCAATCAAATCGTGCAAAAAGAGTTGTCATAACTCTTTCGGATAAAAATGGGCTGGTTTTCGATCAGCCCATTTTCATTTATAATGAAAACAAGCAAAAATGAAACTTTTTCCGGAAATCGGCGTAAATACAGTCAGGAAGCCCGGAAAGGAGGGGAAAGGTGAGAAGGTTTTTATCCGTTCTTTTTTTTGTCCTGATTTTTATTCAACCGTTGCCGGCTTCCGGGGATCAGGACACGGTTTACGTCATCCCTCTTAAAAACGAAGTGGAAAAGGGCTTGTACGCCTTCATCAACCGGGCGGTCCATGAAGCCGAGGCGGAAGGCGCAAAGGCGATCATCCTGGACATCGATACGCCCGGGGGCTTCGTCGACGCCGCCGACGATATTGCCCAAGTCATTACGGAAACGAAGATAAAAACCGTCGCCTTTGTGAACAAGGATGCCCTGTCCGCAGGCGCCTACATCGCATTGAACGCCGACGAAATTTACATGACCCCCAATGCCAGCATGGGGGCGGCGGCGGTGATCAACCAGGACGGAACGGCCGCCGACCAAAAGGCCCAATCGGCCTGGCTGGCAAAAATGAAAAGCGCGGCGGAAAACGGAAACCGCGATCCCCTCTATGCGATGGCCATGGTGGATGATTCCATCGATTTGCCCGAATATGATGCGCCGAAGGGGAAATTGCTAACATTGACGGCGAAAAATGCCGAAGAAGTCGGCTATGCGGAAGGGATTGTCCAAAACCTTGAAGAACTGCTGGCGAAACTCGGGCTGGAAGATGCGAATGTCAAACATGTCAAAGAGAGCTTTGCCGACCGTCTGGCGAGATTTATCACCCACCCGGTGATCGTCCCGATCCTGCTTTCCCTCGGGAGTCTGGGACTGATTGTGGAATTGTATACCCCGGGATTCGGACTTGCCGGCATCACCGGCCTCGTTTCCCTGCTGTTGTTCTTCTACGGCCATTATATTTCCGGGTTGGCCGGTTTGGAATCGCTGCTCCTGTTCCTCTTGGGCGTCATCCTGGTGATCGCGGAATTGTTCATCCCCGGGGGAATCGCCGGTTTTTCGGGCCTCGGTTTGATCATCGTTTCCATCCTGATCGCCGGGGAAAACGTCTGGCATATGGCGATCAGCCTGTTCATTGCCATAACGGCGGGAATATTGACGATGGTGATCATGATGAAATTTTTCGGCAAGAAAATCACGTGGTTGAACAAATTGGTGTTGCGGGACGCGACGACAACCGAAAAGGGCTATGTCTCAAATCCGTCGAGAACGGATCTTTTGGGGAAGACCGGCTATGCCCTGACGCCCCTCAGGCCGGCCGGGACGGTGGCGATCGGAAATGAAAGGATCGATGCCGTGACGGAAGGCGGTTTTATCCCGGAAAACGCCGCGGTGAAAGTCATTGAAGTGGAAGGCGTCCGGGTTGTCGTCCGCGAAATGAAAAAGGATCAAACGGATAAGGAGGTTACCGGATGATTTTTGGGATCGATATCTTTTTGCTCGTCATCATTGCCGCTGTTATCATTCTGTTTGCCGTTCTGATGTCCTTTGTCCCGGTCATGCTCTGGATCTCCGCCTTGGCCGCCGGCGTGCGCATCAGCATCATCACCTTGATCGGGATGCGGCTCCGGAGGGTCATTCCGGGAAGGATCATCAATCCGCTGATCAAAGCCCATAAGGCCGGGCTGAATGTCACGATTAACCAGCTGGAAAGCCATTATTTGGCCGGCGGGAACGTGGACCGGGTGGTCAATGCCCTGATCGCGGCCCAGCGGGCCAATATCTCCCTGACCTTCGAACGCTGCGCCGCCATCGATTTGGCGGGAAGGGACGTTCTGGAAGCGGTCCAGATGAGCGTCAATCCGAAGGTCATTGAAACGCCCTTTATCGCCGGGGTGGCGATGGACGGAATCGAAGTGAAGGCGAAGGCCAGGATCACCGTCCGCGCCAACATCGACCGGCTGGTGGGCGGAGCCGGCGAAGAGACGGTGATTGCCCGCGTGGGCGAAGGGATCGTCAGCACGATCGGTTCGTCGGAGGACCATAAGAAGGTGTTGGAAAATCCCGATCTGATTTCCCAAACGGTGCTCCGGAAAGGCCTGGATGCCGGAACGGCTTTCGAGATTTTGTCCATCGACATCGCCGATGTGGATATCGGGAAAAACATCGGGGCGATGCTGCAAACGGACCAGGCGGAAGCCGACAAGAAGATCGCCCAGGCGAAAGCGGAAGAACGGCGCGCCATGGCCGTTGCCCGGGAGCAGGAAATGCGGGCGAAGGTGCAGGAAATGCGGGCGAAAGTCGTCGAAGCCGAAGCGCAGGTGCCGCTGGCTACCGCCGATGCCCTCCGCTCGGGCAATATCGGCGTATTGGATTATTATAACCTGAAGAATATCGTCGCCGACACGGCCATGCGGGAATCCATCAGCCGTACCGCCGATCAGGCGAAAAAAGACGATGAAAGCCGATAACCGAAAAAAGGGAGGCCGTTCCCGTGTTCGACCAATTTTTTGACACCGTCCTTCCCTTTCTGGTCATGCTCGGTTTTATCACATCCTTCATTTCCGGCATGAGGGACGAGAAAAAGAAAAAAGGGAAAAGGCCGCAGCATCCCGCCCGGGAAATTCCTCCGAACCCGGCGCCCGGTGCGCCGGGAAAGGCGCATAAGATCGAAATTTTTGAAGAGGAGGAAAACGTTTCGTCCCCGGTTGGGGATGAGATGACCGGCGGCCATGCCGGGAAAGAGAAGGTCCTTGCTCCGGGCGCCGCGGCGGACGCATCTCCCCCGGTCCCTTCGCCGATCCCCGCCGTTACGAAGAAGGAGATTGTCCAAGGGGTGATCTGGCAGGAGATATTGGGGCGCCCGCGGGCGAAAAACCCGATCCGGTTCCGGATGTAATCCCTCTTTTCGCCCGCCGGGTTTTCCGGGCAAAGGCGGGAAAAATCCGCCGGTTTGTGCTAATCCCCCCCTTTCGCTCATACATATGAGTTGAAAGGGGGGTTTTTTGTGGCCAAAAATTGGGGGCAGCGATTGCGGAAATGGATCGCGAAACAGCTGGATCTCCCGGAGGACGTCATGATGAACCTTCCGAGGCTGACGATGGTCGGACAAATCCATTTGTACATAGAAAACCACCGGGGACTGTTATACTTTTCCGACAGCGAAATCCGCGTCCGCTTGAGCCGCGGCCAACTGCTCGTCAAGGGCAGCTCCCTGGTCATCAAGGCGATTTTACCCGAGGAATTGCTGCTGGAAGGAATGATCGAACATGTCATCTTTATACAGGAGTAAACGGCGGGTGAGAAGATGAAAAATCTTTGGTTTCAACAGCTTTCCGGTCTGGTGAAGGTGGAGGTCACCGGCAAAGGGGCCGAACGGCTGATCAACCAGCTGGTGCGTGACGGGATTTTTCTTTCCCGGATTGAACGGACGGGCGGGGAGCATCTGAGCTTCTATATGCCGGCCAAGGCCGTTCCCGCGTTGCGGCAGGCCAGACGGCAGCATCGCGTCAAAATCCGCTTTACGGAAAGGTCGGGGCTTCCCTTCGCGTGGAAGCGGGCAAGGAACAGATGGGGGCTCATGGCCGGGGCGTTCCTTTTTATCCTGGTGCTCACGGTTTTATCGAACACCATCTGGAAAGTGGAAATTGTCGGGGCGAAGCCGGAAACCGAGGAAAAGATTATCCGGCAGCTGAAAATGATGGGGATCGTAAGGGGGAAATTGCAATTCTTTCTCGCCGAACCGGAAGAGGTCCAGCGGAAGCTGGCGGAGAAAATCGATGAGATCACCTGGGTCGGCGTGCAGACAGACGGGACAACCTTCCGCATTCAAGTGGTGGAAAAGGAGCGACCAAAGGCGGATCCTCCCCTTTCTCCCCGGCATCTGGTCGCCGGAAAAGAGGCCATCATCGTGGAAATGTACGTGGAAAGAGGGCAGAAGATGGTTTCCGTCAACGATTACGTCAGTCCGGGGCAAATCTTGGTGTCCGGCCTGATCGGCAACGAAAAGGAAAAGCGGGCGGTGGCCGCCGAAGGAACCGTACTCGGGAAGACTTGGTATAAAACGGCGGCCGAGATCAAAATGAAAACGGAATTTTCGGTGCTGTCCGGCGAAAAAATGACGGCCCACGCCATAAAGTTTTGGGATTTTTCGCTGCCCATCTGGGGCTTTCAGAAGGACCGCTACCAACAGAAGAAGGTCGAACGGACGGAAAAGCCGTTCCATTTCCTTTTTTGGAAGCTGCCCGTCTCTTACATAAAGACGACCGTCCGGGAAACGGAAGTGCACGAGAAGACGTACAGCGTGGAGGAGGCGAGGAAAGCGGGGCTGGAAATGGCGAAAAAGGATCTCCTCTCCCGCTTGCCGGAAGGGGCCGAAATCGAATCGGAAAAAATTTTGCATGAAAAGCTTGAGAATGGTACATTTAAACTGACGGTCCTTTTCGACGTCATCGAAAACATCGCCATCGGGCGACCAATTCATACGAACTGAGGAGTGTTGGCATTATTGAACACCTTCGAATTGTTCCTGGAAGATTCGGAAAACCAAATTTCCCTGTTTGGCACTTCCGATTATCATTTGAAATTGATCGAAACCGAACTCGGGGTGATCATCACAACCCGGGGGGAAAAGGTCATCCTTTCCGGGGAAGATCCGGAACAGCTGCGGCTTGCTTCAGAGGTGATCCAGGCCTTGCATCAGACGATCCGGCAGAACGTCTCCCTTTCCCCGAGGGACGTGATGCTGGCCGTGCAGATGGCCAAAAAGGGGACGGTGGAGTATTTCTCCGATCTTTTTAAAGAAGAGATCACCAAAAATTTCAAAGGAAAGCCGATTCGCGTGAAAACCCTGGGCCAACGGAATTACGTCCAGGCGATCAAGACCCATGACCTCGTTTTCGGGATCGGTCCGGCGGGGACGGGAAAAACCTTTTTGGCCGTGGTGTCGGCCGTCCATGCCTTGAAAAACAACTTGGTCAAACGGATCATCCTGACCCGTCCGGCGGTGGAAGCGGGGGAAAGCCTGGGATTTTTGCCCGGGGATATGAAGGAAAAGGTCGACCCGTATTTGCGGCCGCTATATGATGCCTTGCATGAAATTTTGGGGGTCGAACATACCGCCCGGCTGATTGAAAGGGGAACGATCGAAATCGCCCCTCTCGCCTACATGCGCGGCCGGACGCTGGATGACGCCTTCGTCATCCTCGACGAGGCCCAGAACACGACCAAGGCGCAGATGAAGATGTTTCTGACCCGTCTCGGTTTCGGTTCCAAGATGGTGATTACCGGCGACCGGACGCAAATCGACTTGCCGAAGGGCGTGGAATCCGGGCTGATCGCCGCTGAAAACATATTGGCCGACATTTCCGGCATCGCCTTCATCTATTTGGAACAAAGCGATGTGGTCCGCCATCCCCTCGTCGCGAAGATCATCCAGGCCTACGAACGGGAACGGACATGAAGGGAGCCGGGACCGGCCGAAAACCGGATCCTCGGCCGAAGCCGGCCCGGATGGAAAACCGAAGCGCAAACCGTCGGAAATTTGTAACAAAACCGCCCATTTTGCGGTTTTGTTTTTTTAAAAGCGGGTCCATTTCCGGAAAAACGGTTGTTTTTTCCGATTTTATTTGTTATTTTTTGTTAAAGCGATGATTTGCATCGGGCGGCAAGAGGAGGCGGAACCGGTGAAACGATGGTTAAACAAGTGGCAGGCAGCGGCGAAGAAAATGGAAGAGTTGAAATTTTTCCGTTGGATCCTTTTCATCCTGACGGTTCTCCTGTTGTTTGTTTCCATGTACAGCAACGTCCGCAAGGAGAAACTGGACATCGACTTGTTTTCCATCGCGGACCGGACGATCCGGTCTCCCATAACGATCGAGGACAAGGAAAGCACGGAAAAGAAACGGAAGGAAGCCGTTGCCCAGGTTAAAGACGTCTACGTTTTAAGACAGGAGTATGCCCAAAACCGCGTCGATCTCGTCCGTTCCATCTTTGACGCGGCGATCGAGACGCTGGAAGGAAACAAAGAGGGGAAGGGCGAAGGCGGAGGTCTCCCTCCGACAACGGAAGAAAGATTGAAGGATTTGAAAGAAAGCCTGACCGAACCGGTCGCGAAGGAGATTTCCGACGCCACTTTTTTGGCCCTGGCCTCCGCATCGAAGAACGAATTGTCCGTCGCCAAGGATTATACGGTAACGGCGGTCCATAAGGTGATGAACGAACGGATCCCGGCGAACGAGGTGGAAAACGCGAAAAAAAGGGTGGAGGAAACCTTGCGCATCACCGCCATGCCGGAAAATTTGAAAAACGCCGCCGTGGAACTCGCCAGGCATGCGATCGTCCAAAATGAATTTTACGATCCGGAAGCGACGGAGGAATTGCGCAAGCAGGCCGCCGAAAATGTGGAGCCGGTGAAGATCCTGCAGGGGCAGGTCATCGTGGAGGAAGGGCAGCTCGTCACGCCGGAAATCTACAGACAGCTGAAATTGCTGGGATTGATGGACGGGAAGGACTCCTTTCTGCCGTTCATCGGCCTTCTTTTGCTGTCGGTGATGCTCGCTTCGGTCCTGTTCGCCGGCCATATGCACCTTTTGGGAAGGGAAAGGAAGGAAAACAGGCGGAATCTATTCATTTCCATTTTGATTTTTTTGATCGGCCTCGGCATCATGAAAGTTTTGAGCTTCGTCAAAAACGACGCCTTTGAGATCACCTTCCTCTTCCCGGCGGCCATGGGGGTGATGCTCGGCAAACTCTTGATCAGCGAAGCGAAAGGGATATTGATCACCATCGCCTGGGCCCTGTGCGGAACGGTGATTTTCAACGGGGAATCTTCCGGCGCCTTCCACATCACCGCCGGGATCTATATTTTGCTGAGCGGCCTCAGTTCGATCGTCTTTTTGACAAACCGGAATCACCGTTCTAAAATATTTCAGGCGGGACTGTTCGTATCCGCCGTCAACATCGCCGTGATTACCGCCCTGTTTTTCATCCCGGATTCCCGGATGTCGGCTTTGCATTACGGGTATTATTATTTGACGGGGATCGGGTCGGGGATCGGATCGGCGGTTTTGACGATCGGCATCCTGCCCTTTTTTGAAGCGGGGTTCGGCATTCTCTCCTCCATGAAGCTGATCGAACTCGCCAACCCGAATCACCCGCTGTTGAAAAGGATTTTGACGGATGCGCCGGGAACTTACCATCACAGCGTCATGGTGGCCAATTTGGCCGAGGCCGCCTGCGAGGCGATCGGGGCCAACGGCCTTCTGGCGAGGGTCGGGAGCTACTACCACGACGCGGGAAAGATCAAGCGGCCGATGTATTTCATCGAAAATCAAAACAATATTTCCAATCCCCACGAACATCTCAACCCGGTGCAAAGCCGAAACATCATTATCGCCCATACATCGGACGGAGCGGAAATATTGGAGAAGCACCGGATGCCGAAGGAGATCGTGGCGATTGCCCGCGAGCATCACGGCACATCCGTTTTAAAATATTTTTATGTCAAGGCGAAGGAAGCGGGGCTGGATGTGAAGGAGGACGAATTCCGCTACCCGGGGCCGAAACCCCGGACCAAGGAAGCGGCGGTGATCAGCATCGCCGACAGCGTGGAAGCGGCCGTCCGCACCGTTAACGATCCGGACCGCAAAAAGATCGAGTCCCTCGTCAAAAACATTATTAAAGACCGTTTGAATGACGGACAGTTTGAGGAATGCGACATCACATTAAAGGAACTGAAAACGGTGGAAAAGACCATCTGCGAGACGCTGTACGGCTTTTTCCATCACCGGATCGAATATCCTTCATGAATTGGCAAAGGGGAAGAAAGATGACCGTTGAAATCGATTTGATCGACAAGACCGGGCGATTGGCCGAGGATGCGGCGGAGACCGTCGAAAAACTGATCCGGTTCGCCGCCGATTACGAAAACATCAAGGAAGATTGCGAAGTCTCCATCACGATCACCGACAACGAGGAAATCCGCCAGCTGAACCGGGACTACCGGGGGAAAGATCAGCCGACGGATGTTTTGTCGTTTGCCCTGGAAGAATCCGGCGACGGGGAAAGCGAGATCTTGGATGCGGACATGCCCCGCGTCCTCGGGGATATCATCATTTCCCTCGACAAGGCCCGGGAGCAGGCGGAGGAATACGGCCACAGTTTCATGCGGGAATTGGGTTTTCTGGCCGTGCACGGCTTTTTGCATCTCCTCGGGTATGATCACGGAACGGAAGAAGAAGAGAAAATCATGTTCCGGAAGCAGGATGAGATTTTAGAACAATTCGGATTGCCCAGATGAGGACGGAAGATGATGAAAAGGATCGGAAGATCGTTTCGTTTCGCCTGGGAAGGGTTCCATACTTCCGTAAAAAAGGAAACCAATTTAAAAATCCATTTGTTCGTTGCGGCTGTCGTCATCCTTTTCGGCTTCTGCCTGCGGATTTCCCGCTTGGAATGGGCCGTCGTGCTCTTGACGATCGGCGGCATGATCTCCCTCGAGCTGGTCAATACGGCCATCGAGCGCGTCGTCGATCTGCTGAAGCCCGAATGCCATCCTTTGGCGAAGGAGGCGAAGGATGTCGCCGCTGCCTCTTGCCTGTTTTTCGCCGTCGTATCCGCCCTGGTCGGCGCCGTCATTTTCCTACCGAAACTGTTGCCGTAGGGGCGCGTTGAAAGGCTGTCCCGCTCTCGCCTTTTGGCGGTTCGGCCGCGGACGGCAAGATGCGGATGCGGCTCCGGCCCGGTCCGTTCTCGCCCTTTGGGACGGGAGACGGACAAGGCCTTCCCCGGATTTTCCGGAAGGAGCGCCGCCGGGACGGGCGCTGCGCACGCCCGATTTTCCCGGACATAAAACTTAAAACCGTGCCGGCCTGGAAGGACCGGCCAATTTATTGTAAAATAAGAGAAGAGCGTTTGAATTTGAACCATTCGGGAAGGGATGAACGACGTGACCGATGAGCAATTGATCGAAGAAGCGAAAAAAGCGCTGGACTTCGCCTACGTTCCCTATTCCCGTTTTCCCGTCGGAGCGGCGCTTTTGACGGAGGACGGAAAGGTTTACCGGGGCTGCAATATCGAAAACGCCGCCTACAGCATGTGCAATTGCGCGGAAAGGACGGCCATTTTTAAAGCGGTTTCCGAAGGGGACCGGAAATTTGCCAAGCTCGCCGTCGTCGCCGATACGGAGCGGCCTTGTTCTCCGTGCGGCGCGTGCCGGCAAGTGATCTCCGAGTTTTGCCGGAAGGATATGCCCGTTCTCTTGACCAATTTGAAGGGCGATTTGCTAAGGACCACGGTTGAACAATTATTGCCTGGAGCTTTTTCAGCGGAGGATCTGTATGAGTAACGAAAAACCGTTCAAATCAGGGTTTATTTCCATCATCGGCAGACCGAATGTGGGGAAATCCACCTTTCTCAATTCGGCCATCGGCCAAAAAATCGCCATCATGAGCGACAAGCCCCAGACCACGAGAAACCGGATCCAGGGGGTTTTGACAAGGGAGAATTCCCAAATGGTGTTCATCGACACCCCCGGCATCCACAAGCCGAAACACCGCCTCGGCGATTTCATGCTGAAGGTGGCCGTGAACGCCTTGAAGGAAGTCGATCTGATCCTTTTTATGATCACGGCGGATGAAAGTTTCGGCAAGGGGGAAGAATTCATCATCAACCAATTGAAAACGGTGGAAACCCCCGTCTTTTTGGTGATCAATAAAATCGATCTCGTCCATCCGGACGAATTGCTGAAAATCATCGTCCAATACAAGGATCTCTACCCGTTCAAAGAGATCGTCCCGATTTCCGCTTTAAACGGCAACAATATGGACCGCCTGCTCGACGTGATCGAGGACTATTTGCCCGAAGGGCCGCAATATTATCCGGCCGGTCAGGTCACCGACCACCCCGAACGTTTCATCATATCCGAAATCATCCGGGAAAAGGTGCTCCATCTGACCCGGGAGGAAGTGCCCCACAGCGTGGCCGTCGTGATTGACCAGATCGAAAAACGGGACGATGAAAAGAACCTCGTCCACATCATGGCCACGATCATCGTCGAAAGGGATTCGCAGAAGGGGATCCTCATCGGCAAACAGGGGCGGATGCTGAAGGAGATCGGAAAGCGGGCGAGGCTCGAGATCGAGCATCTCCTCGGTTCGAAGGTATTTTTGGAGCTCTGGGTGAAGGTGCAGAGCGACTGGCGGAACCGGCTGACTTACCTGAGGGAGTACGGCTACCGGGAAGACGAGTATTGAGGATTAGCAATTTTTACGTTTTATGTTTTTGTTGTTTTCAGGCAAACTAAATAACGAAGGTTGGGGACAGGGCTGTTTGAAAAAACGGAAAGGTGGGGGATTCCATGCTCGATTTCACATGGAAACTGTTTCAAGAGACCGGGGATATCCAAACTTACCTTCTCTACAAGGAGTTGGAAAGGGAGCTGGGAAAGGCGCCGGAAAAGAAAAAAGAAAGACGTTCAAACAGGCATGATCCCTCAACCTATTGAGTCGGAAGGTGACTTTTTTGTGGAGAAAGATCGAAGGAATCGTTTTGCGGACGAGCGATTACGGCGAGGCGAATAAAATCGTCACCCTCTTTTCCAAGGAGATCGGAAAATTCGGCGCGGTGGCGCGGGGAGCGAAAAAGCCGAACAGCCGGCTCGCTTCCGTCACGCAGCCTTTTACCCACGGGTTTTTTATTTGCACCGTCGGATCCGGTCTGGGGACGATCCATCAGGGGGAAATCATCGATCCGTTCCGTTCCGTGAAAGGGGACATTTTTTTGACCGCCTACGCTTCGTACATCGTGGAATTGACCGATAAATCGGCGGATGAAAAAAGGGCTCACCCTTCCCTTTTCGAGCTGTTGCGTCTGACTTTGCATTACCTGGACAGGGGCTCTGACCCGGACATTTTGAAAAATATTTTCGAGATCAAGATGCTGCATGTGCTCGGCCATCAGCCGCAGCTGGCCGGCTGCGCATCCTGCGGGAAGGCCGAAGGGGATTTCTCCTTTTCCGTCAGGGAAGGCGGCCTGCTCTGCGAAAGATGCGCCGGACGGGACCCGTACGCCATCAAGATTTCCCCTTCCACGGCCAAGCTGTTGCGCTTGTTTTCCGTCATCGATTTGAACCGGCTCGGATCGATCAATGTGAAAGAAAGAACAAAAAAGGAACTGAACGACTGCATCTCCGCCTATTACGACGAATACACCGGCCTGTATTTGAAAACGAAGAAATTCCTGAATCAGATGGAAAAATTCAAGCCGTGAAGCCGGCTTTTTCGGGGAATATTGACAAACGTTCGCGTTTTCGCTAGCATACAATTAACAAAACGGTCGAAAAAAGAAAACGGTTGTTGCGAGGAAGGAAAGGAAGTACCCGTTCCTCTCTGGATTCAGCGATCCTAGGGCGGTGGGAGCTAGGAACAGATGACCGGGGAAAGGCGTTCCGGAGCAATGTGCGAATGAAGCGGCCGCAAGGCAAATAGGGTGGAACCGCGGGAAATGCTCTCGTCCCTATGCTCGTTTTGGCATAGGCATGGGAGTTTTTTATTTGGGCAAATGAAAGGATCGGAGGGATAAAATGAACGTTCAGCAGATGATTTTTGCGCTGCAAAAATTTTGGTCGGATCAGGGTTGCCTCATCATGCAGGCCTATGATGTGGAAAAGGGCGCGGGTACGATGAGTCCCTATACCTTTTTGCGGGCGATCGGGCCTGAGCCGTGGCGGGTCGCCTACGTGGAGCCGTCGAGGAGACCGGCGGACGGAAGGTATGGGGAAAACCCGAACCGGCTTTACCAGCATCATCAGTTCCAGGTGTTGATCAAACCGTCGCCCGATCAGATTCAGGAAATGTATTTGCAATCTTTGACGGCCCTCGGCATCGACCCGTTGGAACATGACATCCGTTTCGTGGAGGACAATTGGGAAAACCCGTCCCTGGGATGCGCCGGGCTGGGCTGGGAAGTCTGGCTCGACGGGATGGAAATCACCCAGTTCACCTATTTCCAGCAGGTGGGGGGCCTGGAGTGCAGACCCGTCTCGGTGGAGATTACATACGGGATCGAAAGGCTGGCCTCCTATATCCAGGATAAGGAGAACGTCTTCGACCTGGAATGGACGGAAGGATTCACTTACCGGGACATCTTCGGCCAGCCGGAATACGAACACTCGAAATACACCTTCGAAACATCCGACGAACAAATGCTTTTGCAGCTGTTCAACACCTACGAAAAAGAAGCCGTCCGGCAGATGGAGAAAGGACTGGTCCATCCCGCCTACGACTATGTATTAAAATGCTCCCACGTCTTTAATTTGTTGGACGCAAAAGGGGCGATTTCGGTGACGGAAAGGACCGGGTATATCGCCAGATGCCGCAGCCTGGCGCGGAAGATCGCCAAAACCTTTTACGACGAACGGGAAAAACTGGGATTCCCGCTGCTGAAAGGGGGGAAGAAGGATGAGTGAACGGCCGTTTTTGTTGGAGATCGGCCTGGAGGAAATGCCGGCGAGATTCATCCCCGGGGCCGCCGAACAACTTTCGGAAAAGATCGCCGCGTTTTTTGCCGCGGAAAAAATCGATTACGAAGGCATCCGCGTTTTCGCCACGCCGAGAAGGCTCGCCGTATTCGTCGAAGCGGTGGCGGAAAAACAAAGGGACGTGACGGTGGAGATCAAAGGGCCGGCAAAGAAAGCGGCGCTGGATCCGGAAGGGAATTGGACGAAGGCGGCCCTCGGCTTTACCAAAAGCCAGGGGATGACGGTGGACGATATTTATTTCAAAACGGTCAACGGGGCGGAATATTGCTTCGTCAAAAAAGTGGAGGACGGAAAGCCGGTTCCGGAAGTTTTGCCGAAGATCGCCCAAGTCATCGAATCGATGGCCTTTCCGAAAAATATGCGCTGGGCCGACCTGCCCCTCCGCTTCGTGCGCCCGATCCGCTGGATCCTGGCCAAATACGGGAATGAGACCGTCCCCTTTTCTGTCGCAGGCGTAAAAAGCGGTCCCTTCACCTCCGGCCACCGCTTTCTCGGCAAAAAGATCGAAGTGGACGATCCGAAAAACTATGAACGATTATTGCGTTCCCAGTATGTGATTTGCGATTATGAGGAAAGGAAAAGGGAAATCCTCCGCCAGCTCGAACGGCTGGAGCGGGAGCGGGAATGGGCCATCCCCGTCGACGGGGAATTGCTGGATGAAGTCACCCATTTGGTCGAGTATCCGCAGGTTTTTTACGGTTCCTTTGATGAAAGCTTTTTGCATCTGCCGGAGAAGGTTTTAATCACGACGATGAAGGAGCATCAGCGCTATTTTCCCGTCAGGGACCGGGAAGGCCGCCTGCTTCCTCATTTCGTCGCGGTAAGAAACGGGGATGACCGCCACCTCGAAACGGTGCGCCGCGGCAATGAAAAGGTGCTCCGCGCCCGCCTGCAGGATGCGGCCTTCTTCTACCGGGAAGACCAAAAATTGTCCATCGAAGAGGCGTTGAAGCGGCTGTCCCCGGTCATCTATCACGACCGGATCGGCAGTTATGCCGAAAAGATTTCCCGCATCGTCCGTCTGACCGAATTCCTCCTCGGCCGGCTGCCCTTCGCCGAAGAAGAAAGAAGGCTGGCGCTCCGGGCCGCCCAAATTTGCAAATTCGATCTGGTCACGCAAATGGTTTACGAATTTCCGGAACTCGAAGGATACATGGGGGAAAATTACGCCCTGCTGCAAAAGGAGGATGAGCGGGTCGCCAAGGCGATCAACGAGCACTATCAGCCGAGAAACGCGGAGGACGGCCTGCCGGAAAGCGATATCGGCGCCGTGCTGGCGGTTGCCGACAAGCTGGAAACCCTCGCCTCCTTCTTCGCCATCGGGTCCGTTCCGTCGGGCTCCCAGGACCCGTACGGTTTGAGGCGGCTGGCGACCGGCGTCATCGACATCTTGCATGAAAAGGGATGGGATATCCCCCTTGCCGATCTGTTGAAGGAGGCCATCCGCCTCACTTCCGGATTCGCCGACCGGCCGGAGGAAGAGATTTTCGCCGGATTGGCGGACTTTTTCCGGGCCCGGTTGAAGCACAAACTGCAAGGAAGGGGATTCCGCTACGACATCGTCGATGCGGTCCTGTCGGCGCCTTTAACGGATGTGAGGACGCTCGCAAGAAGGGCGGAACTGTTTAACGAAAAGAAGGATGAACCCGGGTTCAAGGAAGACATGGAATCCCTCATCCGCGTCGTCCGCATCGCGAAAAAGGCCGAATCGGCGGCGGAAGTGAATCCGGAACTGTTTGAAAACGAAACGGAAGGCGAGCTTTACCGGCGGCTCCTGGAGGCCAAAGATTCCCTTCCGGGAAACGGGGCGGAGGATTATTACCGGGCCCTGGTCGCCTTGAAGCCGTATATTACCGCCTTCTTCGACCGCACGATGGTGATGGCGGAGGATGAAAGGTTGCGGAGCAACCGGCTCGCCATGATGAGGCAGTTGGCCGATTTGATCTTGAATTTTGCCGATGTGGAAGAGCTCGTCATCAAATAAGGGGTGCATGGAATGCGGAAACGGGAGAAGGGAACCGCACCGATTTTCCGCGGAAGGGAAAACCGGTATAATAAATATAAGACCAATAACCGGTTTTTCAGGGGTTCGCTTCCCGTCGTCCAGTTAGGTGGTGAGTAAAATAGAACTGAACAAACGTCAGGAACAAATCTTGGAAATCGTCAAAAAGCATGGTCCGATTACCGGGGAGCATATCGCCGAGATGCTCCAATTGACGCGGGCGACGCTCAGGCCCGATTTGGCGATCTTGACGATGGCCGGGTTTCTCGATGCCCGGCCCCGGGTCGGATATTTTTACACCGGAAAAAACCGGACCCAGCTGCTCGGGGAAAGTATCAAAAAAATGAAGGTGAAGGACTTCCAGTCCCTTCCCGTCGTCGTCAAGGACCGGGTGTCCGTATACGACGCCATATGCACGATGTTTTTGGAGGATGTCGGGACGCTGTTCGTCGTCGATGACGCCTCCCTTTTGGCCGGCGTCGTCTCCCGGAAGGACCTGCTGCGGGCGAGCATCGGGAACCAGGATTTGAATAAAATCCCCGTCAACATCATCATGACCCGGATGCCCAATATTGCGATGTGCCGGAAAGAGGATTCCCTTTATGAGATCGCCAAGCTGCTGATTGAAAAACAAATCGACGCCGTTCCCGTCGTCAAGGAGAAGGGAGACGGCTATGAAGTGATCGGAAGGGTCACAAAAACGAACATTACGAAGGCGTTCGTGTCTTTATTGGACGGAGAATGACCTTGGCCGGAACGGAAAGTTATGCGGCTTGATCTTTGCTTCACCCGGTTGGGCGGGCCGCCCGATCTTTTTCTGGAATGAAAATTTAAGGAGCGGTAAGGATGAAAAGACCTCCGATTTATGTCGTTTCCGACTCGGTCGGCGAAACGGTGGAATTGGTGACCCGGGCCGCGGTCAGCCAGTTCAACGGCTCGAGCGTGGAGTTAAAAAGGGTGCCCTATGTGGAAGACAAGGAAACGGTCGATGAAGTCATCCAAGTGGTGAAAATGAACGGCGGCATGATCGTATTTACCCTCGTCAAGCCGGAGATCCGCCGGTACTTGTCCGAGCAGGCGGAGAAGAACAATATCCGGGCTGTCGACGTGCTCGGCCCCCTGATGGATGCCTTCCAGGAACTATCCGGACTGCAGCCGTTGAACGAGCCCGGGCTGGTCCGCAAATTGGATGCCGACTACTTCCGGAAGGTGGAGGCGATCGAATTTGCCGTAAAATACGATGACGGCAGGGACCCGAGCGGGATCCTGAAGGCGGACATCGTCCTGATCGGCGTCTCCCGGACATCGAAAACCCCCTTGTCCCAATTTCTGGCCAACAAGCGGTATAAGGTGGCCAACGTTCCCATCGTCCCCGAAATCAAACCTCCGGACGAGCTGTTCAAGATTGATAAAAACCGGATCTTCGGCTTGCGGATCAGCCCCGAAAAGCTGAACCAGATCCGGAGGGAACGGCTCGTTTCGCTGGGGCTGAAGGAGACGGCCAATTATGCGACGATCGAGCGGATTAAAGAGGAACTGGCCTATTTTGACAAGGTGGTGGAGAAAATCGGCTGCCGGGTCATCGATGTCACCAACAAGGCGATCGAAGAATCGGCGAATTTGATCATCAATTATCTCCAATAGGAACGAAAACAGGAGGGAATCCGTTTCCCTCCTGTTTTTCGGTCAGTATAAATCCAAACCGGCGAGAATAAAATAGGAAAAAATAAAAAAAGTTATAGAAAAAGTTTTGTTTCTATTATATAATAAAAAATTGCTTGAAAAAATAAGGACATCCTTTCCCCGTTTACGCCGGATCCCCGGTTTCAGGCGGGGAAAGGCCTTCGACAAATTTCTGCATCCTTTCTATAAAAAAACTTGTGCAAAAATGCATTTTTCTAGCAGGAATCCAGGAAATTTTGTAGAATTTTTATAGTGACCAAAGGGGAATAGCGGCAACGCCCGCCGGGTTGCCGGTCATGCGGCAAAGGCGGCGGGGAAAATTTCCAGGGAACATCCTTCAAAAAATGTCGAATTTTCAGCGAAAACCGCCGTTTTAGAGATCAAACATAAAAAAGCCGGACACTGCGGCAGCCTGAAGGGGCAAGTAAAATATTCGGAATGGAGTTTTTCCAATGACTGGGCGTATCCCTGAAGAAACCGTTCAGGAAGTGCTCCGCGCAACCGATATCGTAAACGTCGTCAGCGAATATGTCCAACTGAAAAAACAAGGACGTAATTTTTTTGGCCTTTGCCCCTTCCATGGCGAGAACACGCCTTCCTTTTCCGTTTCCCCGGAAAAACAAATCTACCATTGTTTCGGCTGCGGGGCGGGCGGCAACGTATTTAAATTTTTGATGGACATTGAGGGGGTATCTTTTCAGGAAGCCGTTCAAAAGCTGGCGGATAAGGCGGGCATCGAATTGCGCGTCCGTTTCGACCGCAGGGCGGAGGACCCCGCTTTGCGGGAGCGGGAACGGATGATGGAAGCCCACTTGTTTTTGCAGCGCTTTTACCATCATCTCCTCGTGCATACGAAGGAAGGCCAGGAAGCCCTCGATTATTTGCAGAAACGGGGCTTTACGAAGGAAATCATCGAGGAATTCCAGATCGGATATGCCCCGGCTTCCAGGGACGCGGCCTTGACGGTTTTAAGGAAGCGGGGCTTTCCGCAGGACCTTTTGGAAAAGGCCGGCATCATTGTGAAAAGGGAGGAAGAAGATGCGTATTTCGACCGTTTCCGCGGCCGGGTCATGTTTCCGATCCACGATCCCGGCGGGAACACGGTCGCCTTTTCCGGAAGGAGCCTGTCCGATGCCGCGCCGAAATATTTAAACAGCCCGGAGACGAAGATTTTTCAAAAGGGCCGGATCCTGTTTAATTTCCACCGGGCCCGGCCGAAGATCCGCAAAAAAGGGGCGGCCGTCCTGTTCGAAGGCTTTGCCGATTGCATCTCCGCATACCGGGCGGGGATCGATAACGGGATCAGCGTGATGGGCACGTCCCTGACGGAAGAGCATGTCCGCCTCATCCGGCGGAACACGGATCTCGTCATTCTCTGCTTTGACGGCGACAGCGCGGGGAAAAGGGCCGCCGTCCGGGCGGGGGAAATGCTCCGGCAGGGCGGATGCCAAGTGCGGGTGGCCGCCCTTCCCGAAGGCCTGGATCCGGATGAGTACATTGCCCGCTACGGCCCGGAAAAATTCCGCCGGGACGTCATCGAAAACAGTTTGACCTTGATCGCGTATAAAATGCAGCTTTTCCGGGAAGGGAAAAACCTGGCCGACGAGGGGGAAAGGGCCAGGTACATCGAGGAGGTGCAGAAAGAGCTCGCCTCCCTCGACAGCCCGGTGGAGCAGGAAATCTATTTGCGCCAGCTCGCCGATGAATTTTCCCTGTCTTTGGACGCCTTGAAGGAAAACCAGAGGAAAATCCAGCGGGCAAAAAGAAGGAACCAGCCCCTTTCCCCATCCCGGGTGCCGGTGCCCGCCGAACGGGAGAAAAAATTGAAGCCCGCCCATTACAATGCGGAGCGGCTCCTGATCGCCCACATGCTCAGAAGCCGCACCATCGCCGCCAAAGTGCGGGAAAAGCTGGCCGGCCAATCCTTTTCCGTCAGCGAACACCAGAAGATCGCCGATTGCCTGTACGATTTTTATGAAAATGGAAACTTGCCGAATTTAAGCCATTTCCTCGCCCTGCTGCCCGATGAGGGCCTGCAGAATCTGACGGCGGAGATCGCCATGCTCCCCGTCAAGGAGGAACCCGAGGAGCAGGAATTGAATGATTATATAAAAAGTGTGTTGAATTATCAAAAATTGTTAAAAATAAAAGAGAAAGAACGGGAAGGAAAACAAGCGGAGCGGGAACATAATTACCGGAAGGCGGCGGAAATCGCCATGGAAATCCTGCAATTGCGGAAATCGCTGTAAATATTGGAAGGAGGGGAACCGATGGCTGATAAGTCAATGCGTTCCAACGATATGGAATCGGATGTCACCCTGGAACAGGTGAAGGAACAGATCATCGAATGCGGCAAAAAACGCGGCTTTCTTACTTATAACGAAATCGCCGAAAAATTGGCCAACTTCGAACTGGATTCCGACCAGATGGATGAAATTTACGAACAATTGTCCGAACAGGGGATTGAGATACAGGAAGACCACGACGATCCTGACGCCGACATCGATCCGGATCTGGAAGATTTGGAGGCGGAGGACGAGTTCGATTTGAACGATTTGAGCGTTCCTCCCGGCGTCAAGATCAACGACCCGGTCAGGATGTATCTGAAAGAAATCGGCCGCGTCGACCTGCTGACCCCTGAAGAGGAAATCGAGCTCGCCGAACGGATCGCCAAGGGCGACGAAGAAGCGAAAAAACGCCTGGCTGAAGCCAATTTGCGGCTGGTGGTAAGCATCGCCAAACGGTATGTGGGAAGAGGCATGCTCTTTTTGGACCTCATTCAGGAAGGGAACATGGGCCTCATTAAGGCCGTCGAAAAATTCGATTACCGGAAAGGCTTCAAATTCAGCACTTACGCCACTTGGTGGATCCGCCAAGCCATAACAAGGGCCATCGCCGACCAAGCGCGCACCATACGCATTCCCGTCCACATGGTGGAGACGATCAACAAGTTGATCCGCGTCCAGCGGCAGCTCTTGCAGGACCTGGGCCGCGAACCGACGCCGGAGGAGATTGCGGAAGAGATGGATCTGACCCCGGAAAAGGTTCGGGAAATTTTGAAGATCGCCCAGGAACCCGTCTCGCTGGAGACACCGATCGGAGAAGAGGACGATTCCCATTTGGGAGACTTTATCGAAGACCAGGACGCGACCTCTCCGTCCGATCATGCGGCTTATGAAATGCTCAAGGAACAGCTGGAAGACGTCCTTGACACCTTAACGGACCGGGAAGAAAACGTATTGCGGCTGCGCTTCGGACTCGACGACGGCCGGACGCGCACGCTGGAAGAAGTGGGCAAAGTATTCGGCGTCACCCGCGAAAGGATCCGCCAAATCGAAGCCAAGGCCCTCAGAAAACTGAGACATCCGAGCAGAAGTAAACGCCTGAAAGATTTTTTGGAATAAAATGGTTTGCTGTTATGGCAATCCATTTTTTTTATTGTAAAAAATTGAAAAGAAAAAAGCAAATGTCCGAGGGCCCAATTTTGCACATTTAATATTTTTCTTAAAATATCTTCAATTTTTCTTTATAATAGTATGAAAGCGCATCCAAAAAAATTATAGCATATTTTTTCTCCGATTGGAATAAAAGGCAAAAATGGGGGGATGGGAATGGATTTCGATTTGACGGCGGAACAGCGGATGATCCAGAAAACGGTCCGGGAGTTTGCCGAAGAGGAAGTGGCGAAGGGGGCCCTGGAAAGGGACCGGCAAAAAAAGTTTCCGAAGGAGATTTTTGAGAAGCTTGCCGGGCTGGGAATGATGGGACTTCCCTTTCCCGAGGAATACGGCGGCGGCGGGGCCGACACGATCAGCTTCGCCATCGTCGTTGAGGAGCTGAGCCGGGCGTGCGCCTCCACGGGGATTACCTACTCCGCCCATATTTCCTTGGGCGCGGCTCCGATCTATCTGTTCGGGACGGAAGAGCAAAAGGAAAAATACCTGGTGCCTCTGTGCCGGGGGGAAACCTTGGGCGCCTTCGGGCTGACGGAACCGAACGCCGGCTCCGACGCCGGCGGGACGGAAACGGTGGCGAAGGAGGACGGGGACGATTTTGTCATTACCGGAAACAAATGTTTTATCACCAACGCCAGCTATGCCAAGTTTTTAGCCTTGACCGCGGTCACCGGGCAGAGGGACGGAAGGAAGGAAATCAGCGCCATCATCGTGCCCACCGACGCCGAAGGATTCCGGATTTATGACCGGTATGAAAAGATGGGGCTGCACGCCTCCAATACCGCCGAGCTGGTTTTGGAAAACGTCCGGGTTCCGCAGGAAAACCTGCTGGGGAGAAGGGGGGAAGGATTCAAGCAATTTTTGTCCACCCTGGACGGGGGACGGATCGGGATCGGGGCCATGGCGGTGGGGATCGCCCGTGCCGCCTACGAACGGTCTCTCCAATACGCCAAAGAGCGGAAACAGTTCGGTTCGCCCCTGGTGAAATTTCAGGCGATCCAATTTAAACTCGCCGACATGGCGATGAAGATCGAGCTGGCCCGGAACATGGTCTACAAAGCCGCCTGGCTGAAGGATCAAGGCAAGCCTTTCACCAAGGAAGCGGCGATGTGCAAGCTGTACGCATCGGAAATCGCCATGGAGATCACGACCCAGGCCGTGCAGATCCACGGCGGATACGGGTATATGAAAGAGTATCACGTGGAAAGATATATGCGGGACGCCAAATTGCTGGAAATCGGGGAAGGAACGTCGGAAGTGCAGCGGATGGTCATCGCGCGGGAAATCGGATGCTGAAATTATGGCTAATTTTTGAAAAAAACTATTTCGATAGTGCCAAACTCTTCCCCTTCTTCTTTTTTTCAAGTACAATAAAAGTGTTTAATCGGTTCTTGACGCAACAACATACATAAAGGGGAGAAAAAAGGTATGAGGCATAATGCGATTGTCCCGTATCTGCTCATTATGGTCTTCGGGATCGGACTGATTTTCGCCCTTTCGTTTATGGGGTTGAACCAGGGAACGGAAAAAGCCGGGAAAGAGGAAAATAAGGGGAACGAGACGGTTGCCACCGCTCCGGAAGACTTCTACAAGCAAAACTGCAGCAGCTGCCACGGCGACCAATATCAGGGGGGCGTCGGACCCGCGTTGAAGGGTGTGGGCAGCCGGTTGTCGGAGGATGAAATCAAAGACGTCTTGAAAAACGGAAGAGGGCAAATGCCTGCGGGACTTGTCCCCGACAATCAATTGGATGCCATGGCAAAATGGCTGATGTCGTTGAAATAGCCTGGAAAACTGACTCTTTAGCGGGTCAGTTTTTTGTCTGAAAAGGGGAAATCCCCGGAAAACTGGCCATTCGCCGAATGATGCGGCAATTTTGTACAAAAAGGTGATGAAATGAAAAACATCGGACTCTCGCGGCGTTTAGCGGCCGTCTCCCGGTTCGTGCTGCCGGGCAGCATCGTCTGCGATATCGGGACGGATCACGCCTATTTGCCCATCCATATCATCCGGACGGGAAAAGCGGCGAAGGTGATCGCCACCGAAGCCGCCCAAGGACCCTTCGAACGGGCCGGCAAAAACGTTCGGGAAGCGGGGCTGGAAGGGAAGATCGAGTTGCGCAAAGGGGACGGTCTGAGCGTCATCGGCGAACAGGATCAGATCGGCTGCATCACGGTCGCCGGCATGGGAGGGACGCTGATCGCCAACATCCTCGAAGCGGGAAAGGACAGGCTGAACGGCGTAAAAAGGCTGGTCGTCCAGCCGAACGTGGGGGCGCGAAAGGTCCGGGAATGGTTCCTGCAAAACGGCTGGGAATTGATCGGCGAGGAAATTTTGGAAGAGGACGGGCAATTTTACGAGATTTTGGCCGCGGAAAAGGGCGACCCCTATCGGCCGTACCGGCATTTGCAAAAGGAACTTTTATTCGGCCCCTTTTTGCTCCGGGAAAAATCCCCCGCCTTCCGGGAAAAATGGAGGCGGGAGAAAGGGGACTGGGAAGCCGTTTCCGACCGTTTGCGTTTCGCGAAGGAGACGGCGTCCGTCCGCGAAAAAAAACGGGAACTCGCCCAATATATCCTATGGTACGAGGAGGAATTCCCCGATGAAACAAGCGACGGTTCAAGATGTTGTCCGCCTGATGGAGAGCTTCGCCCCGAAGAGCTACGCGATGGAAGGGGATAAGATCGGCCTGCAAATCGGTTCGCTCAACCGGAATGTGAAACGGGTGCTTGCGGCCTTGGATGTGCTGGAACATGTGGTGGATGAAGCCGTCGAAAAGGATGCGCAAATGATCGTCGCCCACCACCCGGTCATTTACCGTCCCCTTTCCGCCATCGATCTGGACGGGCGGTACGGGAAGATGATCGAAAAACTGATCAAGCACGATATCGCCGTATATGCGGCCCACACCAATTTGGACGTGGCCCCCGGCGGCGTCAATGACATGCTGTGCGAAAGGCTGCAATTGCGGGATGCGGAACCGCTGGTTCCCACGAAGGAAATTCCGCTGAAAAAGCTGGTTTGCTTCGTCCCGAAGGGCCATTTGCAGCCGGTCATCGACGCCCTCGGCAAGGCGGGGGCGGGCGCCATCGGCAACTACAGCTATTGTTCCTTTGCCGCTGAGGGGATCGGGCGGTTTTTGCCCGGGGAGAATACGAATCCCTTCATCGGGCGGCCGGGAAAGCTGGAAGAAGTGGAAGAAGTGCGGCTCGAAACGATTTTCCCGGAAACGATCGAGAAGCAGGTCATCGCCCGGATGCTGGAAAGCCATCCGTATGAAGAGCCGGCCTATGACATTTATCCGTTGGAGAACGAAGGGATGAAACTGGGGCTCGGCCGGATCGGAATCGCCCACGAGGAGATGGGCCTTGACGAATATGCGGAGTTTGTGAAAAAAGCGTTGCGGGCAAAGGCCGTACGGGTTGTCGGCAACCCGGGTCACCGGGTGCGGAAGGTGGCCGTTTTGGGCGGCGACGGCAATAAGTTCTTTTCATATGCGAAAGAAAAGGGCGCGGATGTTTACATCACGGGCGACGTCTATTACCATACGGCACACGATGCCCTGATGGCCGGGCTGAATATCATCGATCCCGGCCATCACATGGAACATGTGATGAAGGAACAGACGGCGGAAAAATTGAACCGGCTTTTCCGCGAAGCCGGCCTGGACGCCGAGGCCCTGCCCTCGGAGCCGCCGACCGATCCTTTCCGCTTTGTATAAGCTGAAAAAAGACGCAAAAAAAGATGGGGTGCAGCCCGTTTGCACCCCGTTTTTATGTTGCGTTCCGGTTCACCTTTTTTACCTTCGGCAAAATCTTGGACAGCGGGACTTTTCTTTCCCTCTTCCAAGTCGACGGGTCGTTGGGATCGAATTGTTCGAGGAACTCGATCACTTCCCGGGTGATCGGCGTCGGCGTGGAAGCCCCCGCCGTGACCGCCACCTTTTTGGCGTCCTTGATCCATTCGATCTCGATCTCGGTGACATCCGCCACCCGGTAGGCCTTCGTCCCGGCGATTTCTTCGGAGACTTGGGCCAGCCGATTGGAGTTGTTGCTCCGCGGGTCGCCGACCACGATCAGCACATCGGCGTCCTTCGCCTGGGTGGCGACGGCCTCCTGCCGCACTTGGGTCGCGAGACAGATCTCGTTGTATTTTTCCGCATGCGGGTATTTTTCGATGACAAAATCCATGATTTCCTGAACATCCCACTGGCTCATCGTCGTCTGATTGGTGACGATGATCTTGTCGCTCTTGATCTCGAGGGCCTCCACATCTTCCTTCGTCTCCACAAGATGCACCGCATGGGGAGCGACGCCGACCGCTCCCTCCGGTTCGGGATGGCCTTTTTTGCCGATGTAGATGACCTCATAGCCCTGTTTCGTTTTTTCTTCGATGAGGATATGGGTTTTCGTAACGTCCGGGCAGGTGGCGTCGATGGTGACCAATCCCTTTTTTTTCGCCAATTCCCGGACTTCGGGCGAAACGCCGTGGGCGGTAAAAATGACCGTGCCCTTGTCGATTTTTTCCAATATCGCCTTCCGGTTTTCCCCGTCCAGGGTGATGATCCCCTCTTCCTTAAAAGCATCCGTCACATGCTTATTATGGACGATCATGCCCAAAATATGGATCGGCCTCGGCAGCGTTTTATCCAAAGCGGCATTGCGGGCGATGACCATCGCGTCGACAACGCCGTAACAATATCCCCGCGGTGAGATTTTAATGACTTCCATATCGTTCCTCCCGTGATTTCCTTATAAACCTTTACTCTATTATATCGGAGGAACAAAAAAGTTTCAAAAGCGAGCTCCCGCGGCCGGATCCTTTGCCGATGCCGGATGGGAACGCCCGCCTTTCGGCGGGACCGCAAGGTCGTTTTTCCGCTTGCGCCGGTCTCCGGAAAGTTTACAAAAATTCGGGCGTCCTTTCACGGGATGTCCCCGGTTTCGGCCGTCTCTCCTGCTGGCGGCGGATTGGGGACGCCTAGATGTATAACTTCGGAACGGAAGGTTTCGTTTCCATCCGTTTCGTCCTTATTTTCTTTCCGTTTTTCCTTTTTCCGTCCTTTTGCTTCTCTTCGCCGGAAGGATCCTCCCCTTCGGGGTTCGGCTCCTTACTTCCTTCCGCCGGTTCGCCGTCCGCCGGATCGGTGCCTTCGTTCCCGCCGGCTTTCATTTCCCTGTAGATTTTCAAAAAGGAAGGCAAATTGCGGACGATCGGCCCGTATTGCTGGATCATCGGCGTAATTTGCTGGGCGGCCTGCAAAAATTGCTGGGTCTGCCGGAGGACGTTCGAGATCCTTTGGGGGTTCGTCAGCCCCTGCAAAAGGCCGGATCCGGTTTGCGCCTGGCCCGGGCCGAAGGAAAAGAGGGAATAGGGGTGTTGGATTCGGGCGGGCTGCCTTTGCAAGATCCTGGAAAGCAGCCCGCCCTGCCGAAACGGCTGCATTCTTCCCGCCGCAAAAAACGGCCGGTTCGGCGGAAGATTTCCCTGGGCGCGGGGAAAGATGCCGGGAAGATTCGGTTGTCTGTAGGGGGGCGGCAAAATTGTGGCCTCCTTTCGGGTGGAAATGATACAAAGATCCTGTAATACAATATGACGGGTAACCGGTTTTTGTCAGAAGTCCTTCCCGGGAAAAAGGCCCGGCATTTCCGGACCGCCGCGAGGGCGGAAACGCGCCGGCGGGAAAACGGGATGCGAAAGAACAGACAAAGGCGGAAAAAAAGGGTAAAATAGCCTTAAAAGATTGATGGAAAAGTGAGAGGAGAATACGATGCTGATCATTGGATCCCACGTTTCGATGAACGGTGCGAAAATGCTTTTGGCCGCCAGCGAAGAAGCGGCTTCCTACGGCGCCACCGCCTTTATGATCTATACCGGCGCGCCGCAAAATACAAAAAGAAAAAAAATCGAGGAGCTGAATATCGAAAAGGGGCTGCAGCACGCCAAGGAACACGGCATTGTCGAGATCGTCGTCCACGCCCCTTACATCATCAACATCGCCAATACGGCGAACAAGGCAACTTTCCGCTTGGGGGTGGATTTTCTCCGTTCGGAAATCGAACGGACGAAGGCGATCGGCGCCAAGCAAATCGTCCTCCATCCGGGCAGCCATGTGGGCGCGGGGGAAGAAAAGGGCATCCAAAAGATTATCGAAGGATTAAACGAAGTGATCACGAAGGACCAGGATGTGCAGATCGCCCTGGAGACGATGGCCGGGAAAGGTTCCGAGTGCGGAAAATCCTTTGAGGAAATCGCCAGGATCATCGACGGGGTCACCCATAACGAATTTTTGTCCGTCTGTTTTGATACTTGCCATACCCACGATGCGGGGTACAACATCCGGGACGACTTTGACGGGGTGCTGGAGGAATTCGACCGGGTCATCGGACTAAACCGTTTGAAGGTGCTTCACATCAACGACAGCAAAAATCCCCGGGGATCGCGGAAGGACCGCCACGAAAATATCGGCTTCGGCCACATCGGCTTCGACGCCTTGAACTACATCGTCCATCATCCCCAATTGGAAGAGATCCCGAAAATCTTGGAAACCCCCTATGTGGGCGAGGATAAAAACAAGAAAAAGCCGCCCTATAAATTTGAGATCGAAATGCTGCGAAAGAAGGAATTCGACGAAAATCTGCTGGAAAAGATCGTCCGGGAATAAAAATGTTCCTCTGTCACCTTTTGCAAAGTGACAGAGGATTTTTTAACGGGTCAATTCCGAAAGGATGCGGTAAATTTTTTTGGCCGGCTGATCGCCGGCAATCCTGGAAATTTCTTTGACCAGCTTCAACCGGTCCGAATGGTTCAGGATATTGACCGGGTTTTTCCGCAAGTAGGCGGCGATCTTTTCAGCCGCCGCTTCATTGATCCCCAGTTCAAAGGCCCGGCTGATTTTCATCACGTCCTTTCCGGTGGCCGTCTTCAGCTTCATCTGAATCAAGTTTTCCAAAAATCCCATGATCTCCCCTCCTAAATCAAATATATGTGGGGAAAAGCGGCGGCGTGTATCCGCGATCCGCCGGGAACTTCCCCCGCGGAAGGTTTTCCCCGGGACCGGTTTTTACCTGCGGGCATTTCCGGGGCGGCGCGATTTGCCGCAAACCCTTTTGCCCCTCTCGGAAACGGGATGGGGCCTCCATTTGCGGGGGAAAATGTTCTTTTCCCCGTTCTTTACAAAAGAAGGCTTCTCCTTTATACTTGAGATGTAAATCGGAATGATTCTGAAATAAATTCGGGTGAAACTATGAGCGAAACCGAAACGATCATCGAAGTGAAAAATGTATCCTACCGGTACGACGAAACGAAGGTGCTCGAAAATATTACCCTATCCGTTCCGCGGGGCACGTTCCTGACGATCGTCGGACCGAACGGTTCCGGGAAATCGACCCTTTTGAAATTGATCACGGGTTTGTTGAAATGCCGGGAAGGGGAAATCCGCCTGTTCGGGAAAAGGGTGGAGGAGTTTAAGGAATGGGAAAAAATCGGATACGTATCCCAAAAGGCCAATCGTTCCATCCACTTTCCCGCCACCGCATTCGAAGTGGTCCGGAGCGGATTGGCCAAGAAGACGGGCCTCTTCCGTTTTTATCCGAAAGAGGCGAAGGATCTGGTGATGGAAGCGTTGCGGACGGTGGACATGGAAAGATACGCCGGGCAAAACATCGGGGCGTTGTCGGGCGGGGAGCAGCAGCGAGTTTTTATCGCCCGGGCCCTCGTGGGCAAGCCGGAGCTTTTGGTCCTGGATGAACCGACGGCCGGCGTGGACGTCAAAATCGTAGACGCCCTGATGGAGGTTTTAAAAAAGCTGAACCGGGAAACCCGGTTGACCCTGCTCCTCGTCACCCATGACATCGCTCCGGTGCTGCCGGTGACCAGCCAGATCGCCTACTTGAACCGAACGATCCATTTCCTGGGAAATGCCGGGGAATTTCGCCGGTTAAAAAACGAGGATTTTTTGCGTTTTTACGGCTTGGACGCATATTGACGAAAAGGGGAAAGAACGATGATTTCTGAGCTGTTTCGCTACGAATTTCTGCAAAATGCCTTCCTCACGGGAATCTTCATCGGCTGGGTGGCCCCCCTGTTGGGCGTCTTCATCGTGCTGCGGAGGCTTTCCCTCATCGCCGACGCCTTAAGCCACGTCACCTTGTCGGGAATCGCGGCGAGTTTATGGATCGGGCGGCTCTTCCCTTCCCTGCAGTGGATCAATCCTTTGTATGCGGGAATGGGTTTTGCGGTTTGCGGAGCGCTCCTCATCGAAAAATTCCGGACGGTGTATAAATCCCATGAAGAACTGGCCATACCGGTCATCATGTCCCTCGGTATCGGTTTGGGGGTTATTTTCATCTCCCTGGCCAACGGTTTTACCTCCGATTTGTACGGATTTCTGTTCGGCAGCATCAACGCGGTCACCCGTTTCGATTTTCTCGTCGTTCTCCTGCTGACGCTGGCGGTGACGGCGGCCGTTTTTCTGCTGTTCAAGGAGTTTTTCCTCCTTTCTTTTGATGAAGATTATGGAAAAACAAGCGGGCTTCCCGTCCGGGCCCTCCAGCTCGTTTTCATCGTTTTGGCCGCGGTGGTCGTCAGCGTCTCCATCCGCATCGTCGGGGTTTTGCTCGTTTCTTCGCTGATGACTTTGCCCGTCGCCTCCGCCATGCGCCTCGCGAAAAGTTTCCGCGGCGCGGTCGTTTTGTCCGTCGTTTTCGGGGAAATTTCGGTCATCGCCGGGCTTTTGGCCTCCTATTACCTGGATTTGGCCCCCGGCGGAACGATCGTCGTCATTTCGGGAATCCTGCTATTGTTCTCCCTTTTGAACGAGAGGGCATTAAAAGCACGAAGAACGGTCGGAAGGGGTTGATGGACATGAATGTGGCAGAAGCGATCCGCGTTTTGAAGGAGAACGGGTACAAATATACGGGAAAAAGGGAGGAGCTTTTGAAATTTTTTGCCAAAAACGAAAGGTATTTGACGGCGAAGGATGTGCAGCAGGGGCTCAAGGGGATGTACCCCAATTTGAGTTTTGACACGATCTACCGGAATCTTTCCCTTTTCCAGCAGCTCGGGATCTTGGAAGCGACGGAGCTGGACAATGAGAAGCATTTCCGCATCGCCTGCTCGAAAGAGGAGCATCATCATCATTTCATCTGCCTGGAATGCGGAAAGACGAAGGAAATTAAGACGTGCCCGATGTTCGCCTTGGATGAAAATTTCGACGGCTTCTCGATCGCCGGCCACAAATTTGAGGTATACGGGTATTGCCCGGAATGCCAAAAAACATGATCGGATGCGATCATGTTTTTTGATTTTTTCGGGGAACGGGAGCGATATGGAAATTTTTCTACCGGCAGTCAAACATTGCTATAGTGAAAAGAAAGTTTGGGATCAATACTAATAAATGCTCCCGATCCTGAAAGCGAGGGATAACGGTGGAAGACCAGAATCCAGCAACCAGGGGACGAAACGCGAAGCCACCCGATTTCAACTATGATACGGACGACTTTACGGAAAAGATGTACGATGATCCCGGACATCCCGCCGCCAGCTACAACGCTGAATCAGCGGCAGAATTTGCGCCCGAGGTGAGAAAGGACAGGACAAACCGCTACCGCGATGAAAGCGAAGGAAACGGCCTTTGGTTCGGGTATTTGGCCATCGCCCTGGCCATCCTTTCCTTGTTTGTCATGCCGGTATTCCTCGGTGCCGTCGCCATCATCTTGGGGGTGGTCTCCCGGAACAGGGAGGCGCGGACCCTCGGGAACTGGGCGATCGGCATCGGAATTTTGTCCGTCATCATCGGGCTTTTCATCGCACCGTTTTACTAACAAACGGATTGGGAGCAACCTTAAAAATAAGGTCTTGACTTTGCAGTCAAGACCTTATTTCAGCTTGCGGGCCGGGCACGAAGGTCTGCAAGCTTTTTTCGGTTCTTTCGCAAAGCATGGGGGGCTTGCGCGTGCCCTTATTGCCTTTATTCATAACAAAGCCCCTTCTGAACCTTCGGTTCAAAAGGGGGGTTGTCTTCAGCCCGAAAATTTTTCCGTTCCGTGATGACCGGTTTTGCCGGATTAAGCGGGGGTATTGCGGGAGAGCCGGCTGGCGCCCGTTCCGCCGGCGGGAAACGGGCATCCCGCAACGGATTCCATCTTTCGGGCGCCTTTTGCCGTGTCCGGCGGCGCTTTTTGCAGCGTCCGGCAACGGCAGGCCGATCGCGCCGGGACAGGGCTCCCGTTCTTCAGGACTTGATCTCGGCGGACGCCTCCGTTTCTTCCGACTTCCGCATGTATTCCTCCGCCAGCTTGTCGATTTCTTTTTTCAGCTCTTCCACCATCGTTTCTTCGGGGACCTTGCGGATGATTTTTCCTTTCCGGAACAACAGTCCTTCTCCCCGGGCGCCGGCGATCCCGATGTCGGCTTCCCGCGCTTCGCCGGGGCCGTTCACCGCGCAGCCCAGGATGGAAACCTTGATGGGGGCTTTGATATTTTGCAGATATTCCTCGACCTCGTTGGCGATTTTAATCAAATCGATTTCGATCCGTCCGCAGGTCGGGCAGGCGATCAACGTCGGGGCATTGGAGGCCAGACCGAAAATCTTCAACAGTTCCTTGGCCACCTTCACTTCTTCCACCGGGTCGGCGCTCAAGGAAATCCGGATCGTGTTTCCGATCCCTTTGTTCAGCAAGATGCCGAGGCCGGCCGCGCTCTTGATCGTGCCGGAAAACAAGGTTCCCGATTCGGTGATGCCCAAATGGAGCGGGTAATCGAAGGTTCTCGCCGCCTTTTCATAGGCCTCCACCGCCAGGCGGATATCGGAGGCCTTCAGGGAGACGATGATGTCATGAAAATCCAGTTCCTCCAAAATCCGAATGTGATCGAGGGCGCTTTCCACCATTCCGTCCGCTGTCGGGTAGCCGTATTTTTGCAGGATCCTTTTTTCCAGCGATCCGGCATTCACCCCGATCCGGATCGGGATTCCCCGTTCCTTGGCCGCCTTTACGACGGCTTCCACCTTTTCCCTCTTCCCGATGTTGCCGGGGTTGATGCGGATTTTGTCGACGCCCCCTTCGATCGCCTTTAACGCCAGTTTGTAGTCAAAATGGATATCGGCGACGAGGGGAATATGAATCCTTTTTTTAATTTCCGGAATGGCGTTTGCCGCCCGCTCGTCAGGCACCGCCACCCGGACGATTTGGCAGCCCGCCTCTTCCAGCCGGTGAATTTGCTTCACCGTCGCCTCCACATCGTGGGTCTTTGTCGTCGTCATGCTCTGTATATATAATGTATTGCTTCCGCCGATCGTTAAATTTCCCACCCGTACCGGACGGGTTTTTGAACGATGGATGATTTCACCCAACATGGTTCGCTCCTTTAAAAAATGAATTGGAAATCCTGTTTATGTCATTATTTTATCAATGATTTTCGGAAATTGACAAGGAAGAACTCCTTTCCCCGGGATAAACGGGAATTTTATAAGTCTTCCCCGGCTTCATTTGTTCCGGTTTCAATCCGCCGTTCAATCCCATGAAATCTTCCACGATCCGGCTGATTTCCACATGTTCCGGAAAGCCTTCCAAGTTTTCGATGATCGAAAGCAAGGTATCCCCGTTTTTGACGGAAACTTCCACGTAGGGGATCCCGGATTCTTCCTCCGCTGCCGGTTCCCCTGCCTTGGGCAATGTCCCGTGCTTCAAATCGTAAAAGACGGAATAGACGATCAAGAGAGAGATGAAAAGAAGGAACAACCGTTTCATCGAACCACCTTCGGGATTTCGGTAAATTTTTCAGGAAGGATCTTCCTTAATTTTTATATATTCTCCCTCTTATCTTTTCAGACCCGCTGCTAGATTTTTTCACAAAAAAAAAGAGCCGGAAAGGCTCCTCTTGAAAGGGCGGCGGACGGGAGGCCCGCCTTTCAGGCCGGCTTTTCTTCCTCCCGGACTTCCTTCAGGGACAGGTACAGCATGATGATCATCACCCCCCAATTGATCCAGAAGGAGAAGGGAACATTGGCGAGAAAGATGTTCATGATCATGAAAAAGACGGCGGGCAAGGTGATGCTGTAGGCGCTCATTTTCCACAATTGGCCGTAGGCGAGCCCCTTTGCCATGGCTCTGCTTAAAATGAGGCCGATCAATGCCAGGATAGTGATCTGCAAAAGCCGTCCCACGATTTGGGAAATGTAGATGAAGAGGAAGAACAGGAAGCCGATCAGCCCTTTTACGGATTGGATGACGGATAAAAAGTCGAGCAATTGATCTTTCGACAGATTGTCGATCCCGAAGGTGGAATAGGGAATCACTTCCAGCTGGCCTTGGCTGTTGATGGCCATTTCATTCTTCAGCAGGGCGACGGAATTTTCTTCCAGATCCTCGGGCAAAAGTTCGCCCGTGCTGTCGAGCACGAAGGTGAGCCCCGCCGTGTTGATGGTGACCGGTTCACCGGCATCCGATGTCAACGTCCCCTCTTCGATGGAAAAGTCGGGCAGCCGGTTTTTGACGATGTTTTCCGCCTCGGCCAAACTCTTGTTGAAGAAGGAGGCGGTATGGAAAAATACGGGCAGGATTGTAATGACGGTCAAGAGCAAAACATAGAGGATCGTCTTGCCCGTTTTTTGCAGGCGGAACCGGGCGATATCTTTCGGGGAGTATAAGCTGACGAATAACTGCTTGAAAATGTTCACGAAAACACATCCTTTTTCTTTTGAATTTTCTACATGTTTTATTTTATTATGTTGACATGGAGTGTTCAATTCCATTCTTGTCAATTCCAGGTGCTGGCGGGTGAAAAAAATGGAGATCCTCTATTGGCTGATCATTCTTTTTTTGCTGTTTCTCGCTTTTCTCGGGTTTATCTTCCCGCTTTTGCCGGGAGCCCTGTTTCTGGTCGCGGCTTTTCTTTGCTACGGCCTGTTTTTTACCTTTGAACCGTTAAACGCATCCTTTTGGCTCGTTGTCGCTTTTTCCGTCCTGCTGCTGTTCCTGGCCGATTATTTGGCGAATGCCCTCGGCGTGAAAAAATTCGGCGGGTCGAAGGCGGCGATTTTGGGAAGCACGGCCGGGCTTCTGTTGGGGCCCTTTATCATCCCCTTCGCGGGGATTGTGATCGGTCCCTTTTTGGGGGCGGTGATCGCCGAGGTCGCCATTTCCAAAAAGCCGTGGGAGGAGGCCTTGAAAGTCGGCGCCGGTTCCGCCGTCAGCTTGATCGGGAGCGTTCTGTTCAAATCCCTCGTCCTGCTGGCCCTGATCGTCTACTTTCTCGCCATCGTCCTGTAAGGTTCCGTGAAAATGCCGCCCGGAGTTTGCACTACGGATATGGTGTAAAATTGATTTCATCCTATTTGAATCTTTTTTTCAATTTTGCTACTCTTTATTTAGATGCTTTAGCGGGACGCTGAAGCAAATCAATATTCGGGAGGTATTGAATATGGCATTTCAACTGCCGGCATTGCCGTATGCCTACGATGCGCTGGAGCCCTACATCGATAAAGAAACGATGAACATCCACCACACGAAACACCACAATACGTATGTCACCAATTTAAACAGCGCGCTGGAAGGACATCCGGAATTGTTGAATAAATCCGTCGAAGAACTCATCCAAAACCTTGATCAAGTTCCGGAAAGCATCCGCACCGCTGTCCGCAACAACGGGGGAGGTCACGCCAACCATTCCCTGTTCTGGCAAATCCTTTCGCCGAACGGCGGCGGCGAACCGACCGGGGAATTGCGGGAAGCCATCGAAAAGAAATTCGGCAGCTTCACTGCCTTTAAAGATGAATTCACGAAGGCGGCAACGGGCCGCTTCGGTTCCGGTTGGGCCTGGCTTGTCGTCAACAACGGCGAATTGGAAGTTTTGAGCACACCGAACCAAGACAACCCGTTGATGGAAGGGAAAACCCCGATTCTGGGGCTGGATGTTTGGGAACACGCCTATTATTTGAAATACCAAAACCGCCGTCCCGAATACATCGCCGCGTTTTGGAACATCGTCAACTGGGACGAAGTGGCCAAGAGATACCAACAGGCGAAATAAGCCGTCCTTCGGCTTCCGGCAGGGGCAACCCCTGCCTTCTTTTTTTGGGTGCGCCGTTCATTTCCGTTGTGGATCGCCGGACCAAGCCGCTTCCTTTCCTCCGGCAACGCCTGGGTCACTCCGCCGCAAATCAGCGGGCGGGACCCGCCGGGTTCTTGTTTCTGAAGGAATATCCCGGATGTTCTTGCATTTCATTTGCAGGAATAAGAGCCCTTTTGGAAAGGTTCCTGGTTTTGCGGACGGGTTCCCGCGGAAGGGAGAGGGAAAGGATAATGTGGGATATTTCGAAGGGATACTTTGGTTGCGCGGCCAACAACGTTTTTTCTTTCCGGGGAAATGTGGAATGTTTCCATGGAAAACGGCGGAACGATCCGTTACAATAAGATAAGAAATAAGGGGGAGGGCGTTTCCGTTGAAACAGCGGCATGCGAAGAAAAAAAAGAAAAACTTTTTGTTCGTCCGGATCAATATCCTGTTCCTTGCCGTTTTCCTCCTTTTTTCCCTGCTGATTTTGCGGCTGGGCGTCGTGCAGATCGTCGAGGGGGAAGAATTTAAGAAGCAGGTGGAGCGGACCGATGAAACGTCGGTGAATTATTCGGCCCCCCGGGGAGAAATCTATGACCGGAACGGGGTAAAACTCGTCTACAACGTCCCGCAGAAGGCGATCACCTACACCCCGCCGAAAAATCCCCAGCCGAAGGATCTGTTGGAGACCGCCCAGAAGCTGTCCAAGCTGATCAAGATGAATGACAAGGACATCAAGGCGGTCACGGAAAGGGATTTGAAGGATCTGTGGATTTTAATGCACAATAACGGCGAGGAAAAGATTACGGAGGAAGAACGCCAAAAATACAAAAACGAGGAAATAAGCGACGAAGAATTGTATCAGCTGAAGCTTGAGCGGATTACGGACGATGAAATCAAATCCGTCGACAAAAACATGGCCAGCATCTACCGGAAGATGTACCAGGCGGTGGCGCTGACGCCGACCATCATCAAAAACCAAAACGTCACCGATCAGGAATACGCCCTTGTTAGCGAAAATTTGAGCGATCTGCCCGGGGTCGACATCACCACCGATTGGGAGAGGAAAAAAACCTTTGACGGCACGCTGAGTTCCATTTTGGGGAACGTCAGCGAAGGATTGCCCGAAGAAAAGGTCCAATATTATACGTCCAAAGGGTACAGCCTGAACGAACGGGTCGGGAAAAGTTACCTCGAGGAACTTTATGAAGACGTCCTGCAGGGCGAAAAGACCCGGGTCCGGACCGTCACCGACAAAGAGGGCAACGTGATCGACTCGAAGATCCTTTATGACGGAAAAAGCGGGAAGGATCTCGTCTTAACCATCGATATCGAGCTGCAGCGGGAAGTGGAAAAAATTATCGAGGAGGAGCTGACCCATATGGTCAAGCTCCCGAGGACGCAGACCCTCGACCGGGCCTTCGTCGTCCTCATGAACCCGAAAACCGGGGAAATCCTGTCGCTGGCCGGGAAACAATATGACCGGTCGAGCGGAGAAATCAAAGATTTCGCCCGCGGCACCTTTCAAACCGCCTATGAACCGGGATCCGCGGTAAAGGGGGCCACCGTGCTGACCGGCTACCAGACGGGGGTCATCTCCCTCGGCAACAATGTCTTGACCGACGAAGTCCTGTACATTAAGGACACGCCTCCGAAAAGTTCCTGGACGTCCCGCCCGATGGGGCCGATCAACGATTTGACGGCCCTGAAGCGGTCATCCAACGTCTACATGTTTAAAATCGCCATCGCCATCGGCGGCGGAAAATACGTGCCGCACGGTCCGCTCCCCTTAAATTTGAAAAAAATCAACACGATGCGTTATTATTTCAACCAATTCGGCCTGGGGGTGAAAACGGGCATCGGGTTTGACAGCGAGATCTCCGGCTTGAAATCAATGCCGACGGAGCCCGGAAAAATGCTGGACTTTGCCATCGGGCAGTTTGACACCTATACCCCGCTGCAAATGGCCCAATACGTTTCCACGATCGCCAACGGCGGTTACCGGGTCAAGCCCCAGCTGGTCAAGGAGATCCGCGAACCGAAAATCAACGAGGACGGATTGGGGCCGATCATCGAATCGGTCCAGCCGGAAATCTTGAACAAGATCGATATGAAAGACGAATGGATAAAACGGGTGCAAGAAGGGTTCTGGCTCGTCATGCACGGTTCAGGGGGAACGGCCACCGCCTATTTCAACAACAAACCCTATAATCCGGCGGGAAAAACGGGAACCGCCCAGTCTTCCGTTTTTTACAACGGTCACCAGGCCTGGAATCTGACCCTCGTCGCCTATGCTCCTTTTGACGATCCGGAAATCGCCATGGCGGTCATGGTACCCTGGGCCTATTACGGAAACAACACGCCGTATCCGATCAACAACATCATCGGCTCCAGGGTCTTGGACAAATACTTCGAACTGAAGGAAAAGCGTAGCCAAAAAGCCCAGGATGGAGAAAACCGGGAGGAAACGGCGCAAGCCGTTGAAAACCGCTAAAAAAACAGACGGAGGGAAACCTCCTAAAAAAGCGGAATCGGCATGGGACCGATTCCGCTTTTTGTGCGCGTGGCAGCACGCCACGCTTTGGGTGAACGTCCCGAATACAGCCGCCGATCGGTCGGTAAGGATTAGCCGACAGACCGTGCGATGTCCGTGAGGAATCGTGCGGAGGGTCTGAAGGCAAACTCCTGACCAGAGCCAGTATCCCATGTCGGCACAAGAGCGGGATGACCGTGCAAAAAACCGGGAAGTCCCAATAACTGACGTAGCTCGAAGTGTTAGGAGGGCTGGGATAGGGGGAAAGGAAGCGATGTAACCCGCAGAGACCTCTGATCGTCCGTCCAGACATGTATTCCGCTTCAAGGAGGGAATCGCAGGAAATGCGAGGAGAGGAGTCAGAGACCATCATAGCAGCGAGGAAGCTTATGCCGACAAGCTTCCAGTAATGGGGGCGAGGGTGGCACATAAGTGAGACCCCCATGTGGCACTTGGGGATCCATCCCGAAAGGGGTCGATACTTGCGAAGGGTGGGTTCCCATGAAGATGATGCGGGGACCTGGTTCATGCCCGCGGAAGAGGACAGAAGCCAGCAGTGCAGACACGGAGGCCGGGGCCGAACAGAAGGGTACGCCCTCCTCCGCCGGTTGAACATGGAGAAGAGGTTGTCGGCGGATTTGTCGCCCATCCGTTCCAAGCGCCGTCCTCCACCGGTCGGACATGAAGAGAACTGCCCCTATTGACTCCATCAGTAACAACAAACGGAGATGCAGAAACAGGACGCCAAGGGACCAAATCACACGTTCGGAGACCGGACGAAAGTTTTCCTCCCGATACACCTTGTCGCATAGGCGATACCAGACGCTTCTTTTCATCTAAAATTTCGGCGGGAATGTCCCGAAAGGGAGCCGTTCTGGACTTTCGGGGACACCGGCGGCGCGGCGCTCCGGAGAAGAGGGATCCGGCGGGTGTCCCCAAGTCCCGAAGGAGCACGGTTTAGGGGGAAGCGGTGATCAGTTCGGCGATTTCCGTATAGTTCATATCCTTCGTCAAATGGAAGGTGCCGGTTTGGATTTTCCGGTCGTAGTTTTCTTTGACCATGAATTGTTCGAACTTTTTTCGGTCGGAGATCATTTGGTGTTCCTTCAAAAAGTTCGAGAGATCTTCCAAGGTCATCCCCTTTTTGATCTCCAGCGTAATTTTTCCGCCGCCGGATTCCTGCGGCTCTTCGGTTTTTTCCATCCGTCCGGCCAGCTCCTGTTGCAATTGCCGGTTTTCCTTTTCGAGCCCTTCGATCTTTGCCAGGAGTTCCTCATATTCCTTCCGTTCCAGGACGATCCCGCCGCTTTCTTTCCGCTCTTCTCCGCCGGATGCCGCCTTTTCTTGATAGAAGAAATGATAATAGCAAAAAACGGCGCTGACCGCCAACATCATGCCGAGGGAAAAGGAACGGAGCGTCCGTTTATTCATCAAGCTCCCCCCTGTTCTTTCCATCCCGGAGGATATGGATGACGTCTTCCCGTTCCAGGGAGGAAAGACGGGCGATTTTTTCCATCGGCAATCCCTGTTTATCGAGCAGACGGACCTGGTTGACGATAATCGGATTGTATCTTTTTCGTTCCGGTTCGGAAAATCCGGGAGGGATCAACATTTCTTCTTCCAGGATCTTTAAGCGCTTTTTGATGGAATAGGCGTCCTGATGCCATTCGATGGACAGCCGGTCGAGTTCCTCCCGCAGTTCCTTATAGGGATCGGGCATAAAAAAGGAAAGGATGAACAAAAGGACGGCGATGACCGCCAATGCTGTTAAAAATGCCACCATCTGCATCACTCCTGTCCTTTTAGTTTAACATAGTTGACAGGATTCTTCTATGTTCGACAGCCTTCCTTTTCCTCGTTTCAGCGGCGGCTTCACCGCCGGCCGTTTTTTTTGGCCGCCCCGTTTTTTCCGCCTTGGCGGAAACAGACAAAAAGAGACAAATTGTGTATATTGTCGGAATTTTCCTTTAATGTTACCATTAAGATAATTCCAAAAATGGGCATTTTGTTATTCAACTCTTTAGAAGGTGTGATGAAAATGATCCCCTCGAACGAAAAAACCGGCGGTCAGGCGAAGGGTGTATTTGAAAAGGTGAAGTGGCAGGTATCGGTGTTTATCAACGGCCGGCTCGCCGTCCTTCCCGTTGGGGAACCCTTTGCCCTGGAAGGGCTGAAGGGTTCCGTTGACCCGTTCCCGGCCGGCGAAGAAACGATGGCTCACGTCCTTTCCTTGAAAAGCGAACTTTCCCGGACCGTCCCTTTTAAAATTTTTGTCAGCCACCGTTTCCAAGGGACTGCCAGCAACCTGGTGTTTGTGTCCCCGGTGAAGGATGTGCTTTTTCATGCCAACGAACATGCCCTGTTCATTTCCTCCGGGATGATGAAAGGGAAGTCCATTTGCCAAAGCGGGGCGCTTCCCTGCGGTTGGACGGGGATGGACGAGTTCAGGCGGGGAATCCTCCCGTTTTCTCCGATCCGGGCGGGCCAAATCGAAGGGGTATTTTCGCTCGAATCATCGATCGCGCCTGATGAAACCGTCATCGCCCGTTTCTGGCTGATCGCATCGAAAAACCACGATGAAAAGGAATTGCTGGAAATGGATGAACGGATGAAAAACGGGGGCAAAAGCATGGCGGGGAAAAAGGGTTGACCGTCTTCCGGGTTCGGCCGGGGAATGGGTTGTTGAAACCGTCGGGGACGGGTTGGAAAAAAATCGCCCTTTCCCCCGGATGTTTCCTGTTCTCCGGTCGGCCGGCGGCCAGAGGAGACGCCGATCGTCCAATCGCCCGAACGGCTGCCGCGGGGTGGCGGGACCAAGCCTTCGTGTTTGTGTAAAATCCCGCTGCCGTTTGCGGGAAGACAGCCTTCCGGAAAGGATTCGCTTTGCGCCCGCATCTTTTTACATAAATTCTCGGACTTCATCGGCTGCGGCGGGGAGGAGGGTTGCCGGCGTCCCGGGTTTGGCGATAATCGGCTGCACTGCAATGACCGGGGAAGTGAGGAAAACCGTTTCGAAAAGCATCGGCGGATGGCCAACGGACGGCTTCAAGGGGAAGCCGCATCGGATGGCTGATTGTCCGCCCGAGGAAAGGAGTGCCGACCAGCTCTTTTGGGGATTTTTTCTCGTTATTTGTACGGTTTAAAACAAAAGAAAAATCCTCGTGTTCGGGGAACAAGGGAGAGAACGCTTTTGTAAATTTTATATTCTCAATGCGGTTTTGTCCGCTTTTTTCCGGGGAAATTGCGCCATTGGTCCGCCATGATGCTTAGTACTTCGCTGTCAGTCCGCCATCGATTACAAATTCTGAACCGGTGGAATAGCTGGATTCATCCGATGCCAGGAATAAAACGAGGTTGGAGACGTCTTCAGGCTGACCAATCCGTTTTAAGGGAACGTTGTTCGCTAGTGTGCCTACTGTGTCTTTCACATCATCCTGCATGACCATAGGCGTATTGATAATACCCGGGTGGATGGAATTTACCCGAATTCCATATTCCGCCAACTCCAGGGCAGCCGTTTTAGTCATCCCTCTGACGGCAAATTTTGACGCATCATAGGCAAACGTCCCAACACTGCCCCGAAGACCGTTGATGGAAGAAATGTTGATGATCGAACCTCCTTTTGCTTTTTTCATGGAAGGAATGACCGCCTTCATGCCGAGAAACACGGAAACCTGATTAATATCGATGACCCGTCTATATTCTTCTTCGCTTAATCCTTCCAATTTTTTGCTGATAACAATCCCCGCATTGTTAACAAGGACATTTATCGGTCCGAAAGTTTTTTCCGTTTCGGAAACGACTTTTTCCCAATCCGCGGCGCTCCTGACATCGTGTTTCAGGAATTTGGCATTTTTCCCAAGCTCTTTTTCCAGCGCTTCCCCTTCTTCAACAAGGATATCCGTAAAAACGATTTTTGCCCCTTCTTCCACAAATTTACGAGCGTGGGAGGCTCCTTGTCCCCTTGCACCTCCGGTAATTAACACGACTTTTCCGTCGAATCTTCCCATTGGATCCACTCCTCAATAAATATTTTTAAAGATATTTTAAATTAAAAGATTATAATTGTAAACGGTTACTGTTAATTTTTTAATAATATTCGAACTAAAATAAAAATTTTGCCATCAACTAAAGATGAGTCTTATTTCAATCAAAATTCTGATTCAATTTCATCCAGCGGGAAGATCTGAAGGATCTTGAGCAATCGGAAGTGCGATAGAAAAGAGGTGCAATGTTCTTGAAACCAATGGCTGATTCCTCCTGTCAGATCCGACGGCAAACAAGCAACAGTAACGACAGAAACGTTTAGATAAATTTTTATCTTGTCTCCCGTTTTACAAGGGCACGGGCTTCGCTCGTGCCCGCTTTTCATGCCTTTCATCCGGATGTTTTGATTCCGTCATGAAAGCCGAGGAGGATGAAAGGATGCGGGAGAGGCCGGCGGAAACGTCCCCCTTTTCGTAAACGAAGGAAAATGAGACTGGCATTTTCCATCAAAAAGTGCTATTATAATTAAGTCGTAATTTGCGTAGGACTGGAGGGATCAGAATGCGCGTGAACGTAACATTGGAATGTACCGAATGCGGTGAACGTAATTACGTTACGTCCAAAAATAAACGAAACAATCCGGACCGTTTGGAATTGAAAAAATATTGCCCCCGCGACCGGAAAGTGACCGTTCATCGGGAAACGAAATGACAGCAGGGAAAAACATCCTGCTGTTTTTTGTTTGCCTCGAAGAAAAGGGAGCGGGTAAAATGGGATCAGAATCAGGGAAGCGAAGGAGCGTTGCCGTGGAGTCGAAAAAGGAATTCCGCAGGGAAATGAAAGAAAAGCTGGCAAAAATGAATAAATGGGAATACGAGCAGTCTTCCTTTGAAATCGCCAGGAGGCTCTTTGCCGGGCGGGAATGGAAAGAAGCGGAAACGGTCGCCGTCACCGTTTCCATTTTTCCGGAAGTGGACACGCTGCAAATTATCCGGAGGGCCTGGCTGGACGGGAAGCAGGTGGCCGTTCCGAAATGCGTGCCCGGGGAAAGGCGGCTGGATTTCCGCTTGTTGACGTCCTTCACCCAGCTGGAAAGGGGATACGGGAACCTTTTTGAGCCGAAAACGGAGGAGACGGCCCCGCTTTCGCCCGGCCAGTTGTCCCTGGTTATCGTCCCCGGGCTGGCCTTTACGAAGGGCGGGCACCGCCTCGGTTTCGGGGGCGGTTACTATGACCGTTTTTTGGCCGGCTATCGGGGCGAGTTTCTGGCCCTGGCCTTCGAAAGGCAGCTCGTGCCGAAGCTCCCCGTCGAAGCCCATGATGTTCCCATTCCGAAAATCGTGACGGAAAAGGAAGTTTATCGTTCATGCTGACCCACGGGCTGGTCATCGGCACCCTGCTCCTCCTTTCCGTCCTTTCCTTCCGGCTGGAGGCGTTGACGGCGGGCGGCGCCGCGCTCATGTTTCTCATGGGGACGGGGATTGAACTGGCCGCCGGCTGGCGGGGGTTGCTCTTGATCTTCCTGTTTTTTGCGACTTCCTCCGCGGCGTCCAGATGGAAAAAGGAGGAAAAGGCTTTCCTCGCCTCCATCCTGGACAAGACGGACAGGAGGGATTGGCTCCAAGTTTTGGCCAACGGCGGCCCGCCTTTGCTCTTTTGCATCGGCTACGGCTCGGCGGGGCATTTGGCTTTCCTTTATGCCTATATTGCGGCGGTCGCGGCGGCCAACGCCGATACGTGGGCCAGCGAGTGGGGCGTTTTGAGCAAAGGGCCGCCCCGGCTTTTGCTTTCCTTCCGGCCCGTCCCGAAGGGGACCTCCGGGGGTGCGACACTGGCCGGGACCATGGCCGGATTGGGCGGGGCCGCGCTGATCGGCCTTTCCGCCTTCCTGCTTTGGTATCCCGTCCTTTCCCCGCAAGGGGCCGCCCTTGCGGCGCTGCTCGGGTTTTCCGGCATGTTGCTGGATTCCCTTTTCGGGGAGGTAGTCCAGGAAAAAAACCGCTGCCGGATTTGCGGGGAAGAGACGGAAAGAAAGGACCATTGCGGAGAGAAGACGGTCCGGGTAAGAGGCATCCCCCATTTTACCAACGACGTGGTCAATCTTTTGTCCGTTTCCGCCGCCGGGCTCCTCGCCTTGCTCGTGAAAATGCTGCCGGGCTGAAGGGATAAAAAACGGGAAAACAAGGAAAGCTATGGGCAAGGAGGTTGTGAAAATGGCAGCCCGGCTGTGGCGATTGATCCTGCTTGTTTTGCTGTTCCGATATCTTTATAAAAACCGGTACCGGCTGGCGATCGGGATTTTGGAATACGAATTGTGGCGGCGGTTGGCCCTCCGGTTGACGCTCGGCATTCCGGCGGTCCGGAATTATTTCTTCCGTTTCCTTTTCCCGGTTTAGGCGGGAAAGAAACGAAGCTTTTTTGGAAAATGGCTTGGGGTTCATCCAGGCCATTATTTGTTTTCCGAAAGGCGTGTTGGTCCCCCGAAAGCCGGAAACGTTCATCTGGGGCCGTGTTTTTTCGTCCCATCTTTCCGCGGAACGGGGAAAAAATCGGACTTTGTCCGGCAGGCGGCGGCCCGGGCAAAACGCGGACCGGGGAAAGGAGCAAGGTTCCGCCCTTTGCCGGTATGTTTGCCGGGCCGTTTTTTAGAAGGCGAAAGTGGAAGCCTTCCGTCCGGTTCAAGGGATGAAGACCCGAAGAAGGTTGGGGCCAAAGGGTCTTGGGGCCGGTCGTTCCGCGAGGGGCGATCCGTTCCAAGAACGGGGCATCCCCCCGGGCAATTCCTAGGCCATCGGCGGACCGCCATGAACCGCGGGCCGTTGCCCGCCTCCGGCCCGGATGGGCCGATTCCAAGCCGTGCGGAGAGGGCCGTGCATCCCGGTCGTAACTTTTCGGGCCGGTTTTTTCCGCTTTCGGGCGGAAAATTTTTTATCCGTGGAAAATGGCATACCCCGTTCCGGTCCCCGGCCGTTTGCCGACGGAAAAATTTTTCAAACGGAACCCAATGGCTTTTTCCTCCTCTCCGATCGTGTAAAATAAAAATAAAGCGTTCCAAGAAAAAGAATGAACGAAAGTAGGGAAACGATTGAGACTCCAAGAGGATTATCTTTATTGGCAGCTCATTCATTTTTTCGTCTTGAAAAACGGTTACCGCCTCGTCCAAATTTCTCCCGACGAAAGGGAGATCTGGCTGGAAAATTTCCGCGGCCCCTTTCCGGTGATCCGGGTCAAACGCATCGATATGGATTGGGGCGGCTGGCCGGAAGAGGATCTGGAAACGGTGGGGATGCGGGGGGAAAACCTGCGGAGGCGTTGGCTGGAAAAGGATTTGACGGTCGCCAATATTTATGTGGCCGGCGGCCTTCCCGCGGATTACGAACATCTCCCGGACCGGGCGGATTTTGACGGCGGGAGGATCCATATCCGGACCTTTCGATTGGATGGGCAAAGCGGTTTGAGGGAACTCGCCAAATTGATGGGATATTTTCCGACCAGGGATCAATTTTTCATCCGGGAACTGACCGATCCGGAAGAAATCATCGGTTTAAGAAACCGGGTTTTCCGGTTGTTTCTCGAGGAGAAAGAAAGGGAACGGAAGATACTGGAAAGCGGCAAGCCATTTTTTACCAACCTGCTGATCGCCGTACAGATCCTTGCCTTTCTCTTCCTGGAATTGATGGGCGGGAGCACCGATCCTTCCGTCCTCGTCCGCTTCGGCGCCAAATACAATCCCCTCATTTTGGAAGGGGAATGGTGGCGTTTTTTCACCCCGATCTTTTTGCATATCGGTTTTTTCCATCTGATCATGAATACCTTCGCCCTCTATTATTTGGGAAACGATGTGGAGCGGATCTTCGGCCGCTTCCGTTTCCTCGTCATCTACTTTTTCGCCGGGTTCACAGGTTCCCTTTTGAGCTTCATCGCCAACGACAGCATTTCCGCGGGGGCGAGCGGGGCGATCTTCGGCTGTTTCGGCGCCCTTCTCTATTTCAGCCTGAGTGACCGGCGGGCCTTTTTTTCCACGATCGGCGTCAATATCCTGATGCTGATCGGGATCAATTTGCTCATCGGCTTTACGGCGGAAAACATCGACAACGCCGGGCATATCGGCGGCCTGATCGGGGGATTTTTGGCGGCGGGGATCGTCGGTTTTCCCCGGCAAAGAAGCGGCGGGAAACGAGTCCTTTATCTGCTGGCGACGGCCGTCCTCGTCTGGTCGGGTCTTTACATCGGCTATCACCGTTGAAGCCTTCCGCGCTCGGCCGGGGCTTTGCAGAGGCGATCCGGACGGCGCCCGCTCCGGATTTTTTGACCGTCGGCGAAATCGCCCATCCATAGAAGCCCGGCTTGGCAGGTGTCCTTCGACGGCCCCCTGCCATGAAACCGGAAGGCGCACGGGGCCGTCGGACGGAAAAACCGGGATTTTTGCGGCCGACGGCGCCGAAGGCCTAAATCATTTGTTTCAGCATCCGCAATTTGCCGCCCTTTGTTTCAAAAAGGACAAGGAGATGGCCCTTGTCCTTGGCGAGCAGGACGATGGGCATCGTGCTGCCGAGGGGGCTTTCCGGTCTCCCCTTTTCATCCTTGATCCCCAAAAAATAGTTTTTGTAAATCCCTTCCCAGAGCTGCCCCGTGATTTTTCTCGTTTCCGCGAGGGAAAAGCCCGGAAATGGCTTATTCCCGAAGCCGGAAAGTTTATCAAGGGGAAAGGCGTCGTAGTTTTCAATGGGGATCCTCAGTTCTTTTTTCGCCCTTTGCAAGATCCGCTCCAATTCCCTTTCCTCTTTTTCAATGGCTTTTTCCATTTCATTCCCCCCGGCGGGAAAGCGGTCGGCCGACATGGCGAAGGCGCTTTTGATTTCCCCGCCGGGATCGTGGATCTCCGCATAGTGGAGGGAGAGGGCCGAGAGGTTTTCCGCCCCGGGGGCATGGACATCCTGTTCCGTTTCCATCCGTCCGGCATCCCTTTTCCATCGGTTCTGGGTCAGGATCAGCCTCCCGTCGGCGAATACCAGGGAAATATCCTGGCGCAGATACGCCTTTTCGTTCAGCCGGGAAAAGGTCCTGAGGAAAAATACCCCTTTTCCGCCCGGGACCAGATCCGTTTTCGCGTCCAAAAAGTAATAGTTTTCGCTTTCCGGAAAATAGATGATCGCCTCCCGCGCAACTTTTCCTTCGGAAAGCTGTTTCAAAAAAAGGACGGAAAGAAGGATGAGGGCAATCACCAAGCAAAAAATGGCCGTTTTTTTCATGGCTACCGATCCCCGTTTCTTCAGGTTACAAACATTATATGTTTCTTCGGACGGCCGCATGTCCTCCCGCGGGCCGCACCGCCGTCCGCCGCTGAGGATCCGCTGAAATTTTCCGGGAAGGATGCGTACGGGTGAAATGTATGGCGTTTTTTCCCGAATCATGTATAATGAAATCGGATACCAGGGAAAGAGGATGCGCATGAAATCCGTCTATGATGTCCATCAGCTGCTGAAACAATTTGGAACGATCGTTTATGTGGGAGATCGGCTCGCCGATTTGGAATTAATGGAGGAAGAACTGAAGGAAATCTACCGGGCGCAGCTGATCGACGTGAAGGAGTTTCAAGTCGCCCTGCTGATCCTGCGGCAGGAGATCGAGAAGGAAAAGGAAAAAAGAGAAAAAAGAAAGAATGGGTGATGGAACATGGAAAAACCGTACATATTGGGCGTCGATCTCGGCGGAACGGCGGTGAAACTGGCCATTCTCAGCCGGGACGGCGGGATGGTTGAAAAATGGAGCATCGCAACCGACAAGACAAACGGGGGCGAAAATATCGTTCCGCAAATTGCCGCCTCTTTTTTTGAAAAATGTTCGGAACGTAATTTGTCCCGCGAGCAATTCATCGGCGTCGGCATGGGCGCTCCTGGACCGGTCGTCGATGAAAGCGTTGTCACCAGGGCCGTCAACGTCGGCTGGGTCAATTACCCGTTGAAGGAAAAATTGATGGCGGCCATCGGCTTGCCCGCCTTCATCGGAAATGACGCCAACTGCGCCGCTGCGGGAGAACTGTGGATCGGCGCCGCGAAGGGAATGAAAAACGTGATCTGCCTGACCCTCGGAACCGGAGTCGGCGGCGGCGTCATCGTCGACGGGAAAATCGTCGAAGGGATCACCGGAGGGGCCGGCGAAATCGGCCACATGACGGTACAGATGGACGGGGGAGAACTTTGCAGCTGCGGAAAGAGAGGATGTCTGGAAACGATCGCTTCGGGGAAGGGCGCCATCAGGCTGGCGATGGAAAGGCTGAAAGACCCCGGCGTCAGCTCCGGACTGCGCCGCATTTACGAAGAAAATCAAGCCGTGACGGCGAAGGACGTCTTTGACCAGGCGGCGGAAGGGGATCCCGTCGCCCGGGAGATCGTGGAAGAGATCGTCCGCTATCTTGGCTACGGGATCGGAGCCTTGTGCTCCATATTTAACCCGGAGGCGATCGTCATCGGGGGAGGCCTTTCCAACGCAGGGAAGACGTTGATCGATCCTTTGCATAAATATGTGGAACAATTCGCCTTCCCGGCGACGGCGAAGGATACGAAGATCCTCTTGGCCAAGCTGGGCAACGACGCGGGGGTGATCGGCGCGGGATATCTGGTCGCCCAACATTTCAATGAGCCGATCGAGATGTGACGGCTGCCATGAACCATCCAATCTTTGAGTGTATATATTTATATAATTAGAATTTTTTGATCATTTCATTTTCCGAAACTTTTTTTTCCTTCCCCCGTCTATTAAAGAAACGGGATCCGGGCCTGCATATTCGGAACGGCCGGAGCGGAATCGAAATAACCGGGAAGCGCCTCGCGGGGGCTTTGCCCCGCCCGGCTTTCGGGAAACCTTCGGGAGGGTATTCCATGGCAACCGTCAAGGAAAGGATGGTTTCTTTTGCAAAAGCGGCAAAGGGAACCAAGTTTTCGATGATTTTGCTCGCTGTTTTCCTGCTTTGGGCGAAAACGCACCTCGCCTACCATACGGCTTTTTCCTCGATGAAAATTGACAATCAAATGCAGGCGTTTATCCTTCTCATCAATCCCTTCAGCTTTCTTCTGGTCATTTTCGGCTTTGCCCTGTTCCTGAAGGGAGGCGGCCGGAACCTCTATCTTTTCCTGTGTGATTTGCTGTTGACCGTTTTTCTGTACGCGAATATCGTTTTTTACCGCTTTTTCAATGATTTCATCACGTTGCCGCTTTTGTTCCAATCCAATAATTTCGGCGATCTGGATGCAAGCATCCTTTCCGAGATGAAACCGGCGGACCTGCTCTATTTCGCCGATCTCCCGTTATGGGCCTACATTTTCATCAAAAAGCCGGCCTTTTCCCTGGCCAGGCCCTTCACGAAACTGGACAGGAGGGTGTACAGCCTCATAACGGCGGCCGTCATCTTTTTCAATCTAGGTTTGGCGGAAACGGAAAGGCCGGAACTGTTAACGAGGACCTTCGACCGGGAAATGCTGGTGAAGTTGATCGGCCCGTACAACTATGCCTTGTATGACATCTACCTGCAATCGAAGACGACCGCCCTCCGGGCGATGGCGGACGGCAGCGAGCTTTCGGAGATTGAAAACTATGTCCGGGCCAACAAGGCCAGGCCGTCCGATTTGTTCGGGGCCGCGAAGGGAAAAAACGTCATCCTGATTTCCCTGGAATCCACCCAAAGCTTTGTCATCGACAACAGGGTATACGGCCAGGAAATCACGCCGTTTTTAAACGATTTTATCCGGGAAAGCTACTATTTTGACAATTTTTATCACCAGACCGGCCAGGGAAAAACATCCGATGCGGAATTTCTCATCGACAACTCCCTCTATCCCCTGGGCAGGGGAGCGGTCTTTTTCACCCACGCCGGAAACGAATACCGGGCGCTGCCGGAAATTTTAAACGAAAAGGGCTATTTTACCGCCGCGCTCCACGCCAACAACAAAAGCTTTTGGAACCGGGACATCATGTATGAAACATTGGGCTATCAAAGGTTTTACCATATGGACGACTACGAGGTGACGGAAGAAAACTCCGTCGGCTGGGGGCTGAAAGACATCCCCTTTTTTGAACAATCGATCGGCCATTTGAAATCGATGCCGCAGCCATTTTATGCGAAACTGATCACGTTGACGAACCACCATCCCTTCGAACTGGATGAATCCGATCGGCTGATCGAACCGTACCAATCCGCAAGCAAAACCCTGAACCAATATTTTCTGACGGTCCGTTACGAGGACGAGGCCCTGAAGGTTTTTATCGAGAAGCTGAAGGAAGAAGGGCTTTACGACAATTCCGTCATCATCATGTACGGGGACCATTACGGCATCTCCCCGAATCATAACGAAGCGATGGGGGAATATTTGGGAAAGGAGATCACCCCCTTCGAAAACGCCCAGCTGCAACGGGTTCCTCTGATCATCCATATCCCCGGGCATAAAGGAAAGGTCATATCCACCGTCGGCGGCCAAATCGATTTGAAGCCGACGATCCTCCATTTGCTCGGGATCGAAACGGATGACGATATCAGATTCGGCCAGGACCTGTTTTCCCCGGAAAGAAGGGAATTTGCCGTCTTCCGCGACGGCAGCGTGGTCACCAAGGATTACCTTTGGACCGCGGGAACATGTTATGACAAGGAAAGCGGCGAGGAAACGGAAGAAAGGTATTGCGCGCCTTTCCGGGAAAGGGGAGCCGAAGAATTAAAGTATTCGGACCGGATCATTTACGGCGATTTGCTGCGCTTCTATGCAAAGGACGGAAAGGATTAACGGGCCGGCCGCGACTTTTTCCGCGGCAACCCATGACCGGGTTGACGGAAGCGGAAAACGATCGGTCCGCACGGCGCGCCTTTTTCGGCCCTTTTTCCCCTTTCTGACGCCTTATGGGAAGGCGGAACCTTTCCTGCACATTTTTTTTGACAAAACGGGCGAAAATGTTTATTTTTAGTTTAGGTGCGTTTCAAGTTTCAAAGATGGAGGTTGGCTCGGTGGGCTACACCATTCGAGACATCGCATCGCGGGCGGGGGTTTCGAAATCCACTGTATCGCGCGTCATCACCGGAAAAGGTTTTGCCAGCCAGGAGGCAAGGGAAAAGGTCTTAAAGGCGATCGAAGAGCTGAAGTACAAGCCGAACGGTTTAGCCAGAGCCATGGTTTCCCAAAAAACCAACAACATCGGGGTCATCATTTACCGGCATCAAAGCTCCCTGAGATCCGATTCCATCGATGAAACGATGATCGATTCGATCCTCAAAAAAGCGAAGGACCTCCGCTATTCGGTTTTCGTCACGACGGATGGGGAGGAATCCCTCAACGCCGCCGATTTCATGCTGGAGAAACGGGTGGACGGCCTGATCCTCATCAGCAGTTTTCGGCAAAAAGTCATCGATTACATCGATCAATTCCATGTTCCCTGTGTCGTGATCAACGGCATGATTGAAAAGAACAACGTCTTTCAGATGGTCATCCATGACGCGAAAGGCGGCCGTTATGTCGCCGACCACCTGTATCAGCTCGGCCACCGGAAAATCTTCGTCATCATCGGATCCGCCGAGGACAAAACCCACCGCATGCGTTTTCAAGGATTCAGCGACAGGATCCATGAATTGGGCGGCCATATTGAACCGGAGAACGTATGGTATTCCCATTCCACGTCTTTTGATGAAGGTTATCAGCTCCTGGCAAAGATCTGGGATCAATTGGTGCGGAAGAAACCGACGGCGATTTTCGCGACGGATGAACTCCTGGCCATGGGAGCGATGAAGTTCCTCCTGGAAAAAGGGGTGCAAATCCCGAAGGATATCGCCGTTGTCGGTTTTGACGGCACCGACCGGTCGAAGATGTTCCATCCGTCGTTGACCACCGTCCAAGTGGACAAAGCGAAAATGGGGGAAGATGCCGTCTATCATCTCGACCAATTGATCAATAAAAAAGATGTCAAGCCCACAAAGATCGAATACGAGCCGACCCTGGTCGTCCGTGAATCGACGAACCGCCCGTAATTTTCCGCTTTTTCTCTCCCTGCGAATGTTCTTTTCTTCACCGCTCCTTTTTCGTCATTCAAGTTCAGCAACAACTGCAGAAAATTTTTTTCCGAGCTTCGGGGAACGTTCCCACCGAATTCCCCGCCGCCTTCTTCTGCGGCCTATTGAGGGAACGTTCCCACATGGAAGTTCCAAAGACAATTTTTAAAGGAGTGAGGACGATGAAGAGAAAACTTGCAGCCATTCTTGCCCTGTTTTTCGCGGTTTCTTTGGTTCTTGCGGGTTGCGGGAAGAAAAGCGCCGGGAACAGCTCCGACGGCGAAGTGGTGACGATCGAGGCCCAGACGGCCGCGCCGGAAACGACCCGGGTGGAAAATTTGGTGAAAGCGGCGGAAAAATTGAATGAGGAATTGGAGAAAGAAGGCAAGAAAACCCGCGTGGAAGTAAAGACGAAAGTGTTTGAAGGCAGCTGGGACGAGTATGCCAAACAATTCATGCTCGCCTTCAAGGCGAAAAAGGAACCGGACATTTACGCGACGGGACATGAAAATATCGGATGGCTGGCGGACGGAAACTATATTATCCCGCTGGACGACTTGAAGGATTCCGAAGCCTATTCCGACGTATTCCCCACCCTTTGGGACGCGGTTACCTATAAGGGGAAAATCTGGGGGGCTTTGCAGGATACGGAAGCCCGGCCCGTGTTCTACCATAAGGATGCTTTAAGGAAATTGGGCTGGAGCGAGGAAGAGATCAACAGCCTTCCGGAAAAGGTGAAAAACGGGGAATTCACCCTTGCGGATATGATCCGTACGGCTGAAGAAGCGGTGCAAAAGGGAGCCGTTCAGTACGGCATCATTCACCGACCGGTGGATGGACCGGACTTCCAAGCCTTGGCCTACGATTTCGGAACGAAGATTTACGACCCGGATGAAAATAAAATTGTCCTGGACAAAACAGGCGTGAAAAAACAATTGCAATTTTACGCGGATATCGCCGCCAAAAAGCTGATCCCGGAAAACCTCACCCAAATGGAATGGAACAGCGTCCACCGGACGGTCGTCAACGGAAAAGCCCTGTTTTATTTCGGGGGCATTTGGAACGTGTTTAACTGGGGCGAAGACGCATTCCACGACAAGCTCGGGAAAGTCACCCCGGAATGGGTAAACGAAAATTTCGGGATGATGTTGATTCCGGCCGCGGAAAAGGGCGGAAAACCGGTTACTTTGTCCCATCCCTTCGTATACACCGTGTCGGCCCACACGGGACATCCCGATCTGGTGAAACGGCTCTTGGAACTCGTCCAAGACCCGGAACTGCAAACGAACCATAACGTAAAAACCTATCACCTGCCCGTGACCAAGGCGGCTGGCGAAGATCCGGAATTCAAGAAAAACGTCACGTTGGGAAATGTGACGTACATGCTCGATTACACCACTTTCCTTCCCAACCACGAAGGGTTCCCGAAATATTCCAAAGCCTTGTTTGATGCCATTCAGGCGGTCGAATTGGGGAAAAAGACCGTCGATCAGGCCTTGAAGGATATGGAAGTCCAGTTGAAAAACGACTTGGGCGACCAATTGACGATCCTCGAATGACGGAGGATGAAGGTGAATTTTTCGGCCGGCAGCCGGGCGCCGGTTGCCGGCCGCCCAAGGGGGGATGAACGTGCAAAAGAGCAAATGGAAACTGCCCGCCGTCATGCTCGGGCCTTTTCTTCTTTTAATCTTGCTTTTCTTTTTCCTGCCAGTCCTCTTGATCGCCGTTTTGGCTTTTACCAATATGGACTCGGCCATGCGCTGGGAATTCCACGGACTGGAAAATTTCAGGAAGATGATCGCTGACCCGAACATCGGGCTGATTTTGAAGAACACGGCCGTCTACGTCGGTTTTACCCTGTTGATCAATGTGTTTTTCGGCTTTTTCCTCGCCCTGTTCACGACCTATTTTATTCAAAGGGAATCGCTGGGGCTGTTCTTCCGCACCGTTTGGATGCTGCCCCGCATCTCTCCTCCGGTCGTTTACGTCCTCCTGTGGCTCTGGTTTTTTGACCCGAGCGAATATGGAATACTGAACAGTTTCCGTTCGCTTTTCGGTTTGCCGCCGGAACCGTGGCTGAACGCGGGGCCGATGCCGGCCGTGATCGTGGCCAACGGATTGATCGGCGCTTCCTTCGGGATGATCATCTTTTCCTCGGCGATCAAATCGATACCGAAGGAAAGGTTTTTCGCGGCCGACGTGGACGGCGCTTCCCATTGGTCGGTGATCAAGGATATCATCTTTCCGGCGATCCGCTGGCCGTTCATGTTCGTCACGATTTGGCAATTTCTTTCCCTGTTGACATCCTACGAATACATCCTGCTGCTCACCGACGGCGGCCCCTTGTACGGAAGCGAAGTATTGGCCCTCTATTCCTATCATAAAGCCTTCCAGCATTTTGAATTCGGATACGGTTCGGCCGTTTCCCTCATCCTTGTGATCATCGCCGTCGTCTGTTCATTGCTCCTGTGGAGGTTCTTCGGCATGAAAAGGATGATGGGTTCCGCAAAAATCGAATGAGGAGGGTGACCCATGGAGATGACAGGACATCCTGCGAGCCAGCCCGTCTTTACCGCCGCGGAGAGGTGGAAAAAACGGCTCCCTTACGTGATCGCTTACGGGGTATTGGCTTTGACCACCCTGCCGGTGATTTTCATGTACGCCTGGCTGATTCTCCGTTCCTTTTCCGACAAGATGGTCTACGGGATCATTCCCGTTGACTTTTCCCTGGAAAATTGGCGGTTTTTGTGGAGCAATATCGACCAAAGGGGAAGCGAACTGCCGAGCATTTGGACGGCCACGAGGAATTCCTTCCTCTTCGCCGGAACGTTGACGGTTTTGGAAGTCATGATCGGCACGATGGCGGGTTACGCCATGTCCCGGATGGAATTCCCGGGAAGGCAGTCCCTCTTGAAAGTGACGCTGCTCCTTCACGCCTTCCCCAGCGTTTCTTTGTTGATCGCCGTGTTCTATATATTGAATTTTATGGGTTTGTATGATTCCATCTTCGGCGTCGTTTTGGTGAAAACGGCCTTGCAAATCCCGATGACGGCCTGGATTGTCAAAGGATTTTTCGATGATGTCCCGTGGGATTTGGAATGGGCGGGCCTGATCGACGGCTGCGGGCGGCTGAAAGTGTGGTTCTCGATCGTCCTTCCCTACATCCGGCCGGGGATCGCCGCCGTCAGCATCTTTTCCTTCCTGTCCGGCTGGTCGGAGTTCCTGCTTCTCTACACCTTTGTCATCAGCGATGAAAACATCACGCTGGCCTCCTACCTGCAGCGTCTGATCAGCGACCCGAACACGGTGAATTACGGATTGCTGAGTGCCGTTTCCCTGTTTTACATGATCCCGGTGCTCCTGTTTTTCATCTTCACCCAAAAATCCCTGATGCAAATGAGCGTGGGAGGTGGAAAATACGTATGAGAATCGAGCTGAAAAACATTTATAAATCCTTCGATAAAAAGACGAATACGATCGAGAATCTCAATTTGACCGTGGAAGACGGGGAATTCACCGCCCTCCTCGGCCCGAGCGGCTGCGGAAAGACGACCACGATGCTCATGATCGCCGGCATCTACAAGCCGGATGCGGGAGAGATCCGCTTTAACGGGCAAAACGTCAATGCCCTGGAGCCGAAGGACCGCAATATCGGGATGGTCTTCCAAAGCTATGCCCTGTATCCCCATATGACCGTCTTGGAAAACATCGCCTTCCCGCTGAAGCAGAAGAAGGTGCCGAAGAAGGAACGGATCGAGCGGGCGAAAAAGGCGGCGGAAATGGTCAAACTGGACGGCTTGCTCGACAGGAGACCGGGCGAATTGTCCGGCGGCCAACAGCAAAGGGTGGCCTTGGCCCGGGCGATCGTCAAACAGCCGAAGGTGCTTCTCCTGGACGAACCCCTTTCCAATCTCGACGCCCGCCTGAAGATCGAGATGCGGGCGGAAATCGCCCGGATTCAAAAGGAATTGGGCATCACGACCATCTTGGTCACCCACGACCAGGAGGAAGCGATGACGCTGGCGGACCGGATCGCCGTGATGAAGGACGGCCGCATCATCCAATACGATACGCCCGCGGAACTGTACAAAAACCCGAAAAATTATTTCGTCGCCCAATTTATCGGAACCCCGCCGATGAATTTCATCAAAGGGAGGATCGCCGACCAGCAATTGCAGATCGCCGGAAAAAGCTATTTCTTGAACCGTTCCGAATTCGATTTGACGGAAGACAGGGAAGTGATCGCCGGCGTGCGTCCCCACGAGATCCAATTCGACCGCGGCGGGGACATCCGCATGAAGGGGACGGTGGAATTGGTGGAAACGGTCGGCTATGCGAAAATCGTCAATGTGAAAGTGGAGGAAGAGCACTTCCGGTTCTTCGCCAACACGGCCACTTCCTTCCTTTACGGTTCGGAAATTGAATTTTCCTTCCCTTCCGCCTCGCTCCATCTTTTCGACGCCCGCACCGGGGCCAGCTTGAAAAGGGAAGCCGGGAAGGAGAAGGAACTGGAAGCCATCGGCCTCTGAGAGATTTCCGGGCGCGCCTCCAAGTCATTTTTCCCGGGGATCGTTCATAACGATAATTAGTGGCGACGGAAATAAGCGACTTGGAGGAGTTTCCATGAAAGTGAAGGTCCGCCCGGGCGATACATTGTGGCTTTACAGCCGTTTGTTCCGCATCCCTTTGCCGCTCTTGGAGGATGCGAACAAACATGCCGATCCGGACCGATTGCCGGTCGGAGAAGAGATCCATATTCCCGGATTCATTCCGGAGGAGCATGCCATCCAAAAAGGGGATACCTATTGGGAGATCGCCCGGAGGTTGAACATTTCCCCCGGCGCTCTGGCCCTGCTGAATCCGGAGCATCATCCCGATCATTTGCCTGAAGGGGGCCGGATCCGGCTTCCGAAAAGGGTCGTCCGGCCGATCGTCACCGACCCCGGACAGTATGATTTCGCACGGCTGCAAAGGGATTTGCGACGGATCGAGGAAGTCTATCCGTTCATCTCCGTGGAGACCGTCGGAAGTTCCGTTTTGGCCCGTCCGCTTTTGGAAATCCGAACGGGCAGGGGAGAAAGGACCATCCATTTCAACGCCGCTTTTCACGCCAATGAATGGATCACCGTCCCGGTCCTGATGAGAATGTTCAACGAATTTCTGCTTGCCCTGACGAACGGAAATCCGCTTTGCGGGATTTTCGTCCTGCCTTTATACGAGAACAACGTTTTGTCCATCGTGCCGATGGTCAATCCGGACGGCGTGGATCTGGTCATCAACGGCCCCCCGGAAAAAGTCCGGGAGCAGGTCGTCCGCCTGAACGGCGGCAGCACCGATTTTTCCGGATGGAAGGCGAATATCCGCGGCGTGGATTTAAACGATCAATTCCCCGCCAATTGGAAAATTGAAAAGGAAAAGCGGGCCCAATGCCCGGGGCCGAGGGATTACCCGGGGGAGGCCCCGTTAACGGAACCGGAGGCTTCCTCCATGGGCCGGTTAACCCGGGAACGGGATTTTGCGAGGGTGTTTGCCCTCCATACCCAAGGCAAGGAATTTTATTGGGGGTATGAGGGGCTGGAGCCGCCCGAATCGGAAGCCTTGGCAAAGGAGTTCGCCAGGGTGAGCGGATACAAATCCGTCCGCTACGTAGACAGCCACGCCGGTTACAAGGACTGGTTTGTTCAGGAGTTCCGCCGGCCGGGATTTACGTTCGAACTCGGATCCGGCGTCAATCCCTTGCCGATCTGCCAGTTTCCGGAAATGGTGGAAGAAATGATCGGGGTTTTCCTTTCCGCCCTTCATCAATAGATTTTCATAGGCATTCTGCCGCGGAACGCAAAAAGTCCTCAGGGCTTTTTTCTTTTTTGTAAAATTTTTTTAATCAAACTGAAACATTTTCGCCCTTGTTCCGTCTACATATATAAAGATATTTGTTGAATTTTGCAGAATGGCGCCGTCCTTATCCAAGGTGACCGGCGGGGAGGAAGAAGAGAGGGGCAAAAAGGGGGACGGGGATGTTCAGCAAAAAAATTTGGCGCTTCCTTTTGCCGTTGCTTGCGGTCCTTTTAATTTCCGGCTGCCGTTTCTTTTTCGATTCCGGCCTTTCGGTCCGGCTGCATTCGGGCCTTTCGCTTTTCGACAGATCCGGAGAGGAAAAATCCTTCTCCCAATCGGAGATGCTGCTTCCTCTCAACTTGAAGGAACAGCAATTTCATTCGGTTGCCGGCTGGCTGGATGACGAAGAGATCATATATGTCGAAAATTCCGCCGATGGAATCGGATCGTCCGTCTACGCCTATCATATTTTTTCGGGGAAAAAGAAAAGCCTTTTCCGGAGCGAAAATCCGATCCTGACCGTAACGATCAGCCCTTCCCATTCCCGGCTGCTCGTCATATCTTCGGCATCCGACGATCAGGCGAAGGTGGACGTTATCGACGTGAAAAGCTTGGCTGCCCTGTATTCCAAAACCTTTTTCGCGACGGAATTGTCGGCGGTATGGAACCCGTATGATGAGAACGAAATCCTGATCACATCCTTTTATGAAGATTGGACCTACGAATCCGAACTTTTACATATCGATCAAAAGCGGACGGTTTTGGTCGATCTTCCCCAGCCCTTTTCGGTGCCGCTCGGCGGCGGGGAGTGGCTGATGCTGGACTGGGATACGGAAACCCCGGCCACCGCCGCTCCCTTGATCGTTTGGCGTGAAGGCAAGGAAAAACGGATCTTTGACGACAGGGAATTTTATCATGTGAACGGTTGGAAGGATGTTTTTGTGGCCGTGGGCGTGAAGGGGGACGGCCGGGACGTTTCGGACTTTACTTTCTTCGACCGGAATTTCCGTGCCATCGGTTCCTTTGCCGTTCCCCTTCTGTCCGGCTATTCCGAATGGATCGTCCCCTATTACGACCTGCTGGAAAACCGGAGGCAATTGCTGATCGTCGAACCGAAATCCGCCGGAGTCCAGGATTCGTACAAAGGGGGATTCCGGCTCGTATTGCGGGATATACGGGAGGGGAAGGAAGAAACGGTTGCCGATCCGGCGGAAAATTTGCCGGTGGACTGCTCGCCGAACGGCCGATATTGCCTGTACGGCTACCGGCTGGAAAACATCCTGTTTCTCAAGGAGAAAAAAATCCTGCCTTTGGTGGTAACGGATAATATTTAAGAAACAGACGGAATCCCCGTACGCTGACCCGGTCAGCGCCGGGGATTTCTTGTGCCCGCGGCACGGACGCGAACTTGCGGCGGGATGCGGAGCGAAGGGGGAAGACCTGAACCGGGGTTCCCCCTTCATTTTTCGGAAAAAACAATCTCTTTTCTCTGATCGTCCCGGACGGGGGCTGGCGAGCGCCCGCCGGTGGCTGAAGGCAAGGGCGCCGTCCGCAAGACGGAACCCGAAGGAAGCAGGGGGCAAGGCTCATCCCGGGGGACACGAAGCCAACCGGAGACTTGAAACAAAATGATGGCTCGAAGCGAAGAGTACGCTGAAATCGCTGCTCGTTTATACTGGGATTTGGAAAAGCCGTTCATTTTTCAATGCATTCTATGTCTTTTGTGCTTGCATCAATACTTATAATAATTTTGTAATCGTCAAAATGTCCCCGGATTAATTGCCGTTGTGCGGAAGCGGATCAGATCGATTTCCTTGTCGTGGCCGCATTGTGTACTGGTGCGCTCTTGACTGCCTGTGTTGAGAAGGAGACAGGAAACAGGGCGGCGTAATTATATATTTAAGATACAGAAAGAGGGTGTTGCTTTGTTCAAAATAACGGAAGATATTCTCACCTTTCTTAAACGATATCCAATTACAACACTTATGGTCGGAATCTGTACAGTATTGATGATCATGATTACATTTATGGGGGGTTATAACAACAAGACAATTCTTCAATTGGGGGCGTACGATCGTCAATTGGTCGACGAGGGACAAGTATGGCGTTTACTTACTTGTGCCTTTGGTCATATGAGTTATTTTCATTTCTTCCTGAATATGCCATGTATTTTATTTTTATCCCGACCTCTTGAACAAATTTTAGGAAGCAAAAAGTTTTTTTCGAGTTATATATTGATGAGTGTTTTTGCCACTTTAATGGTTCATTTATTTTCTGATTACCCTATTCCTTTGGCGGGTTCTTCTGGAGTAGGGTACGGATTATTGGGAATGTATATATATTTATTTTTTAGACATGGCAATCAGTTTTCTTCATACGATAAAAGTTTTATTATGATGTTCACTCTCCTTGGTTTTGTTGTGACTTTTTTAATTCAGGAAATAAGTTTAACAGGTCATATAGGCGGTTTTGTCGGAGGAATTCTTTTGTCTCCGTTTTTATTTAATAAAACAAAGGATTTGAATGATCGTATGAGCGGATAAAAAATTTGCTTCACTGCTGTAATTTTGCCTGAAAATGATGATCGCTTTTTACTGTACTAACGGGGATGGGAGTGAATAAAAAGGAAAAAGGGAACATATATTGGTCACGTTAAAATCTTCCACGGTTTATCCATGGCTTTTGCATATTTTGTTGTCGCATTTAATTTTACAACTGATCAAAGATAGTTTGAACTCCGTCGAGATTGACAAACTGATGAGCATCGGCCCGCATGCTCGGCGGCGGGAAGGGACGGGGGTCAGCCGCCCTCCGGGCTCTTAGGCTAGTCCTCGACGATCAAAATATTACTTTTACTTGCCAGATTGCTTTCGGGTCATCGGCGGGGAAGGGAGGGGCCGGAAAGAGCGACAGCCTCCGGAGCCGGAAACATCCTCCGCATTCAGGGGCGGAGGAGGGGAAAGGAAAACGCAAAAAACCGGGCCAAACATGGCCCGGCGAGCGATAAGCTGATAAGTTTTTTGAAAGGGTTTTGCGTTTTCACGGGAAGAAAAAAGGGATCGCTCCGCTTTTTCCGTCCGATTCCTTTTCCTTATCCTTCCGGATAACCGCTTTTAATCAACGTCATAATGGAAAAGAAGCCGAAAACGAGAACGGTCGCCAATGCAAACAGAAACCCGAGATAATTTTTGTTTTTCAAGGTGGAAACAGTGGCAAATACGGCCAGAATGGCGATCAACAGCGTAATGATGGCAGTGCCCATCGGCCAACCCCCTTACTGTAAAGTTGTAAAAGATGCCATCCCTTTTGTATTATGTAGATATGTATACAGATTAATCATTTATATTTTATCCTCTTTTCACGCTTTTGTCGAGCGCGTCACATGATTTTCACAGATTTGCGGGGGGATGATGGAATCATGCGTTGGCAACAATTTCCGGTAGGGCCGTTGGAAGCGAATTGCTATGTGTTGTACGATGACCGGTTTTGTCTTGTCGTCGATCCGGGCGATGAGGCCGAAACGGTCATCACGTGGCTGGAGGCGAACGATCTCCGCCCCGGCGCCGTGTTTTTGACCCACGCCCATTTTGACCATATCGGCGGTTTGGACGATTTGGTGCGAAAATATCCGGTGCCCGTTTATCTGCATCAGGCTGAAAAAGACTGGCTGCAGTCCCCTTCGTTGAACGGCTCCCTCCTCTTTCTTCCCCGGCCGGTCGTCAGCGGCGTTTCCCCGGAGGAAATCAAAGGGGAAGGGGAAATGGAGATGGGCGGTTGGTCCTTTCAAATTTTGGAAACCCCCGGCCATTCCCCGGGCAGCATCTCCCTTTATTTTGCCGAAGAGGGGATCTTGGTTTCCGGCGATGTGATCTTCAAAGGGAGTGTCGGCAGGACGGATTTGCCGGGGGGAAACGGACGGCAGCTGATGGAGACCCTCGGGAAAAAGATCCTTCCCCTGCCGGAGGAGACCCGGATTTTGCCCGGCCACGGTCCGGTCACGACGGTCGGAGAAGAGAAGACTTCCAATCCTTTTTTGCAAGGCTGAAGGGGGATGACCGCCCTTCCGACAAAAAAACGCCCGGCAAAGACGGATTTCCGGGCGTTTCCTCTCAATGGCCTGCGCCTGTCTGCATGACGAAGGTGGTATAGTATGTAAATGCTGCGAAGAAGATGGTCAAATAAGCGCCGAAAATATACATGTACATTCTTTCGGAAAGCCTTAAATAACCTAATAAGAGGAAGAAGCCGAATTGGGCGAAAAACAACAGGGCCATAACATGCATCTTTTCCCCGCCGACGTAAAACATGACGGCAAAGATCCCCGTCCAGAAGGCGAGCACGCGAAACATTCGATCCATTCGTCAGTTATCCCCCTTTGCAGAACTTATCTCCTTCAATTATAATGATTCCGGTTTCCCGTGTAAATAGAAACGAAGCGAGCGCGGTTCCCCGAAGTTGCGCAGCGGGCATGGGACCCAAGGTCCGCACGACTTCAGGGAACGTTGGACCGCCCGGCTCATCCTCGGTCAACGGGCCGCAAGGACGTTGTATGCGCAGGACTGGCAACCGTCAAACATCGTCCGCAGGTTTTTCAGTTGGAAATCGTCAAACAGCCCTTCGAGGAGCCCGTTGATGAAGTGCATGTGCATCGTGCAGGTGATCGACGTATGTTCCTCGGCCAATTCCCGGAACGGGCAGTTGTAAACTTCGAAGAAGAAGGTTTCGTTATCTTCCCGCACGTAAATGTCGGGATAAAAGCCGAGCATGTTCATCGTTGATCTCAAAATCTGAATCTTTTGTTCAAAGGTCAAGTTTTCCTTGGTGGTGCCAAATTTGGCCAGCTGCTTTTCGATGATTTCCTTTCCGTACTGTTTCCCCGTCGTGTACAGGGCTTCTTCCCCGTCCTTTCCCAAGGAAAGCATCGTCTCGATGGCTATTTTGGCGAGCAGCCGGTAATCGCGGAAGGGAAAGCTCAGCTCGATCACTTCGTCGGAGAGCCGGTAGACACGGCTCGGCCGGCCCCCCTTTCCCGTTTTTAAATTCTCCGAAACGATCATTTTTATATCTTCCAACTTGGATAAATGGAGTCTTGCCACATTGGGATGGATCGAGAATTGGTCGGCGATTTCCTGAACGGTGACGGGACCGTGTTTTTTCACGATGTAATCGTAAATGGAATATCTGGTGGGATCGGCAAGGACGTTGGTAATTTTCAATGTTTGTTCCATTTTTATCACCTCAATAGGATTATACAATGGAAACCCGGGCTTCCCGGGCCGAATATGTTACATTTTAAGGAATTTCACTGAAAAATCGGGCGTTTTCGGGTGAAATCCGCCGGCCTGCCCCGATCCGAAGCCCTTGCCATCCCCCCGGCGACTGGGCTAGCTGGATTCGAACCAGCGATCACGGAGTCAAAGTCCGTTGCCTTACCGCTTGGCTATAGCCCAATATTATGCACCTTATAATCACCGCAAAAACGTTAAATCAAAGGTATTTTCCGCAGGCATAAACGTATTCAATTGTAGGTAGTATGACCCCGCTGATATTGCAATATGCGTAAAAAGGATAAGAAATAACGGGATTTCCACCCGTTATTTTTTTGCGTCTATTACCGCTATTCCCTCTTTACAAAATCGTCTACCCTCATACATCACTTGTCGGCAATTTCCTTTATAGTTACTGATTTCGGCTACATCACGTTTTAAAAGGAATGCAAAAAGTCGGCGATAAAAAACGCAGGTGGCAGCGGGGCATAAAGAGGCGCAAGATCGGCGTGGCGTTTTGGATTATCGTATTTCCTATCTTTATCGCAGCTGCGGACGGGAAACGGTTTACATCGATGCTAATAATTAATAAGCCTCGGGCCTCTGTGCATGCCGTCTCGATTCCCTTCGAATCGAAGCGAGAAACAATAAAAAGTCGCTTCCGTTTGTGTTTCCTTTCGGACCGTTAAAAAAATCGGGCTTTATCGTTTCATCTCGTTTATTCCCGGCGGGGAAGGGCGCGGGACAGGAAAGTCGTAGACGATCTCGTTCAATTAACGGGCGGTTTAGTTGAACGCATGATAAATTGAATGGGCGGAAGTTATCGAGTATTTCTTTGGAATGATGAATGCTTTTTATCTTTGCCAAGGATATTTATGTAAAACAATAAAAATATAATAGAAATTAATAATAATTTATTGTAAAACGATAAAATGCGTATTAAAATCAAATTGACGATAAATACGCGAGGTGCTTTTTATGAAACAAGGATCAACAGTGTTTCTAAAAATAGCTCTTATTATGATCGGAACTCCAGTTCTTGCTTTATGCATATTTGGGCTGCCTATGTTAGCTAAAGAAGCGGCAGAAAGCAATTCGGAGTCCGCCTATGTGCTATATGGCTTTTTAACGGTGATGTATTTGTCGGCGATTCCGTTTTTCTTCGCTCTGTATCAGGCTTTTAAACTTTTAAATTATATTGACAGGAACGAAGCTTTCTCGGAATTATCTGTACAGGCTTTAAAGAAGATAAAATACTGTGCAATCGCAATCAGTATCTTGTATGTGCCAGGTTTGCCATTCTTCTATATCGCCGCGGAATTGGAAGACGCCCCGGGCATCATGCTAATCGGATTGGGCATTATTTTTGCTTCAACGATTATCGCAGTCTTTGCCGCCCTTCTTCAAAAGCTTTTAAAAGCCGCCATCGATATAAAATCAGAAAATGATTTAACGATCTAAGGTGAATAGCATGGCGATCATAATCAATCTTGATGTGATGCTGGCGAAAAGGAAAATGAGCCTTACGGAACTTTCGGAGAAGGTCGGAATCACGATGGCTAATCTTTCTATATTGAAAAATGGAAAGGCAAAAGCGATTCGATTATCAACATTAGATGCGATTTGTAAGGCTTTAGAATGTCAGCCTGGCGATATTTTAGAATACAAAAGTGACGAAGAAACGAAAGGATAATCAAGCGGGGATATTTTTCAGGATGTTATTATTTACATTTTTTTTAAGCAATAATCCTTTCAACAATGGTGGTGGTAGGAGGGTTAACATTTAGTTTTTACGTTGGCAATCTCCTATCTCACCATGATTTTCAGAAAAAAACGTTGGTGGTACAAACCATGAGAGCCCTAAAACAACTCGTTCGTTTTGGTTGGGAGCAGGCTCTATCATGTTTGTTTCCTGTCGTTATTTTTGTCTCTTTGGCTTTCACAAAAATCATGCCGCTTCCTTTCCTGCCACGGTATGACTGGCTGCTCATCATCTGCCTTCTGGTACAGTGGCGGATGGTGCGTTCCGGGCTTGAAACCCGGGATGAACTAAAGGTGATCACATTGTTCCACCTTATCGGCCTTGCTCTTGAAATTTTCAAGGTACATATGGGCTCCTGGTCTTATCCGGAGGAAGGATATTTCAAAATTTTTGGAGTGCCTTTGTATAGCGGATTCATGTACGCAAGTGTAGCGAGTTATCTTTGCCAGGCGTGGAGGAGGTTAAAGGTTGAACTGGTTAAGTGGCCGCCGTTTTTGGCAGTTGTCCCTCTCGCGGCTGCGATTTATTTGAATTTTTTCACCCACCATTATTGGATTGACGTTCGTTGGTGATCTGGACTAGTAATGATCGTCTTTTGGAAATCAAGGGTCACATTCGAGGTTGATGGAATTCGTTACCGTATGCCGCTCGTACTTTCTTTTGTGCTCATCGGATTTTTTATATGGATCGCCGAGAATATCGCAACGTTCTTTGGAGCTTGGCAATATCCAAACCAGACGGATGCATGGAGCCTCGTTCATCTCGGAAAGGTGAGTTCATGGTTCTTATTAGTGATTGTTAGCTTTCTTATCGTAGCGACGTTAAAGCGGGTTAAGGAAAAAAAATCCATCAGGCCATCTACCGGTCAATTTTTGTAACCTTTTAAAAAAGCCGATCCTTAAAAACGTATTTTTTTAATACGTCGGCATACGATCCAATAAAATACGCGAGCCGTTATCTGCCTTCTGTCTAACGTGCTAAACAATAACGTTCATGGGAGGCGTTTATTGTGAAAACAAAATGGAAATTTAAGCGCAAGAACAAAATGACAAAGACGGAAAATAAACATGCTATTAGCACATATGCGCAAAATCGGTTACTTCCAAGTAAGTAGCGAAGGACAAAACACGGCACGACAACGCAAGGCATTAAAAGACGCGGTCAATCATCGTGAAAAAAGTGAGGCAAAACGCCTTATACAGCGGTAACACGCACGTATGAAAATACGTAACCGGCGATCGGGGAGTCAAAGCCTGTTGCCTTACCGCTTGGCTATAGCCCGATGGATGCCTAAATGTAACCCGGCGAAAAAATCTATCCGGAAAATTTTTTTCGGGGAAGGATTTTTGGCCGGGACGGCGAATCCCTTTATTAAACCGAGGAAAGGAGGATGGCAGGGAAAGTTTGATTTTTTCCGTGGAAAAAAGAGCGGAAGAGATTTTGCGTTCCGCCCTTCGCCTGCATGCCACCGATATCCACATCTCCCCCCGATCCCGCCATGCGGCCGTTTATTTTCGCGTGCTGCACCGTTTGCTCCCCCGTTACACGCTTTCCCATGAAGAAACGGAAAGGCTGATCACCTATTGGAAATTTAAAGCCTCCATGGACATCGGCGAAAAACGGAGGCCCCAAAACGGATCCTTTACCGCGGAAATCGACGGCAGGAAAATCGGTATGCGGATATCGACCTTGCCCCTGGTTTTTTCCGAAAGCATGGTCATCCGCCTTCTCCCCCAGGATGAATTCCGCCCCGTCCGCCAGTTAACCCTTTTCCCGAAATCCGCCGACATCCTTCTCCGCCTGTTGAAAAGACCCCACGGACTGATCTTGCTCGCCGGGCCGACGGGAAGCGGCAAGACGACTACCCTCTATTCCCTTCTTTACCACTCGGCGGTGGAATTGAAGCGAAATGTCATCACCTTGGAAGACCCGGTCGAAAAATACAACGAAAACTTTTTGCAGATGCAGGTCAATGAAAAGGCCGGCATTACCTACGCCGCAGGGCTGAAAGCGATCCTCCGGCATGATCCGGACGTCATTTTGATCGGCGAGATCCGGGACGCCGAAACCGCGAAGATCGCCGTCCGAGCCGCCTTGACGGGGCATATGGTCCTGAGTTCGCTGCACGCGAAAAATTCCTTGGGCGCCCTGTACCGCCTGCTGGAGTTCGGCGCGGCCTGGGGCGACCTGCGGCAAACCCTCCTGTGCGTCTGCGCCCAGCGGCTCGTGGAACGGTCCTGCCCCCTTTGCCCGGATGGACGTTGTTCGCCCTATTGCCATCACATGGCGAACAAAAGGGCCGCCGTCTTTGAATTCTTATTCGGAAATCCCCTGCAGGAGGCCCTTGACGGCGTCCGGGAAGGAAAGGGAGAAGTCCGTTTCCCGACCCTGGGAGCGGCCATTAACAAAGGCATCGCCTTAGGTTTCATCCGCAAGGAAGAATACGAAAGATGGGTGGAGAATTTTGCGGAAGAAATGGAAGGTTGAGGAACAGTCCCGTTTCATGAAACGGCTGGGAACGCTCCTGCAGAAGGGATATACCTTGGGGGAAGCCCTGGAATTTTTGCGGCTCCAGTTTTCCGGAAAGGTTAAGGATGCGATCGGGGAGGCAATCCGGGCGCTGGAAGAAGGGGATTCCTTTTACCGGGTGATCCGGAGGTTCCGTTTCGATCCGCTCTGCGCCGTTTTCGCCTATTACGGGGAAACCCACGGCCAACTGCCCGAGTCCTTGATCACGGCGGGGGAGATGCTGGAACGGAAATACGGGCAGCAGGCCAAATTCCGGCATTTGCTCGCCTATCCGGTTCTGCTTTTCGCCATGACGGTCGGCGTTTTTTTCATCCTCCAAGCGAGAATTCTGCCCCAATTCGTCCTCCTCTACGAAAACTTCCGGGTGAAGCCGAATCGCCTCATCCTCTTCTACCTTTGGCTGAACGGCCATTATCCGCAGATCTTCCTCGCGGTTTGCCTCCTTTTTTCCGTCCTGCTCCCGTTGTTTTTCAAATGGGGGAAAAACGTCTCCCCTTTCGAACGGCAAAAATGGCTGGCCAAATTGCCGGGAATCGGGCCCTTCCTGATGCTTTGGAAAACCTACTATTTTTCCTTCCACCTCAGCCAGCTGCTGAAAAACGGCTTTTCCCTGCATGAAAGTTTGATGGTCATCCGGTCGGATCCGGAAAAAAAGTATTTGCGGGAAACGATCGATCGGATCCACCGCGTGCTGTTTTCCGGGAAAAGTCTTCCGGATGGGGTCAGGGAAATTCCCTTTTGGCTGCCGGAACTCGCCGCCGTGATCGAACACGGCCAGCTGGCCGGACGCCTCGACATGGAACTGGAATCCTTCAGCCTGCATTGCCTGGAACGGTTTTACGAAAGGGTGGAAAGGCTGCTGAAATTCGTCCAGCCCCTCATGTTTTCCTTGATCGCCCTTTGGATCGTCCTCCTGTACATTTCCATCCTTTCTCCGACCTTTGAAATGATCAATCGATTATAAATGGAGGGATGCAAATGAAAAACGAAAAGGGATTCACGCTGATCGAGATGATGATCGTGCTTTTCATTATCACGATCCTATTGATGATCACGATCCCGAATGTCGCCAAAAACAACGCCAATATCAGCAATAAGGGATGCGAAGGGATGAAGCGGATGGTCGAGTCCCAGGTGCAAGCCTACTACGTGGATCGGAATCAAATGCCGAATTCGATTTCCGAATTGGTTCAGGAAGGCTATTTGGACGAAGCGCCGAAATGCCCCGACGGGAAAGAGGTCGTCCTCGTTGACGGAGAAGTGGAAATCGGCGGCCAATAGGGGAGGAGGCTTGTTCTCCGCCCCTTGCCGTTTTGGCGGAGCGGGTTTCACCCTGCTTGAAATGCTCATCGTCCTGTTCATCTTCGGCATCGTTACCGCCATTGCTCCGCCGGTCCTTTTCCCATTGGAAAAGAAGCTGGAAACCGTCCATTTTTTGCAAGGGATGGAAGAAGATTTGTTCCGGGCCCAGCAACATGCGATCAACAGGAAGGTCCCCGTCGCCTTTCAATACAAATGGAGGGAAAGGGGTTATGAATTGAATGCGGAGGACGGTTCCTTTTTTATGTACCGGCCGCTGCCCGACGGCGTGGAAATCGAGCCGGGCAACATGGGAGATTTCCGCTTCCTGCCGAACGGAAACATCAGCCGGTTCGGGTACATGTACATCCATGCCGGCGGTCGTTCCTACCGGATTTTTTTCAGCATCGGAAGGGGAAGGATGGAAGTGTATGAAGATGATTAGCCGAAAAAGGGCCGGAGCCGGCAGGAGAAGGTGCGGATCCCGAAACGGGGAAGGCCGGCGCCGCCCCGATGCGGGAAGCGTTTATGCGGAACTGCTCCTTTCTTTCTTCGTCTGGCTCGTCATCGTCATTTATGTCGTTCCCGCCTTTATGCACATCACGGTGATGCGGAAGGAGCTGTTGATCCGCAATGAAGCGAGCCGCCTGTTGAATGCGCAAGTCTTGCGGGCAAATAAGGGTCTGCCCGTTGAGGAACGGATCGCCGGCGATTCCGGGACGGTCTTTATTACCGTGATCGAAGAAGGCCCGGAAGGGAGGCGGGTTTGCGTGAAATATGAAGCCAGGAAGGAACGGGAGGAGCGGATATGTGAAAAGGTCCGGGGATAAAGGATTCACGATGGTGGAGATGCTGGCCGCCCTGTTTGTACTTTCGTTGATCCTCATTTTCGTTTTTCATTCTTCCATGCTCCTCAAATACGACCGATATACCGCCAAGATGCTGGATCGGATGGAGTGGGAGCTGTTTGTCAGCCAAACGAAAATGGAAATCCGCTCCTGCGACAAAATCCGCCTGACCTACAACCGCATCCTTTTGTATAAGGGGGATTCGCTGATCTATTACGAGCGATGGGGCTCGTACCTGAGAAGGAGAGTGAACGGAAAAGGCCATGAAATCATGCTGTACAATGTCCGGTCCTTCGCCTTCGAACCCGTTCCGCAAGGGATCAAAATCCGGGTTGTCCGCGATAGCGGCGAAACCCATGAGGAGGAGATCTTCCTTCCCCGGCCGATTCCCGTGGAAGCCGGGGAATGACGAGTCCGGTTTTTTTCTCCCCTTTTCCTTGTTCCTGCTTTTGATCTTTACGGCCGTCACCCTTTATGCGGCGGAAGAGTACGAGGCGGAGAAAAAATTTTTCCGGGAAGCGGAAAATGCCTATCAGACCGAACGGATTTTACACGATGCGGTCGCCGATTTTTTGAATCGGGCCGGGGCAGGGAATGTGCCGGAGACGGGGATTATCCGCTATGAAAACGGGCATGCCCGCTATTTTTCCGGACGGATCGGGGAACATCTTTTCCAGATCAAGCTGCAATGTTTTACCGATCATGGGGGAAAGCTGGACATCACCTTCCTTTATGATGAAGAAACAGGGGAAATCAGCGGCTGGGAAGAGAATTGAGGCGGCTTCAAAAGTATGCGTTCCATCCGAAGGAGTAAAATCTGAATATTTGCGGCACTTCGAAGAGTACGCTTTGCCACCGAAAACGCTGTAAAGCAGCGGCTGACGGACCGGCTCTTCGAAAAGTCTTCGTTCCTCCGGAAAGCTGTGCTCACGTTCTTGATTCGGCCGAGCGTCAGGGCTTCGGAAAGTTTGCGTTCCATCGGAAGGGCGTTTCGGGTTATATTAATTACGGGTGACGCGGAATGGAGACGATCTATCTCATCGGATTCATGGGTGCCGGGAAGACGACGGTCGGAAAGATTTTGGCGGACCTCCTCGGCTATTCTTTTTACGATTTGGACGAATATATCGAAAAAACCGCCGCACAATCGATCCCGGAAATCTTTGCCGAAAAGGGGGAGGCCCATTTTCGCCTCCTGGAAGCGCGGGCCCTCCGTTCCCTGCCCGTCCGGCGGGCGGTGGTGGCCACCGGAGGCGGCACGGCGGCAGGGCGAGGAAACTTGCCATATATGTTAGAAAAAGGGCTGGTCGTCCACTTGGCGGGCGATTTTTCCCGGATGTACGCCCGGGCGGCGGGGGACGGCAGGGAACGGCCGCTCATCGCCGCCAAATCGCGGGAGGAATGTTTCCGGCTGTATCAAAGCCGCCTTCCCTTTTACCGGAAGGCCCATTTCTCCGTCGATACGACGGACCGGTCTCCTGCGGAGATCGCCCGCACGATCCTCGAACGTTTAAAGGAACGGGAAAATGGAAAAACTTTTCCCGAGAAAGCGGAAAGGAAAGATGAACGTGAATACGAATGACTATGTCAAATATTTGACGGAGACATTGCTGGGGTATTTGGAAGCGCCGAAGGAAGAGCGGAAAAAACGGAAACGGGAGAGGAAAATGGCGAAGGATCCTTTCCTCTACCGCTGGTTCGGCATCGTCCCCTACTATTATTACCGTTCCTTTAAACAGAAGCGGAAAAAAGGAAATCGATGATTGGCCCGCTATTTTGCCGCCTGGCCCAGGACCGTTTCATCCGTTAAGTAAAAAATCCCCCCGTTTATGACGGTGACGTTGATCCTGGGTTCGTACTGCTCCTTTAACGCCTCCTTTTCCATAAAATATTTTTCCGGCTTTTCCCTTTCTTCCTTGTAGAAATGATCGAGCAGGCGCTGGTCTTCCTCCCACCGCTTCCGCGCTTCGGCCGCCCATTGCTTGTCTTCCTCCCTTAACCCCTCCTCGATGAAATGTTTAATCCGCATGATGCCGCTTCCCGGCAGGATCAAAGGCGACAAGGTATAGGAAAAATCGGGGATTTTCGGCACCAGATCAACGGATGTGATCAGCTCGTGGAAGGGTTCATAGATGCTCCCGTTGATCAAATGAAGGCCGACGGAGCGGAGCCGGTCCTTTTTCCGGTCGCATTCATAGCTGATTTTCATGTTGAGGGAGAGCCAAGGCACCAGCCGGACCGGCCGAACGGCCGATCCGGTCCGGTTTTCGTACAGGCGGATGTACCGCCCGCGCTTCATGGCATAGGTAAACAGCTGGCTGAGCCGGGGCGATCCGAAGGCGATCCTTTCCCCCTTGATCTTTTTGTCCGCGGAAAAATCGGTAATGAAGGTCAGCCGGGCGGGAGCCCCGGTGCCGCCCGTTGATTCGATGTATTGCCAATAAAAGGGGCGGTTCATGATCGCTCGATCCATTTCTTCCGTCAGTTGGACGGTCACGGACTGGTCCGTTTCTTCTACGATTTCGCAGCCGTTGACGGCGAAGAAATGTTTAAGAAACCGGCGGATTTCCTGCTGCTTCACGGCTGATCCCCTCCTTGAACCCGTTGGCGAAATCGATCATGGAAGACAGGTTTTCCAATTTGATCCGGGCTTCCCCTTCCGATGTGGAATGGACGAGTGCGTCCTGCAGATAATCCTGGAACGGTCCCGCATCCAGCTTCATTAAAATGTCGTCCAGCTCGCCGATGACTCTTTCAAAGATTTTAATCTTTTCATATAACAGGTTTACCATATGCTCTTCGATCGTATCTTTGACGGCGAAATTGTAAATGACCACGTCCTTCTCCTGGCCGACCCGGTGGATCCGGCCGATCCTTTGCTCCAGGCGCATCGGATTCCAGGGAAGGTCAAAGTTGATGATGTGGCGGCAAAATTGCAGATTGATTCCCTCGCCGCCGGCTTCCGTGGAGATGAATACCTGGGCGTGGTTTTGAAACAGCTCCTTCATCCAGTCCTTTTTCCCCCGTTTGAATCCGCCCCGGTAAGGAACGGACGAGATGCCGTGCCGCTTGAAAAACCATTGCAGATAGAGCTGGGTCGCCCGGTATTCGGTAAAGAGGATCACTTTTTCGCCAATTTGTCCGATGAGTTCCAACGCCTTTTCCGCCTTGGAATTGACCCGGATTCTGCCCATTTTGTCGACGATCTCCCGGAATTTTTCCTGGAGATCGGCCGGAGGCGGGTCCAGCTTTCGCCACAGGTTTTTCAAGGATACATAAACCGCCTCCCGGCTGCTGCACGCCTCCCTTAACAGCGTGATTGCCGGAAAGGCGTGGGGGGAAAGTTCCGAACGGAATTCGGAGAGGGCCTGGTACAGGTCTTGTTCCTCCCGGGAAAAATCGAGCCAGATGTTTTCCACCCGGCGCTTCGGCCAGCGGATATGGGTATCCTCCCTCCGGTTTCTGACCATCACCTTTCTCACCAGTTCCTTCAAGCGGATGTCGTTCGCGATGTCATTCTTTCTTTTAAATTTCCCCAGAAATTCGGAATAGGTGCCCAAATGGCCGGGTTTCAGCAAGGTGACGAGATGGAAGATTTCTTCCGCTTTATTTTGGATCGGAGTCGCCGTCAAAAGGAGACAAAATTTTTTGTTCAAACTTTGGACGAAGGCATAGTTTTTCGTTTTATGGTTTTTTAGCTTATGCGCCTCGTCGACGATGACGAAGTCGTAGCGCTGTTTGAGTATGATTTCCCGATGGGGGCTTTTTTTCGCCGTATCCAGGGAACAGACGATGATATCCTCCCCTTCCCAGTTGTAGGCCTTTTTCGGAGCGACGGCCGGGATAAAAAATTTCTGGTTCAGCTCGCTTACCCACTGGGTCACCAAGGAGGCGGGGACGAGGATGAGCACTTTTTTCGCCAGTCCCCGGATCAGGTATTCTTTCAGGATCAGTCCCGCCTCGATCGTTTTCCCCAAACCGACCTCATCGGCCAGGATCGCCCGCCCGTTCATCTTTTCGACAACGGTTTTCGCGGTCTCCAGCTGATGGGGAAGGGGCTTGAGATGGGGAAGAAAAGCGGGGGCGGCCAAACCGGTAAATTCCCCGATGAGGAACCGGTTCGCGCAATCATAGGCAAGCCGGTACAGCTCCCAGCCCGCCCAAGGCCCGTCTTCTTTCATCCTCATGAGAAACTCTTCTCGCCACGTGAGATCGAAACGGATCGGTACGTCCACGGGAAAGCCAACTCCTTCGAAGCAGGAAATAGTTGCCGAATCGATTGCGGTAATGATACGATAGTAGTAAGTTCATGTGCCCATTAGTATAACCGCTTTCACAGAATAATATTTTTCCCGGGCTGGAACGATGGAAGGCGGCGGGATCGGAGGCGGAAGGAAAGGAAAAGGAGGCAGGGACGCTCCGCGGCGGAAAAAGGGAGAAAGACCGTTCTTCCGAGGAAGACGCCGCCCGAGAAAACCGCCGCGGATGGAGGCGTGCGGCCCTGCGGCCGTTTGGGAAAAGGACAGGGAACTCATTGATCGTCGTGGGTTTTCTGTCCTTTTTCAAGGAACTGGAAAACGTGATCATGAGAAAGGGGTAACGTTATGTCCGCATTGAAAAGAACCCCCCTTTTTCCGCTCTATGCGGATTTTGGGGCGAAGACGATCGATTTCGGGGGATGGGAATTGCCGGTTCAGTTTTCCGGGATCATGAAGGAACACGAGGCCGTCCGCAACCGGGCCGGCTTGTTTGATGTTTCCCATATGGGGGAAATTCTGGTCAGCGGGGAAGACGCCTATCCCTTTTTGCAAAGGATGCTGACCAATGATTTGAGCAGATTGAAGATCGGAAAAGCCCAATATACCCTGATGGCGAATGAGCGGGGAGGGACGGTGGACGATCTCCTCGTCTACCGGCTCGGGGAGCGGGAATTTCTCCTCGTCGTCAACGCGGCGAATACGGAAAAGGATGAGCGGTGGCTGACCGAACACAAGACGGGGGACGTCGCCATCGAAAACCTTTCTTCCCGATATGCCCAGTTGGCTTTGCAAGGCCCCCTTGCGGAAAAGGTTTTGCAAAAGCTGGCGGAGGACGATTTGTCCGCTTTGCCCTTTTTCGGATTCCGAAAGGACTTGTCCATAGGCGGCGTGAAGGCCCTCGTATCGCGGACCGGTTACACGGGGGAGGATGGTTTTGAAATTTATTTGCCGCCGGATGAGGCCCCGAACCTTTGGCGGATGATCTTGGAAGCCGGAGCGGAGGAAGGGGTCGTCCCATGCGGGCTCGGAGCGAGGGATACCTTGCGCTTCGAGGCCTGCCTTCCCTTGTACGGCCAGGAGCTGTCGGAGACCATCTCGCCCTTGGAGGCCGGCCTCGCTTTTGCCGTGAAGGTCAACAAGGCGGAAGACTTCATCGGGAAGGCCGCGCTGGCCAAGGAACTCGAAGAGGGGCCGAAAAGAAAAATCGCAGGCATCGAAATGCTGGATAAAGGGGTGCCCCGCCACGGCTACCGGGTCTTGAAAGACGGAAGGGAAATCGGCCATATCACCACCGGCACCCATTCGCCCACGCTGAAAAAAAACATCGGACTGGCCCTCATCGAACGGGATGCGGCCGTCCCGGGCACGGAGCTGGAGGTGGAGATCCGCGGCAAATGCTTGCGCGCCCGGACCGTTTCCACCCCCTTTTACAGAAGAAACCGGCAAGGATAACGAAGCGAACGGAGGGATAAGAAATGGGATTCCGTTATCTGCCCATGACCGATGAGGATCGGAAAGGAATGCTCGAGGAAATCGGGGTATCCTCGGTGGATGAATTATTTGCCGACATTCCCGAGAAGGTCCGGCTCAAGAGAAAACTGAACCTGAAACCGGCGAAATCGGAACATGAACTGGTGAAGGAGCTCACCCGCCTCGCCGGGCGAAATCAGGATTTGCTTTCCAACGTCAGCTTTTTAGGCGCCGGGGTCTATGAACATTACATCCCTTCCATCGTCGACCACGTCATTTCCCGGTCGGAATTTTACACGGCATACACCCCCTACCAGCCGGAAATTTCCCAGGGGGAGCTGCAGGCGATTTTTGAATTTCAAACGATGATCTGCGAACTGACGGGGATGGACGTGGCCAATTCCTCCATGTATGATGGAGGGACGGCCCTGGCGGAAGCGGCCCTTTTAAGCGCCGGCCATACGAAAAGGAAAAAAATTCTCGTATCCGAAGCGGTCCATCCCCAGTACCGGGATGTGCTCCGGACCTACTGCAAAGGACAGCGGATCGAGGTCGTGGAAATCGCCGCGGAAAACGGGACGACCGACATCGAAAGCTTGAAGGCGGCCGCCGATGAGACAGTGGCCGCGGTGATCGTCCAATATCCGAACTTTTTCGGGCGGATCGAGGAATTGAAGGCCATCGAACCGGTCGCCCACGGGGTTGGCGCGCTCTTCGTCGTTTCCGCCAATCCGGTGGCCCTGGGAATCTTGACGCCTCCCGGGGAATTTCAGGCGGATATCGTAACGGGGGACGCCCAGCCGCTGGGAATGCCGGTTTCCTTCGGCGGCCCCCACTGCGGATTTTTCGCCGTCCGTGAGAAGTTGATGCGGAAGATTCCCGGCCGGCTGGTGGGCGAAACGACGGACGAGGAAGGCCGCCGGGGGTTCGTTCTCACCCTTCAGGCCCGGGAGCAGCATATCCGCCGGGAGAAGGCCACCTCCAACATCTGCTCCAACCAGGCGTTAAACGCCCTGGCTGCCAGCGTGGCGATGGCGGCCTTGGGCAAAAAAGGGATCAGGGAAATGGCCGCGGCCAACATCCAAAAGGCCGGCTATTGCAAAAAACGTTTGAAAGAAAAGGGTTTTGAAATCGCCATGGACGGACCTTCCTTCAACGAATTCGTCGTCAAGCTGAACCGGCCCGTCCGGGAAGTGCAAAAGGCTCTGCTGCAAAAAGGAATCATCGCCGGCTATGATCTGGGAAGAGATTATCCCCGCTTGGAAAACCATCTGCTCGTTTGCGTGACGGAGATCCGGACGAAGGACGAAATCGACCGTTTTGTGGAGGAAATGGGGGTTTGCCATGGTTAAACACGAAATGCCGCTCATTTTTGAAATCAGCAAGAAAGGAAGAATCGGCTATTCCCTGCCGGAAATGGACGTGGAAGCGGAAAAGGCGGAAGACCTTTTGCCGGAGGAGTATATCCGCAAAAACGAGCCGGAGCTTCCGGAAGTGTCCGAACTGGACATTATCCGGCATTATACCGCCCTGTCGAGGAGAAATTACGGCGTCGACACCGGCTTTTATCCCCTCGGTTCGTGCACGATGAAATACAATCCGAAGGTGAACGAAAATGTGGCCAGGCTGACCGGTTTCTCCCACATCCATCCGTTCCAGGATGAAAGCACCGTTCAAGGGGCGCTGGCCTTGATGTACGATTTGCAGGAACATTTAAAGGAGATCACCGGCATGGATGAGGTGACGCTGCAGCCGGCGGCGGGCGCCCACGGGGAATGGACGGGGCTCATGATGATCCGGGCCTTCCATGAAGCGAACGGGGATTTCCAACGGACGAAGGTGATCATCCCCGATACGGCCCACGGGACGAATCCGGCCTCGGCAGCCGTGGCCGGATTTGAAACGGTAACGGTGAAATCCACGGAAGAAGGGCTCGTGGATATCGGGCATTTGAAGGAAGTGGTCGGGCCGGACACGGCCGCCCTGATGCTGACCAACCCGAACACCCTGGGCCTGTTTGAAGAAAACATTTTGGAAGTGGCCGAGATCGTCCATCAGGCCGGGGGGAAACTTTATTATGACGGCGCCAATTTAAATGCGATCTTGGCGAAAGCCCGCCCGGGGGACATGGGCTTCGACGTCGTCCACCTGAACTTGCACAAAACCTTCACCGGCCCCCACGGGGGCGGCGGACCCGGCTCCGGCCCCGTCGGCGTCAAAAAGGAACTGATTCCCTTCATGCCCGTGCCCGTACTGGTGAAGGAAGGGGACCGGTACCGCTTCGACTATGACCGTCCCCAATCCATCGGCAGGGTAAAACCTTTCTACGGGAACTTCGGCATCAATGTCCGGGCCTATACTTACATCCGGACGATGGGCCATGAAGGCTTGAAGGAAGTGACGGAAAACGCCGTCCTCAACGCCAACTACGTGATGAGGAAGCTGGCCCGATATTACGACCTCCCCTACGACCGCCATTGCAAACATGAATTCGTGATCAGCGGGAGAAGGCAGAAAAAGCTTGGGGTCAGGACCTTGGACATCGCCAAACGGCTCCTTGATTACGGTTTCCATCCGCCGACGATCTACTTCCCGCTCAATGTGGAAGAATGCATGATGATCGAGCCGACGGAAACCGAATCGAAGGAGACGCTGGACGAATTTATCGAAGCAATGATTCAGATCGCGAAGGAAGCGGAAGAAAATCCGGAAATCGTCCAGGAAGCGCCCCATACCACAGTCGTTAAACGGCTGGACGAGACGAAGGCGGCCCGAAAACCGGTGCTGCGCTACCGGAAACGGGAGGCGCAAAAGCAGTAGGCGGCACCTCCCTGAGGGGGTTCGCCGAAACGGCGCGCGGCGCCTCCGCGGGAAAGGCGGTACGGCCGTCCGAAAGGGAATATGGAGGATTCTGGTGTGCGCGGCACTTCCGTCGGAAAGGAGCCAAGGCCGGCGGAGGTGCCTTTTTCACGGCCGATCTTCCCCGGGAAAACGGAGCGGACAGCACCGGCCCACGGTTTTTTCGGCGGACGGGCCAACGTTTTCGATAAACGGGCGTTGATCCATAACGGGTTCCGCGTAAGCCGCGACCCCGTCAACGAAAAGGCGCCCTGTTTTCCGCCCGCTTCCTCTCCCCGGTTTTTTTCGCGCCGGGCGGCGCATTCCCCTTCGGAAAAAGGAAAAGGCACGGGTCCGGGGCAATCCCGGATCCGTGCCTGAAATTTTTTCCGAAAAAATTTGGCCCGAAGGCGGGCGGCCCCTCCGCTACAGGCCGTCCCCGCCGGCAGGCCGCCCTCCTCTTATTTTCCCACCTTGATTTTGCCCGTCCATTTCCGGTAACCGCCTTGCAGATGGTAGAGCTGGCGGTATCCTTTTTTGTACAGCATTTGCGCGGCCCTGCCGCTTCGCAGGCCGTTTTGGCAATAAAGATAGACCGGTTTGTCCGGACGGATCTCTTTGAAACGCAATTTCAACTGGGACAAGGGGATGTTTCTTGCCCCCAAAATATGTCCGGATTCAAATTCGTTCGGTTCCCTGACATCGATCAGCTGGGCCTTCCGGTAGCCTTGAATGAATTCCTCCTGGGTGAGGGCCTTTACGACCCTCTTTTGGTAAAAATATTGGAACAAAGCGTAAACGGTGATAAAGGCGATGATTCCCAACAGGACATAAATCACTTGCGTTTCCCCTTTCTACTGAACGTCCATAAACCATTATATAAAGCTTCCGGGAAAAGCGCAAAAAGAATAAAAGAAGCAGGGCGGACTTTTTCTCCGCCCGGTTCGCGCCCTTGCGGGATCTTTCCTTTCCGGTCCTTGCAGAAAACCGGAAAAACTCCCGCCTTTGTTTCGGTTTTTCTACTTAAATTGCAATAATAAATGCAACAACTC
>SPLK01000038.1_pt1 | contig 79875 bp, 78 predicted proteins | sample 2456111 | NCBI WGS metagenome assembly SPLK01 (sample SAMN11156906, study PRJNA527647) | hot springs metagenome | biome: Geothermal region; feature: Hot spring; material: tree branch in hot spring; isolation source: hot spring sediment rich in lignocellulosic material ... | reverse complement strand
CTAAATTATTTATACCATATTTTTATGTAGGAGTGTGATTATGAGTGAAAAAAGTGCCTTTGTCAAGCCCACAAATAAATTCTTCTGATATAGAAGTTGTTGTCGAAGTCCTAAAATCAGGAAGATTAAGTATCGGTAAATACACAGAAGAATTCGAAAATTCTATTCGAGATTTTGTAGGAGCAAAGTACGCAGTTGCTGTTTCAAGTGGGACAAGTGCATTGCATTTGATATTAAAAGCTTCTGGTTTTACAGAAAAATCATTGCTTATAGCTCCTTCATTTACATTTATCGCCTCTGCTAATGTTGCTTTATTTGAAAAAGGTAGTGTAGAATTTGTTGACATAGAATCTGACACTTTAAACACCGATTTTTCTCATTTAGAAGAGGTAATAAGCAAAAATTCTGAAAAATACGAAAAAATATATTTCATGGGGGTAGATGTTTTTGGGCATCCTTTAGATTGGGATAGGATTGAGGCGATTTGCAATAAGTATGGTGTAAAAATAATCGAAGATTCGTGCGAAGCATTGGGAAGTGAATATAAGGGGAAAAAGGCTGGATCTTTTGGAATAGCTGGTGCCTTTGCGTTCTATGCAAATAAGCAAATTACGACTGGTGAAGGTGGAATTATAGTTACAAACGATGAGGATATATACAAAATTTCCAAGTCTTTGAGAAATCAAGGTCGAGGCGAAGGTGAAGGTTGGCTTGCACATGAATACGTTGGATACAATTATAGAATCGATGAGATGTCTGCTGCCTTGGGTTGGTCACAAATGAAAAGAATAGATGATATTATAGGCAAAAGGGATAAAGTGGCGCAAAGATACAATTATTTGCTTTCTAACCTTGAAGTCAAAACACCTGTAGTAAAAGAGTATGTTACAAAGATGTCTTGGTTTGTCTATGTTGTCCAACTTCCAGAAAGCGTAAATAGACAAAAAAGAAAAAAAATTATGGAATATCTTGAAAATAACGGTATACAAGTTAGAAATTACTTTGAGCCAGTACATTTGCAAAAACCATACAGGGAGTTAGGATGGAAAGAGGGAATGTTACCAATTACAGAAAGTGTAGCTGAAAGAACTTTGGCATTGCCATTTTACACTGATTTGATACAAGAAGACCAAGAATACGTGGTCGAAAAGTTAAAAGAAGCGTTAGAAATATTCGCTTAATGTAATCATATAAAACTTGGTTAAAAACACGAAGAGGGGGATTAGGTGTGTTAGAGAGTATTTTGAATGTTGCGCTTTCATCTTTGCTTACAACAATATCAATGCCTGGTTATCTATACGGGGGATTAATATTTTTTTCTTTGATACCTTTGTTCTTTGCCCTTGAAAAAAAAGGACCTTTTTCAGCAGCTATCTTAAGCTTTTTGTATTTTTTTATATTTTCATTTGCGAATTTTCATTATTTGATAAATACATTAACTAAAGGGATGCCTGAGCTTTTTGGCAGATTCTCGTCAGTCACAGGTATTTTAGTTTTTATACTCTTTTGTGTATTAGAAGCTCTTCCTTTCCTACTTTTTGGATTTCTATATGGTCTGTGGAATGAGAAGATTAGATTCAGAATTTTAGAACCTATTTTTGTTGCGTCTGTTTATGTCATTTCAGAGTATCTTAGAAGTTTGGGAGATCTTGGATTCACAGGTGGAAGATTGAGTGACGCTCTTTACAGCTTTAAAGGCTTAATCCAAATAACACAGATTACTGGAACTTTGGGGTTAGTATTCATAATAGTGGTTTTTAACTATGAAGCTTACAAACTTTTAAGAAAGAATAAGTACGGAATATCAATTGTATTAGCCGCTTTTGCAATAATAATTCTTGTAAACGGGATTATAGATTCAAAGCTGCCAATTACTATTGGTGAAAAGCCCGTTGTTTTAGCCCAAACAAACGTTCCACAAAATGTAAAATACACCTATCCTTCATCAACAATACTTGAATATTTGAACGAAAAATTTTCTGATTCACCCGACTATTTAACAGTATTTCCTGAGGCTGTTTTCCCAGGGGAAGATATAAGAAGAAATAAAGAAGTTGAAGAAAAACTTATTCAATCTTTCAAAAATAGAACGATAGTAATTGGTTATCCAACATTTGAAGGGAACGCAGTTTTTAATAGTTTGAACATTTACACTAAAGGAGTTTACTTTGATAAATACGATAAAATAAAACTTTTCCCATTTGTTGAAATACTTCCTTACAAATCTATATTCGGTCATTTTGAATTTCTCAAAGGAATGTATTATTTCACACCAGGTACTTTAAAACAGATAAAAATCGATGGATATGGGAATGTTGGTTTTTTAATTTGCTTTGAATCATATTTCTCTTCACTAACACGTAAAGTTGCAAAAGATTCAGACTTTATAATAGTTTCCACAAACGATGGTTGGTATAAATCAAAAATAGCTTTAATACAACATTACACACAAACAATCTTCAGAGCTGTGGAAAATGGTAGGTACGTTGTTCAAGTTTCAAATACAGGGATAAGTGGTGTGGCTGATTATTATGGCAATTTTCAAATACTGCCTGATGGAACAGTATGGAAGGTATTATATGTAAAAACAAATAATAAAACCACATTCTACACAAAATACGGTGATTACATAGTTATAATAGCTTTATTCTTTATGATATTTTCTGGATTGTCATCGAAACGAAAAAGTTCAATTTTTGATTAATTTTTTGATTAGTTTTTCAAATATAAATTATTTAAATATCTGGGAGGTTTAAATAGTGAAAAACGTTCCGGCGAATATCGAAGCTGAACAGGCTTTAATTGGAAGTATTCTAATAGAACCAGAAAAATTGGATAATATTGTTTCAATTGTTAGCTCTTCTGATTTTTACGACCAAAGACATAGGTACATATTCTCCGTAATAGAACAATTACACGATGAAGGATTACCCATTGATATAATTTCTGTTTGCGATCGATTGAGAAACCAAGATTTACTCGACAAGATTGGAGGAGAACTTTACGTTGCACAACTTGCCGATAGTGTCCCAACGTCGGCTCACGCTGAAGTTTATGCTCAAATAATACGTGATAAAGCTATACTCAGAGAACTAATAGCGGCTGGAAGTCAGATAGTTCAGAATGCTTATACAGATGTGGCCGTCGATGAAATTTTAGATGAAGCCGAGAGGCTAGTTTTCAGAATAGCCGAATCTAGAGCCACTAAGACATACATCGATGTTAAAAGTGCATTGACAGAAGTATTTGAACATTTAGAAGAATTGAGAGAAAAACATTTAAAAGGACTGGGTGGCCTTGTCACGGGTATACCAACTGGATTTAAGAAGCTTGATGAAATGACATCAGGATTTCATAGATCCGATTTAATAATAATCGCTGCAAGGCCGAGCGTCGGAAAAACTGCATTCGCACTAAACTTAGCAAAAAATATGGCGCTTGTAGGCGAAGCATCGGTTGGTATATTCAGTCTTGAAATGAGCAGAGAGCAGCTTATACAAAGATTGTTATGTATGGAATCCCTTGTAGATCTCCAAAAAGTAAGAAGAGGTTGGTTAAGCGATGATGAATGGAAAAGACTCGTTCAAGGTGCTTCGAAATTAATGAAGGCAAATATTATCGTCGATGATGAATCAAATCTCGAACCGCGTGTACTAAGAGCAAAGGCAAGGAGAATGAAAAAAGAATATAACGTAGATGCGATTTTCATAGATTATCTGCAGCTTATGAACCTTGGTGATAGAAGAGATAGTCGTCAACAAGAGATATCCGAAATCTCACGCTCGTTAAAATTACTCGCAAGAGAATTAGACATATCTATTATTGCACTATCTCAGCTTTCAAGAGCTGTTGAACAAAGAGAAGATAAACGTCCAAGGCTCAGTGATTTGCGTGAATCTGGTGCTATTGAGCAAGATGCCGATGTTGTAATATTCCTTTACAGGGATGAATATTACAAGAAACAACACGTTGACCTTCCACACGAAACTGAGATTATAATAGGCAAGCAAAGAAATGGACCAATAGGTACAGTAACACTTATGTTTAATCCATCTTTCACAAATTTCTTTGAAGCTGATGCTTTCCATTCCAATTCATAAAACATTAAGCGATTAACAGTGAAAAAAGACCGTTGATGTAGGACAGGAGGTACTAGAATGATAAGAGCTGTTTATCCTGGTTCATTCGATCCAATTACGTATGGACATATAGATATAGCTAAAAGAGCTGCAAAACTCTTTGATGAATTATATGTCGTTGTTATGGAAAACAAGAGAAAAAATTATACGTTTACCGTAGAAGAACGAATAGAAATGGTTAGAGAGTGTTTAAAAGATATCCCAAACGTAAAAATAGAAAGTTTTTCTGGTTTACTTGTTGAGTACACTGAAAAAAATAAAATTAACGTTGTTATTAGAGGTCTTCGCGCTGTTACGGATTTTGAATATGAATTGCAGATGGCACTTGCAAATAAAGAGATATGCAATGGAGTAGAAACTGTTTTTCTTATGACCGATAAAAGTTATTCTTTTCTTTCTTCAAGTCTTGTAAAAGAAGTTGCTTCTTTCGGAGGACCAATATCCCAGTGGGTTCCGGAGAATGTAGCTAAGAAGTTGTCTGAAAAAATTCAAAAGAGGTGAAATTATGGAATTAAATCACATGCATGAAGATAAGTCAAATAAAGCATTAGTACAAGCACAAAATTTATCAAAAATTTACGGGAATGGTCCGTCGAAAGTTATCGCTTTAGATAATGTAAACCTTGAAATATACGAATGTGAAATTATAGCGATACTTGGTCCTTCAGGTTCTGGTAAAACAACGCTTTTGAATTTATTAGCGGGGCTTGATGTACCATCTTCTGGGCAAATTATCATTGATGGGGTAGATATAACGAGTTTAAGTGAAGAAGAAAAAACAAAATTCAGAGCAAAGAATATGGGATTCATTTTCCAATTTTTTAACTTAATTCCTGTGCTGAACGCAGTGGAAAATGTTGAATTACCAATGCTTTTGAACAAATATTCACTTTCTGAAGCAAGAAAAAGAGCACTGGAACTTTTAGAAAAGTTGAATATACTTCATAGAAAGGATGCTTATCCATCACAACTTTCTGGTGGAGAACAGCAAAGAGTCTCTATAGCGCGGGCACTATCAACTCGTCCAAAGATAATATGGGCGGACGAACCAACAGGCGCCCTCGATAGTAAAAACGCAGAACAAATAAAACAATTGATAATAGAGCTAAATAAAGAATTTGGTACAACATTCGTTATAGTCACGCATGACCCTTCTGTTGCACAAATAGCTAATAGAATATTTAGAATGGAAAGTGGACAAATTGTTGAAGTTATAAATAAATTTGAAAAATAAAAAATCGTAGGCATTTGGGGTGTAATAAATGGTTGTCTATTTGACTGGTAATTCAAGATTTAAAAAGGAACTGTACATAAAAGATTACCTTAATAAATATAAGAACTATCAATATATAAAAATCTTCTCAAACGATGAAGGAAAATTGGAAGAATTGAAAAACGCTTCGATAAGTCTGGGACTTTTCTCAGAAGGAAAGATATACGATCTTGTTGATTTTGATGAATGGTCAAAATCCGAAAAGGAAGAATTCTATAAAATTGAATTCCCTGACGAAAATGTAATAGTATTAGTTAGAACTGAAAAAGCTATTCAAAAAGATTTGAAGGATAAGGTAATCGTTCAAAATTTTGATAAACCAAAAGATTGGGAAGATGAAAAATGGTTACAATTTATCATGGATAGCGCCAAGCTTATAGGTGTAGAAATTTCACAAGAGATAGCACACGAATTGTTAGAAATTGTAGGGCCTGACGAAGACACAATAATTAGCGAGCTTGAGAAAATCAAAATATACTCACTTGGTAAACCTCATATCGAAGATATAGAAGATATAACATACAAGAGAACTGTAAGCAAATTAGACGAATTTGCTTACCTTTTGAGCGAAGGAAGGTTAGATGATGCAAAAAATTTAATTTTCGAAGTTAGTAATGAATACGAGCCCGTTTTTGTCTTATATGCGCTTAGCAAACATTTTATTGAATTATTGAATTTAATAGCAACAGTTGAAAGAAAACATAAATACTCCTGGCCACAAATAAAAGAAATATCAAAACAAACAGATATACCTATTCCTAGAGTGACAAGGTTTCTCGGATTTAAATTTAAAGACTCAAAATTCTCACCAATAAACCATCTTGAAAAATATACATTAAAAGAAGTGAAGAATATTCTTGAATACTTGTATTCAATGGACAGACAAATAAAATTAGGTGCCGACCCAAAAGTTGTCTTAGCGAATTTTATAACCTATTTGAAAAATCTGTAAATTAGAAATCTTTAAAAGAGGTGAATTTTATATGCAATTAATAAAATCAGGTTTTGCATCATTTGTTGGGAAACCAAATGTTGGTAAATCTTCTATAATAAATGCAATAATGAAAAAGAAAGTTGTTATTGTATCTGAAAAACCTCAAACAACGAGGAATAGGATAAATGTAATTTACACAACTGATGATTTTCAGATTGTCTTTGTCGATACTCCGGGTATACATAAGCCACTTCATAGATTAGGAGAATACATGGTAAAGGCCGCTGTACAAGCTCTTAAAAATGTTGATTTACTTCTTTTTACGGTAGATGCCAAAGAAGGATTTGAGACTCCTGAAGAATACATAATTGAATATGTAAACCAATCAAAAACACCTGTAATAGGGGTTATAAACAAAATAGACCTTGTCGATAGAGAAAGGATAGATAGCATAGAAGAAATTATGAGGAAAAAAGTTGAAAATTTAAAAGAAGTTGTTAAAACTTCTGCCGTTACTGGTGAAGGACTAGATAAACTTTTAGAAGTTATAGTGGAAAATCTTCCTGAAGGCCCGCAGTTTTATCCAGAGGACATAGTCGTTGATAGACCTCTTTCTTTTATAGTTTCAGAGCTAATACGTGAAAAAATATTCCATTTTACCTACGAAGAAGTACCACATTCTGTCGCAGTAATAGTTGAGGAGATAAAGGAAAGAGAAAATGGGGTTTTCTATATAAGGGCAAACATATACGTTGAAAGAGAGAGCCAAAAAGGTATAATAATAGGCCAGAAAGGTCAAATGATAAAGAAGATCGGTGAAAGTGCAAGAAGGGATATTGAATATTTCTTAGAATCAAAAGTTTACCTTGATTTGTTTGTTAAGGTTAAAAAAGATTGGAGAAATAAAGATTTCATTATACTCAACGAAATAGGGATGAGAGATGATTTGGAATAATATATTCGGCTAAATTTTTAAAATCATCCGCTGAATTTCTCAAAGATATCCTTGGAACATTCGGAAAAGTAAGTTTCATGTCATATCGTGCAATGTAGTATAAAAAATTGTACTTTTTAGCAAGCTCAATGTATTGATTTATTCTTTGAACGTTTTCTTTATCAAAAGGATTACCGTTGTCTATGTATTCCACAGATAAAACAGTAACGCCCATTTTTTGAACGTTTATTAAAATCTTAATTCTTTGTTGAAAAGCATCGGATAAAGTATTTAGTTTGAGCTTATCAAAAAATAAACTTTCAACGACAACATACTTAACTCTATCCGTGAGGGCTGGGTAATCGTTTAGTATCTCTTCGCCATTTACTAACGCAAACTGGAAATTGTTAAAATCTCTTGTTAGAGTATTTATTAACTCAAACATAGCTATTTTTAAATCTTTCTCAGATTTACCAGTTATCTTTTGCAGAGTTTCATGTTTATAAACATTTGTCCAATCAAACATTACACCATCAAAACCCGATTTCTTTACTCTGTTTAAGTAATTTCTCATCATGTCATACCATTCTCTGTACCAGTACTTTACATAGTATTCTCCTTTCCAACCTTCCAAAGGAGATAATATAATGGATTTATTAAGACTTTTCCAATAAAATCTCCAATTTTCCGCTATACCTAAATTCACATAAGCAAAGACTTTTTTACCTGTGCTTTTTAGTTGACTTATGTCAGAATAACTAAACTCCGTTTTTTCCGTACCATCAGCGGAGTAATCAATTACAACAATATTGGATTTTATACTAAGCAATTGATTAATATCGGAACCATTTGTAAATAATATCCAATCTTGATCAACTTGTTTTGTAAAACCTATTAATGCAACTAAAAGAGCCAAAAAAATTAATAAGAAATATTTCGTCAAATCATCTAACATACTCTTATCACTTCCATTAATACAAATAATACAAAACGCCCCTTGTTTGGGGCGTTTTAAATGTCCTCAAGATTAGTACTTTATATATGGTAAGAGCGCCATTTGTCTTGCTCTTTTAATAGCTATTTTGACCATTCTTTGGTGTTTAGCACAATTGCCTGTTAACCTTCTTGGGAGTATCTTTCCTTTTTCGTTTAAGAAATCTTTAAGTATTCTTATATCTTTATAATCAACGTATTCAACGTTCATTTCACACATTTTACAAGCCTTTACTTTTCTCCTTCTCTGTCTTACTTTCGGCATTTCTATTCCCTCCTATTTTATATCATTTTTTCGGAAAATCAAAAATCAAAACGGTGGTTCATCGTCGTCTGGAATGTTGTCTACTATTTCTGCGTCTGTATCAAAGACATCTTCGTAAGGAATCTCGTCTTGGACATCTCTATCGCCTTTCTTTGTATCAACAAAGACAATATTATCAGCCCATATCTCAGGAGTTGAACGCGATTGCCCATCGTTTGTTTTCCATTTGTTTATCCTCAACTTACCTTCTACAAGAACCATTCGCCCCTTTTGAAGGTAAGTATGAGCTAACTCAGCTAACTTTCTAAACGCAACTATGCGTATAAAATCTGCTTCTCCATTGTTTGCCCTATTAACTGCTAAAGTGAAAGTCGTTATCAAATTTCCATCTAGAGTCTGTTTTGTTTCTGGATCTCTTGTTAGCCTTCCAACTAAAACCACTTTGTTGTAAGACATTATTAATTCACCTTCTTTTTAAAATAAGCAATTCCGTTAAAACTTAATTTGTTGAGCTTTCCTCCTGGGAAACATTCTCTTGAGTTTCTTCTGTCTTTTGGCGTGCTGCTTTTCTTTCTTTCTTTTCAAGGTCTTCTCTTCTAAACGTTTGCCACCTCATGAACTCTGGGTGGACTTTGAAGTAGTTTTCAAGTTGCTCAAGGCCTTGACCGTTAGATCTGAAGTACATAACCGTATAGTCACCCTCAAAGTACTTTCCAATCTTGTAAGCAAGTTTTCTAATACCCCATCTGTCAACGGTCTCCACTTGTGCTTTAACTCTTTCTTCAAGGAACTTCTTAACGTTTTCCACAAGTTTGTTTCTTTCTTCCTCTGGTACATCTGGTTTGATAATGAACATGGTTTCGTAAATCCTCATAAAGCACCTCCTCCCTCGGTCTACGCGGCTCTGCTTATCCTCTAAAAAAGCAGAGCGGGAATTTTTGAATTGTTTCCTCATCTTTTACATTTTACATAAAATAAATACGGGCAAGTAAGCCCGCTTTTTCTCACATGCAAAACTTTCACAAAAGGTTTAAAAGAACTGGTGGGCTCGGGAGGGATCGAACCCCCGACCGTCCGGTTATGAGCCGGATGCTCTACCAACTGAGCTACGAGCCCACTCATGTGGAGGCGACGGAGGGATTTGAACCCTCGAATAGAGATTTTGCAGACCTCCGCCTTAGACCCCTTGGCTACGTCGCCCCATCGCGTGATAGATTTTACCACAGAGTTTTTAACATGTCAACAGGTTAAATATCTATGTGGAGCAGAAAATATTAAAAATAATCAAAAACGTTATTAATAAAGAAAAATATGGTTGTCAAAAGTCATTTTTAATGATATCATTATTTTGTTAGCATGTCTAATTTTTATGTTCTTAGAGGTGAATTATTTTGGAAAAGAAAAGTAAATTTGGTGGCATTTTTCATTTTTATCACTTGGTTTCATTCTTTGTATCAATAAACGCTTATTTATTCAGCACCTTCATTAATTCAACAGCCGCTCAATGGGGATTTTCATTCTCCGAAATTGGTTTTATAAACCTTCTTTTGTCATTCTTGTATGCCTTGTCAAGTATCACTTTGGGACACATAGGATACAAGTTTGGGTACAAAAAGATGATGAATATATTATTCATTTATCTTTTTGCATTATCATTTACTGGTTTCTTCGTGAATAACAGATTTTGGCTTTACATCTTCGCAAGCCTTCAAGGAATATTCTTCGGCGCATTTTTCCCACAAGTTGAAGGATTAATAGCCCAATCTGAAAGTTTGCTAAAAGTTACACCTCCATCTATAACCGGTAGATTCACACTAGCATGGAGCTCTGGAAATATATTTGGTGTGGCTTTCGGGCCTTACCTCACTGTAAAAGCACGTTCTATTATATTCTTTTACGGAATAATCCTGAGTATTGTTGTTTTTTTGCTTATAAGCCGTGATAAAAAAATAAATGGCGAATTGATAAACTTCACCCCCAATAGAAAATTAACAACCGATAGCGATAAATTCGATGTTGTAAAGGATATTAGCAGGATGAAAAGACTTAGATTAGAATATAGGATTATTCTTTTCCTTGGCGGATTGATATACACATCGGTTCTCGCTGAGTTTCCAAAGTTAATAAAGATGGCTGGGCTTGATATATCACGTGCCGGTTTTCTTACGGTTGGAGCAAATATCGGAGTTTTGCTTACATTCATTGCTCTTCAATATTGGAAAAAATGGGTAGGCAATGAAATTATCTGTGGCGTTTTGCTATCTGTGGTGCTACTTACCGGAGTTGTTGCATTATTCGCCAAAACTCCTCTCTTATTCTTCTTAACAGCCTTTTTGGCTGGCGGAAGTTATGCGGTTCCTTATACTTTTGCTATATTTTACGGTTTGCTTTCTACTTCAGAAGAACATGGTAAACAAGGCGCACTGCATGAAATGGTTATAGGCTTGCTTTTTGGAGTTGGACCTTTTGTCGGTGGAATATTCCTCGATCATTTTAAAAGTACTTTTGGATTGACTTTCCTCTCAATTATATTGAGTATATTAATATATTCAATTCAATTTTTCTTCAACAAAAGCAAAGTAGTTATTGAAAAGTGAAATAGTTTTGTGGTATAATTGATTACCACAGTTAAAGATGGAGGTGAAAGAAATGAAGTACAGATGCACAGTATGTGGTTATATTTACGATCCAGAAGTTGGTGATCCAGATTCCGGTATAAACCCAGGAACTCCATTTGAAAATTTACCAGATGATTGGACATGTCCAGTTTGCGGTGTAAGCAAAGATATGTTTGAACCACTCGAAGAATAACTAAAATTTACATCAACTTTAAGTGTTAATACTTTTCGTTTAGTTTATGTCTTAAGTTTAAATCTTCGGTGGAAAGTTAAAAATTGGGGGCCGTGGTGCCCCCGTTTGCATAAATAATAAATAATAAGAGATTTAATAAAAAACACAAGGAGGAACGGTTATATGTCAGAAGTTCGTGTGAGATTTGCCCCAAGTCCAACGGGGTATTTACATGTTGGTGGTGCTAGAACTGCACTTTTTAATTATCTTTACGCAAGAAAAACAGGTGGTAAATTCATTTTAAGAATCGAAGATACAGATCTCGAAAGGTCAGAAAAAGTTTTCGAAGAGCAGCTTATTTCCGCGTTGAAATGGCTTGGTCTGGAATGGGATGAAGGTCCAGATATCGGTGGGCAATACGGGCCTTACAGGCAGAGTGAAAGAGTTCATCTTTATCATGAATATGCGCAAAAACTCATTGAAGAAGGAAAAGCTTACGAAGTCTACGCATACCCAGAAGAGATTGAACAGTTGAGAGAAAAATTACTCAGTGAGGGTAAAGCACCTCATTATACACGCGAAATGCTTGAGCCATACAATACCCCTGAAAGAAAAAAAGAATACGAAGAAAAGGGATTAAAGCCTGCAGTTTATTTCTCTATGCTAAGAAAAGATTATGTGATAAACGACGTTGTAAAAGGCGAAGTTGTGTTCAAAGCTGGAAGTGTTGGCGACTTTGCACTTTTGAGAAGCAACGGTATGCCAACTTACAACTACGCTTGTGTTATAGATGATGGTCTGATGAAAATCACTCACGTTTTGCGCGGCGATGATCATTTGTCAAATACAGTTAAACAGGTGGCACTTTATGAAGCTTTCGGTTGGCCTACACCTGTTTTTGGGCATGTCTCCATGATTCTGGGACCTGATGGAAGTAAACTCAGTAAACGTCATGGCGCAACGTCAGTAGAAGAATTCAAAAGTAGGGGATATCTCCCAGAAGCTTTGGTTAATTTCCTCGCATTACTCGGTTGGTCACATCCAGAAGGAAAAGAAATACTCACAAAGCAAGAATTGATAGAAAGTTTTTCGCTTGAAAGACTTGTAAAAAATCCTGCGATATTTAATCCAGAAAAATTGAAATGGATGAATTCAGAGCATATTAGAATGAAAAGTATGGATGAGCTTGTTAAAATAGCTAAACCATTCTTGCAAAAAGATGTTGACGATGAATATTTCGCAAAGATACTCCACGCTGTAAAGGATAGGATAGAAGAACTTTCGCAGTTACCTGAATTGACAGATATTTTCTTCGAAAAACCTCATCAATTACCGGAAAAAACTCCAGAGGCTATTGAAACTTACACAAATTTACTTTCAGAGCTCAAAAAAATTGAAAAATGGGATAAAGATTCAATATACGCAGCTTTCAAAACAGCTATGAAGAGCGCAAAGCTCAAAGGTAAAGATTTCTATATGACGTTAAGACTTGTACTTACAGGTAAAACTGAAGGTCCAGAACTAATCGATATACTCGAAATCCTTGGTAAAGACGAAGTAATAGAGAGGATCTCTTTGTATTTAAATAAATGAAGAGGTGGTCTCATGACAAAGGTTTATATAACAGATACGCTTAGTAAAAGTAAAGTTCCACTTGAGACTTTAGAACCTGGCGTCGTAAAGATGTACGTTTGCGGACCTACTGTATACAATTACATTCACATAGGCAACGCAAGACCTATGGTTGTTTTCGACGCTCTCAGAAGGTTTTTAGAATTCGTGGGTTACAGGGTAATAATGGTTCAAAACTTTACAGATATAGATGATAAGATAATAAACGAAGCAAAAGAATGGAACGTCGATTGGAAAACAGTTGCGGATACGTTTATCGCAGAGTATTTTCACGATGCTCAACTTTTAGGCGTAAGAGCAGCAAATTACCACCCCAGAACAACAGATTTTGTTAAAGATATCGTTGAAGCAATTGAAACAATGATAAAAAAAGATTTCGCATATCCAGCAGAAAATGGTGATGTTTATTTCAGCGTTAGGAAATTAAGAGATTACGGAAAGCTATCTGGAAAAAATTTGGATGATTTGAGAGCAGGCGCAAGAGTTGATGTGAATGAACTGAAAAAAGATCCACTTGACTTTGTTTTGTGGAAATCCGCCAAACCTGGTGAACCTACGTGGGACAGTCCGTGGTGCAACGGTAGGCCAGGTTGGCATATAGAATGTTCCGTTATGTCGCAAAAATTACTTGGTGATATGTTTGATATACACGGTGGTGGTGAAGACCTTATCTTCCCACACCATGAAGATGAAATAGCTCAGAGTGAAGCGCTCACAGGTAAACCACCGGCAAAATACTGGATGCATAACGGTATGATTATCGTACGTGGAGATAAGATGAGTAAATCCCTTGGAAACACATTCATGGTAAGGGAAGCGGTAAGAAGGTACACTAAAGATGGCGTAAAGCTTTTCTTGCTGTCCAAACATTACCGTTCACCTATGGAATTTTCGGACGAGATACTTCAAGATAACATGAGAGCAGCTCAAAGGGTGCATAACGCATTAAACAGATTCACGGAAAAGTACCCATACCCATTGGTACCAAAAATTGACGAAGAAATGGAAAACTTCATAGACAGATTTGTGGAAGCACTTTCCGACGATTTCAACACACCAGTTGCACTCTCAATTTTATTCGATACAGTTAAAGAACTTAACAAATCAATGGATGAAGGTAACGACGAAAGAGCATTGAAAATGTACCACCTTGTAAAGAGAATTTATGGTCCTGTTCTTGGAGTGTTTGACAGTGAAATCCAAAAACAACAGCAAGTAAATTCCGAACAGTTAGATCAGCTAATACAAGGTATAATAAATTTAAGAAATGAATACAGAAAGAATAAACAATTTGAAATAGCTGATAAGCTAAGAGACGCACTCTTAAATGCAAAGATAAAATTACTTGATACTCCAGAAGGTACAAAATACGAAATTAATGATTAATAAAATTTTAGAATTATTGACATGTAAGACTTTAAAAAAGTTGGAAAATGGAGGGATATTTGTGAGATTTTCACAGTTTTACGCGCCAACATTAAAAGAAGCACCAGCGGATGCGGAAGTGCCAAGTCAAGAATTGCTTACAAGAGCTGGGTTTATAAGAAAAATAGCGGCTGGTGTGTATACATATTTACCACTCGGAAGGAGAGTTTTACTTAAGATTGAAAAGATAGTGAGAGAAGAAATGGACAACATAGGAGCAAACGAGATTTTGATGCCAATAATCCAGCCTGCGGAACTTTGGAAACAATCTGGCAGATGGGAAGATTACGGTCCAGAGATGATGAAATTAAAAGATAGGCACGGAAGAGATTTTACGCTTGGACCTACTCACGAAGAACTCGTAACTTTCCTTGTTCAAAATGAGCTTAATAGCTACAAACAATTACCGATAACCCTTTACCAAATGGCAAACAAGTACAGAGATGAAATTAGACCGAGATTTGGTGTGCTTAGAGCAAGAGAATTCATAATGAAGGATGGTTACAGTTTCCACAGCGATTGGGAATCCCTTGATGAAACATACAAAGCTCATAGAAAAGCTTACTCTAATATAATGGAACGAATTGGATTAAAATATGCGGTTGTTGAAGCTTCGTCCGGAGCAATTGGAGGCAACGAATCTCACGAATTTGTTGCTTTTGCAGATACTGGAGAGAGCAATGTACTTTTCTGCGAATGTGGGTACGCAGGCAACGATGAAAGAGTGCCATATACTGGTGAAATTATTTACGATAATGAAGAGCTCAAGGGAATGGAAAAAGTCTACACTCCAAATGTGAAAACAGCGCAAGATGTGGCAGATTTTCTAGGAGTTCCAGTGAGAAAAATCGTAAAAACACTTATTTACAAAGGTAGAAATGGATACTTCATGGCACTTGTCCCAGGTGACAGGGAACTCAACGAAGAAAAATTGAAAAATTTCTTAAACGACCAGTCGTTAGCTTTTGCCACACCTGATGACATATTGAAAGACTTTGGTGTACCCATTGGCTTCTTAGGTCCGGTGGGTGTGAAAGGTATAAAAGTTATCGCAGACCACTTGGTAAAAGGGATGAAGAACTTCGTTGTTGGTGGAATGGAAAAAGATTATCACTTCGTAAACGTAAATGTTGACAGAGACTTTAAAGTTGATGAATTGGCAGATCTAATAGTTACAAGAGAAGGAGACCCGTGTCCTGTTTGTGGAAAACCGTTAAATGCAAAGAAAGGCATCGAACTTGGTCATATATTTAAGCTTGGCACAAAATATTCTGAGGCGATGGGTAGTAAATACATGGATAAAGATGGTCAGTTAAAACCTTTCATCATGGGGTGCTACGGTTGGGGTGTTTCAAGAACACTTGGAGCGATTGTAGAACAACTACATGACGAAAAAGGTATAATTTGGCCATTATCCGTCGCACCATTTGCAGTAGTTATAACACCAGTTAGTAACAACGAAAACTTAATGAAATTTTCTGAAGAATTGTACAATTTCCTTGTTGAAAAAGGCGAAGAGGTACTTTTAGACGATAGGAATATATCACCTGGTATGAAATTCAACGACGCGGATTTAATAGGAATACCATTTAGAGTAACAGTTGGTAAAGCTCTATCTGAAGGAATGGTAGAAATCAAGTGGAGAACAGGACAGCAATTCAAGGTGAAAGCAACTTTAGAAGAAATATATGAATTTTTGCAAAAGTCAAAGCAAGAATACGATCCTCACAAAAGAGTTGAAAAATAATAAATTATAAAGTTATGAATTAATCAGTGGTCTACAATCAAGGTACAAAAACGATAAAAAGACTGGGGACCACTGATTAAAATATCTAGGGGGTGATTTATATGTCACCTGTTGAAGGTCTTGAAAAAGTTGATAAGTACATTTACAAAATTCGCAAAGCTGGAAATATGAGAGTTGACGCGATAATTCTATCGGATTGGGAAACGTTAGATAAAGAAGCGATAGAACAAATCAAAAACGTCGCAACTCTTCCAGGTATTTTAAAAGCTGCTTACGCTATGCCAGATATACACTGGGGTTACGGATTTCCAATAGGTGGAGTTGCCGCTTTTGATGTTGAAGATGGAATTATAAGCCCTGGTGGTGTGGGATTTGATATAAACTGCGGAGTTAGGATGCTTGTCGTAAAAGGTTCAAGTAATATCGTAAAGAGTAATATCGATACAATAATAAAACGCATTTATGAGAGTGTACCAGTTGGAGTTGGTGAAACAAGTGAGTTGAATTTTTCAAAAAACGATTTCAAAAGGATAGTTACAAATGGTGCAAAAGAAGTAATAAAGATGGGATTTGGATACGACGAAGATTTGGAAAGAATCGAAGACTACGGCCACATACAAAATTGTGATTTTTCCGATGTAAGTGAAGAAGCTGTAAAGAGAGGGAAAGACGAACTTGGGACGTTGGGTGCGGGAAATCATTTCATTGAAATCCAAGTCGTCGAAGAAGTATACGATGAGAAAATAGCAAAAGTATTTGGGTTGGGTAAAGGTGATATAACGATATTAATCCACACAGGTAGCAGAGGCTTTGGTCATCAAATCGCTACAGATTACATTAAAATCATGAGAGATAACCTTAAAGAACATAATAAAAATCTCCCTGATAAACAGTTGATAAATGCTCCATTTAATAGCAAATGGGGGCAGATGTATTATAGCGCAATGAACTGTGCGGCAAATTACGCGTTCGCGAATAGGCAGATTATTACTCATCTCATTAGAAAAGTATTTAAATCTGTTGCGGGATTAGATGTAAAACTCGTTTACGATGTAGCGCATAACATCGCTAAGATAGAAGAATATGAAATTGATGGAAAAAAGAGAAAAGTTATTGTACATAGGAAAGGCGCGACAAGGGCATTTGGACCGGGAAACCCACACCTTCCAGAAATATTTAAAGAAACAGGGCAACCAGTTATAATCCCAGGGAGTATGGGCACAGCATCGTACATACTTGCTGGAACGAAAAAAGCTGAAGAAATGACATTTGGTTCAACTGCTCACGGTGCTGGGAGAACTTTGGGAAGAAGAGAAGCGACACGAGAGCTCTCAGTTGAACATGTGATAAGAGAGCTTGATGAAAAAGGTGTAAAACTTTTGGCTAAATCAAAAAAAGGTATAGTTGAGGAAGCGCCAGAAGCGTACAAAGATGTTGATAAAGTAATTAAAGTTGTTGATGAACTTGGTATATCGCTCAAAGTTGCAAAGTGTGTTCCTATCGGAGTGATAAAAGGATGAGTGAGTTTATAAAAAGACTTAAATGGCACGCCTCAAAAGATGAATTGTACCTTACAGTTGAAGGCACACTCTCCACTTTTTACCTTGTTCTAACTCAAACGGTAATATTCACAGCACTCGCATTGTACTTTGGCTTAAATGAAGTCGCTTTGGGATTAGTCTCTTCTTTTCCCATGGCATTTCAGATTTTTCAAATATTCGCACCCGCAGTTATTGAGAAATTACCAAACAAAAAGAAACTATTAGCTTTTTTTAACTCAGGTAGGTTTTTATGGATAATATTAATCCCACTCCTATTTTCAGAACACAGAAAACCGGAATTATTTATACTCATCTTCGCACTCAGTCAGGTATTCGCAGCATTTGCTGGAAATGTCTGGATTAGTATTATATCAGATGTCATCCCTTCAGAAAGAAGGGGAAAGTACCTTGGATTGAGAAATTTTTTCGTATCTTTAGCGACACTTTTGGTTTTTTATCTGTATTCCCTGATAGCCGATAACATTAAAAAACCTTTCAATTTCGCGATAATAATACTAATAACAATGGTTACTACGCTTTTCTCTCTTGTTTCATTAATGAAAGTTAGGGACGTCAGTTCTAAAAAAACAGGATCTCTTAACGATTTAAGAATAGTTTTAAAAGATAAAAATTTTATGAAACTTTCAAAAGCTTATTTTATGTGGAACTTTGTGATTTTATTATCCGCACCGTTTTTCCCATACCATCAAATACATAATCTAAAATTACCAATGACGTATATAAGCTATGCATCTATCACCGCATCTTTACTATCGATGTTATTTTACACACTTTGGGGAAGATTATCTGACGAATTCGGTCATAAAAGTGTGTTGATAACCGGTTTATCAATCGTTTCCATAACACCTGCTATTTGGATTTTGATGAACGAAAAGCACTGGGTCTTAGCTCTTACTTTAGACGCTATTTTATCAGGTGTTGGATGGGCTGCTGTGAACCTTGCTTTTATAACTCTCCCTATGGAAACGGCAGCAAGTAGCTCACCAATGTACTTTGCAGTATTCTCAGCCCTTGGTGGTTTAGGTGGTATGATAGGTTCCTTAATAGGGGGACCTATTGCAAAATTCTTTAATTCGCTTGATTTTTATGTAAAAGATTATCACATCTTTGGTCTTCAAATATTCTTCATAATAGAAAGTGTATTAAGATACTCTGTAATCCCACTTTTCGCGGGAATATCGAGCAGAAAATATGTGTCTCCAGCAACTTTGTTTACAAATGTACTCTCAACTCTGTCTGGTAGACATGCTATAAGGATACAAGAAGGTAACAGACAAGAGGTTATCATCGGTAGGAAGAGACTCCGAAGATGGTGGTAACATAAAGGTTTTAAAAATATCCTAAAATTAGGTGGTCAAAAATGTTTTTGAACTTCCTTCAACAATACAACTTAACAAGGGACCAAATATATGCAGCTAAAAAACTAGAAGATTTTATTTATAATTATCTAGATTTTCTAATCATTCAAGGCAGCGCAGGTACAGGTAAAACGTTTTTAATATCTCAGTATGTTAGATATCTCTTCGAAAAAGGAAAAAAATTTGTAATTCTCGCGCCAACTGGTAGAGCTGCTAAAATCCTTCACGAAAAATCCGGATTTGAAACTAAAACAATTCACAGTGAAATTTACAGTTTTTCCCATGAGAAAGTAGATTTGGAAAGTGAAATCATCAAAGTATATTTTTGTTTAAAAAAACCACAACGTGATAACACAATTTTCATAATAGACGAAAGCTCGATGATTTCAGATAATAAACAATCAGACGAGGAACTTGTCTTTGGGAGCGGAAAATTGCTTTCCGACTTTATCGAATATGTAAAAAGCGGTGAAAACAACAAAATTATATTTTTCGGAGATGAATACCAACTTCCACCAACAAACTCCGCTTTTTCCCCGGCATTAGATGTTAAAACCCTTCAGGAAAATTTTCATTTAAAGGGCGAAAAGATTTTTCTTAACGAAGTTGTTAGGCAAAGAAACCAAAGTAAAATATTAAATAATGCAAATACAATTAAAAAACATATCGACGATGAAAATTACTTAACTCTAAAGTTTGAGTACGACGGTGACGAATTTGTCAAAACACATGATTTCATAAAGGAATACAATTACTCAAATCCTGGCGAAGATATCATAATTGTTTCAACAAACAAAAAAGCTTTGGAGTACAATATGGAAATTAGGAAAAAGCTCGGATTCCAAAGCCAAATTGAAGTAGGCGATATATTACTTAATACAAAGAATGTTTACTGCAAAGATAAATTAGTATTTAACGGCGAATTTTTTAAAGTCGAAAAAGTAATAAACTATGAGGGAAAAGACGCATTTGTTGGAAGAAAAAAGTATGTTTTGGAATTCTACGATTTAGAATTAAAAAATATAAATTCTGGTGAGATTATAGAATCCAAAGTACTTGCGAATTCCTTATTTTCAGAAACCGCAGATATAGATTCGGATTTAAAGAAAGCATTGTTTAGCTTTTGTATACATGATGTGTGCAAAAAAACAGGTTTATCACAAAAAAATATTACTCAAAATCTAAGTAAATACCTTCAAGATAACCCATACTTAAACGCATTACACGTAAAATATGGTTACGCTATAACTGCACATAAATCTCAAGGTGGAGAATGGGATAGAGCTTTTATAGACCCATATTATTACAATTCTACAAAAACTAAGGAATATTTCAGATGGTTATACACATCGATAACCAGAGCCAAGAAAAAAGTCTATATAAAGGATTTACCAATAAAAATCTTTTCATTTAACAAATTGAAAATTCAAAATGATTTCACTTTAAGAGAAAAAATCAATATTTCATACAATTTGAACTTTAACGATGAAATGTTAAGAGAACTATACACAGCTTTTGAAAGCATAATATCCAAACATTCATTTAACGTATTGGGCATAGAGCATCTCCAATACCAAGAGGTTTATTATATCAAAAGTGGTAATCATTATCTCAAAGTCCAACTATATTACGATAAAAATTATGAACCAACAAGTCTGAAAATTTTGGAAACAACCAACAACGAACAAGCACTAAAAATGTTGAGTATCATCAATTCAGAAGTTCAAAATTCTAATAATTTTAATATTGATAAAAACAATAAAATTAATTCTATTTCTATAAGCAGGTGTATGAAAAAGACTTTAGAAAACGAATGCGTAAAAATCTATATAGACGGAAGCTACGACGAGTCCACGAAAAAAATTGGCGCAGGTTTTGTTGTTGTAAAAGAAAGCAATGAAGAGAAAATAGAAACGTACTGGAGAGGTTTCTCAAACCCAGAACACGTAAAACACCGAAATGTGGCTGGTGAAATATATGCAGCATTGCTGGCATTTGAATATGCGAAGAATGAAAATCTGAAATGCATAGAAATTAACTATGACTACGAAGGTATAGAAAAATGGGCTCTTGGTTTGTGGAAAACAAATACTAGCTTAACAAAATTATACAAAGAAAAGTACGATTACTATTCCACTTTTTTCAGAATAAAATTCAATAAAGTCAAAGCTCACACTGGGGAAAAATACAACGAAATAGCCGATAATTTAGCAAAGAAAGCTGTTAATGAAGAAAAATACCATGTAAAATATGAAATTGATTTATAAAATATAAAAAAGGCTCCGGTAATATCACCGAAGCCTTTTTGATTTTAATATTAGATGCCTATTTTATTGCTCTTGAGTCTCTGTAATCAAAGTTTCAACAGTGTTTGAACCTTCGACGATTTCTTCTGAAAGAATTCCATTTTCGAAGATGATAGATGGTGAAGCTATACCATTGAAATTTGTTCCGTACTCTGTTGTATACGCGCCTGTTGCGAAGAAGTAAACTATATCACCAAGTGTCGTACTCTTTGGAAGCATCGCATCGTAGTACATGACATCAACGCTATCACAAGTTGGTCCTGCAAGAACAAATTTTTCGAGTTCTTCGTCTTCTTTTCCGTCAACTGTAATTCTGTATCTTATGTTTTGAATAGTCTCTGTCAAGCCATGGAACACTCCAGCATCTAAATAGAGCCAATTTTCGTCACCTTTTTTACTTCTGAGAATTACTCTGGAAATCATGACTCCCGCATTACCAACCATTGATCTTCCAGGCTCAACGATAACTGTTATATCATTTCCAAGATATTCTTCAACAGCTTCGTTTATAACTTTTGCTATTTTTTTAATTGAAGGTATATCCCTGACGTAGCGAACTGGCATCCCGCCGCCTGTATTTATCATTTTCATTTCTACACCAAATTGCTTAGCTTCTTCAAAAACTATGGAAGCTTCTCTTATTGCTGTTCTCCAGTTCTCTGGATTGTAATTTTGCGAACCAACATGGAAACTCAAACCAATTGGATTAAGTCCTTTTTCTTTTGCATATCTTACAAGTTCGATAGCATGATTAACGCTTGTACCAAATTTTCTTGTGAGTGGCCAATCAGCATCGCCTTCCATTCCGTTAGTACTTATTCTCACGTATATGTCAGCATTAGGAGCAACAAGGGCAATCTTTTCGATTTCCATTTCCGCATCAACTGCAAACATCCTAATACCAACTTCGTAAGCGAACTTTATATCTTCAATTTTCTTTATTGTGTTTCCAAAGCTCATTCTAGATGGTTCGACACCGATAGATAGAAGTTTCTCAATTTCACCGCGTGATGCAACATCAAAATGGCTCCCCATGTCTTTTAAAAATTTCACAATCTCAATATGAGAGTTAGACTTCACTGCGTAATAAACTTTACAATTATTTATGTTTTCTATAAGTTGTCTATAGTTGTTTGCTATCACGTTTAAATCCATTACTAAGACTGGTGTTCCGTATTTTTCAGCGATCTGTCTAAGTTTTTCCATCCCTTTTTACCTCCTTTGTAAATTGTCGAACTTATGATAGAATAGAATTGCCAAAATATACATAAAATTCTGTTTAAAATATCAGGTACATATGTTACAATTACTATAACATCACATTGGGGGGAGTAGATTTGAGTATTAAAGAACTTTTCTTTGTATATACATGTATTATTGTTGGTTTGATAATGATTATCACAACACAACCTGTTGTATTTAATACAGATATACCTTTACTTGGTATAGCTCTGGCTTTGTTGTTTTTCTCCCAATCTGTTGAAATACCTATAGGAGGATTAGTATTTAATATTAAGAGTTTTAGCATGCTTTACTTATTGCTTTTTATTCGGCCAGAAAGTATACTAATACTGAGTATTATTACTCTACTTGTTTACATAAAAGATTTACGTCGTTTCCTATTCAAGGTCTCTTTCGAAGTATTACAAATTGGATTTGGCACTCTATTGTTTAAAGCATCTCCAAATGATTATCTTAAAATAATATCATTCGCAATCGGCTATATGCTTAGTAATGTTTTGGTGACGATTTTTTACATTAAGTTTTTTGGAAAAACAAATGTAAAAGCTTATATAAGGGCATTTTTGCTTGTATTTGCGTTATCTTTATTCGGCTCAATGATTTTAACAACTATATACACATTCAACGAAGTCAAGTTATCCTCACTGATTTTTGTTTCAGTTCTTTATTCTGGATTTTTGATACAACTTTATTACACTGTATTTTCTGAACTTTGGCACAAAGAACTTACATTGGAAAAGGAACAAATAGCAAGAGAGATAGAAAATCTTAAGAAATTACCGGAAATTCTCGAGAAAAGTTCAAAAGAAGATATAGACGATGTTTTACAAGATGTTTTAGCTACAACTTGTAAGCTAATAGGATTTGAGTACGCATTGCTTAGTATATTTGATTTCAGGAGCGGGAAAGTAACAAGAATATCAAAGTATGGTATAAAAGATGAGGATTTTGAAAAATTAAAACAAAACAGGCCTGATATAAAATCGACTTACGTTTTAATGCAACAACGCTTTGATGTCGGTGGTGCTTACTTTATCCCAAACGGAAGTGTTGATTTATCCCAATCATCAATTTACAGACCATCTGAATACTTTAAATTAGAGGTTGAAAATGCTTGGGATCCAAATGATTTATTCATTGTCCCATTGATTTACAAAAACAAAACAATAGGATATATAAGTTTTGATAAACCAACAAATATGCTAAGGCCTTCAAAACGTGAAATTGAACTTGCCAAGTTTTTTGCATGGCAGATAACTAGATTACTATCAGAAAGTAAATATTCCGTTTTCTTCCTTTCCGATTACAAAAAAGAGCAAACATACGCATTTCTTATGGAAGAAATCTCGAAAAATATCGAATTTGGGAAGAGTTTTCTAATAGTTTACGTTGACATTGATAAATTTGAAAAGGTAAATATAACGCATGGTTTTAAAGCTGGGGACGAAATGTTACAAGAACTTAGAAATATTTCTGAGGAAGAAATTAAAAACCTTGGAATTTTTTCACAATTCAACGACGAACTTATAATGCTACTATGGTCAATGAGCAAATCGGACGGGGTGCTAGTCGCAGAGAGAATAATTGAAAAATTCAAGAGAAAGTATCCAGATGTCAGTTTAAGTGTTAGCGTTGTTAAATATCCAACTGATGCACAAACATTTGATGAATTACTTGAAAAAATTAAAGTAGCTTTGACAACAGCTAAAAAATCTGGAGGAGGACGTATCGTAACATTATGAGACGTGTAGCTATTGAATTTTCCTACGATGGAACGGACTTTTTTGGTTATCAGATTCAAAATAATGTAAGAACTGTCCAAGGTGAATTGGAAAAAGCATTAGAAAAGGTCTTTAAAATCCATATAGATACATACGCTGCGGGACGGACGGATACAGGTGTACATGCAAATGGTCAAGTAGTATCGTTCGACTGCCCAAATGATAGGCTAATGGAAAATGATATAAAAAATGCAATAAATGCTAATTTACCTGGTGATATTTACATAAAAAAAGTATGGTTCACACATCCAACTTTTAATCCACGTTACGAAGCGAAAAGAAGAATTTACCATTATTATATAGATACATCCAAATCCAAGAATCTTTTTACAAGGCGGTACGTGTGGTGGTTTCCATATGAACTTGACATTGAAAAAATGAGAATAGCCGCTAAATATTTGATTGGAGAACACGATTTCATTTCTTTCAGCAAAAAAGGCGAAGAGAATACCAAAACTATAAGAACGATAAACAATTTAAGAATAATTGAAATAAAAAATGGACTAATTCTAATCCGAGTTGAAGGAATATCATTTTTGAGAGGGATGGTAAGGAGCATCGTAGCAAACCTCGTACGTGTTGGAACTGGAATATGGGAACCTGAAAAAGTAAAGGAGGTGTTAGAATCAAAAGATCGTTCAAAATCAGCTGGTTTAGCACCTGCGCATGGATTATTCTTATACAAAGTTTTATTTTAGCTAATATGAATTTTAATCCTTTTATACCAAATGAAATAATCGAAAAATTAAACGATGATATAAAAAACGATGTTATTAATTGGAACAAATTGGATGTTGTATATCTTAAATTTATTAACGTACCATACGAAATTGAAAATTTTATATACAGACAAATCGCAAAATATGGATTAGTACCAATAAATATAGACTATACAGATTGTACATATCACACAATAGATTCTTCAGATTCTTCAAACAATATGGTTTCATCAGATTCAACTTCGGTCATATTATCTCCTATGATTTCCAAATGTGAACCTATCATATTTTCAACAGATGACTCGTTTATTTTAATTGAATATGGTAATGATGAATACGCTTTACCAATGAATTTGGTTTACGAATTTCCTAACACCTTAGCTCAGTTGATTGAAAGTATTATAAAAAATGATATTATTTATGAAAATTTGGCTGATGCCAAAAATGATAATATCTTAAAAACTATAGTTGTAGATCAAAAAACTGGTTCTTCTTTTCTTACTCAATTTATTGGAATTACTTATTTCATTCAAAATGATAAATTAGAATTACTACAAGGTAAAGTTATATATAGCGCTAAGACAAACAATGTCGAGGCGGTTAATATCGATTTACTGGAAAAAGAGTTGCAAAAAAATGGTGTGGTTGCAATAACATCGGATAGTATTGTGACAAAGGAATACATATATAATCTAAAGACAAAGTCTCTAACAAAGTTCCAAGCACCTATAGTTTCAATATGGGATAATTATGTACTATACTCAGATGGAAGTATATCTGATTTATCTTTTACTTGGAATACAAAGATTAGTAATTCGCCGTTGGATTATATATTTACTGAAAACAGAATATGCATTCTTGACATCTCAGGCCAAGTGGTTATAATGAATCAGAAAACACGCAGAATACTTTTTTCAAAAACATTTGAAGGAGCTTATTCTCTAAGTTTAGACAAAGATAATTCATTTATTGTTAAAACTACAAATGGATGTTATAAAATATCTGGCGATAAAGACGTAAATCTTATAGAAAAAGGAGCCAATGAAACATATGAAGAAAGTTCTAAATTTAATATATTTTACCCCTCTTTATTGGACATTTTTCACACTCCATTTGGCTTTTTCTACAAAGGGAATTTTATAGGTAATGAAATATCTGGATTTTATATAAAAGATAAAACAGCACATGTCATTACGGAAGTGGGAACTTGGAAAATAAAGTTCTAAGACTTGATCAGTTATTAATTTTGAAAGGTTTTGTTGAAAGTAGAACGAAGGCTCAACAAATGATTGAAAACGGGCTTGTACTATTAGATGGCAAAGTATGTACAAAACCATCAAAAAAATGTCATTCAGATTCAAAAATTATCATTCTTGATGATTTAAAGTACGTTAGCAGAGCAGGATATAAACTTGAAGGTTTATTAAAAGAGTATAAAATAGATGTTAGTGGAAAAATAGCTTGCGATATAGGCAGCTCCACAGGCGGATTTGTAGATTGCCTTCTTCAAAATGGTGTAAAAAAGGTTTATGCTGTTGACGTAAATACAAAACAGTTACATTCAAAGATTGCTTTAGATGATCGTGTTGTAAAAATTGAAAAAAATGCAAGGTATATTTCTAAAAAAGATATAAGCGATAAGCTTAATATAATAACAATTGATGTCTCATTTATATCTATCACAAAATTACTGGAAGGTATTCTTCAATTGTCTGAAAATTACACAAAAATAATATCACTAATAAAACCTCAATTCGAAACAACAAATACGGATAAGGGTATAGTAAAAGATAAAAAAACTCATATTGAAGTCATAAGAAAAATTGTCAAAGCTTTCCGTGATGAAGGCCTATACTGCGAATACTTAACATATTCGAAATTACCAGGTGCTGATGGCAATATAGAATTTTTTGGTGTATTTTCAAAAGAATATATACATTCTATAAGCGAAAGTGATATAATAAGTATCGTAGATACAGCTTGGGAGGAACTAAAATGAAAAGGTCGATAGCTTTTCTAATTATAATAGTCATCATCTGTTATACATTTGCTGATTCAGATATTTTCAACTTTGTACACAAAGATTACGACTTCGTAATCAGGTTGTCTAAAGGCGGTACTTGGTACGAGGAATTAAAAAAAGTTCCATTTTTTTCATTCGTTTTTGATAGGAAAGGATTAGGATTCGAAGACTCGTTTCTTAGAATACTCGAAGATATGAAATACAAAACGGGTGTACAGCCAACAGTTGTTCAAGACGCTCTTTCAAATGATATACTTTTTGCATCAAAAGGAGCGGAGGTAGATTTCACAACATTAATTTCTTTCGATATAAACTACTATCTGGAATTTATAAAAACTATAACCGGAAGCAGCTTCATAGTTTTTGAAACGAAATATCCTGCTCAGCTTGTAAAAGCGTTATCATATTTATTATCTATTAATGTTAAAAATATCCAAAACAATATGTTTCAGCTTGGTGAATCTCTTTTTTGCACTTCTAACGGAAAATACTTAATATTAGCTGGAAGCAAACAGACTTTAGACATGGCGATAAAAACTTATACAACCCCAGAAATGCAACTTTCAAGAACAAATAAAGATTTTGATAGATTAAAAGCGGGGGTATTTTTTATAAGTGGCTTTGCAAAACCAAATACGCTGAAATTGAATTTACCTGGTGGAATAGGAATAGAAGATTCAACAGCAAGTCATTTACTCATTACATCAAGTATCTCAGCTGGCTCTTTTACATTTACAATAGAGCAAAAAAACACGAAACAATACACAAGCTCAAAGAATATAGACACAATTGGTCAATTACCCAAAGTTTGGAATTACTATCTGAGTATACCTTCGTCAAAGTCGTCGATAATTATCGGATCTATTGAACAATGGTTTTCAGGCGTAACATCTGAACTTCAGCAACTTACAAATCTGGTAAAGAATCTTTCAAATTCTTCTACAAATACTTACGTCGCTGGTAAACTCGAAGTTGGTGAAATAGTCTTTATATTTGAAAATTACAGTGGGAAAGACTTTGAAACAAATCTCTCGAAACTTGGTGCAAAGTATGATAGTCAGAAGCAAGAATGGGTTATTAATCTTCAGAATTCAAAACTATACGCGTTCAAGTCATCTAATAAAGTTATAGTTGGTACAGTCGATAAAAACAGCTTTGAAAAGTATGAAAAAACTAGCAAAAAATTGAAAGATTTACCAATTTACTATGATTTTTCAAAGATAGAAGCATACGATTTTAAAGCACTTATGGATTTAGGTGATATAATTAAATCCATTATTGGATTTAATATAACTTCCAAGTTACTTTTTTGGCAATATTCAATAGGTTACATAACTTACTATAAATTTGTTGTCTCCTGAAAGGAGGGAGTTAGATGAGTGAGTTTAACGAATACTTGGGAGTATTTATTGACGAATCGAAAGAATATATTCAATTGTTAAATGAATCCTTACTTGAGCTTGAGAAAAACACAGATGATATTGAGCAAATCAACAAAGCGTTCAGAGCTTTGCACACATTGAAAGGTATGGCAGGAACCATGGGGTTTGAACACCTTGCAAAGTTGTGCCATAGAATGGAGAATTACCTTGATGCTGTTAGGTCCGGGAAAGTTACTATATCTAGTGACGAGCTTGATTACCTATTTGGTGGTCTTGATTTAATTGAAAAGATGCTCCAAAGTATTGTGAATAAAGGTAATGACGAAATCGAAGAAGATATTTCTCAAATTGTTGAAATATTTGAGAGAATAGCGGCTGGTGAAAAAGTTTCATCAAAAAAAGTTGCTGAAAAAACTACAGAAATAATCAAAGAAGAGATAAAAACTGAGAAAGAAATTGGAAAAGCTAAGATTGGTGAACTCTTCACCCAAGAAGTAATAAAAGATGTTTTAATGGAGGCCGCAAAGAAAAACATCCCAGCTTATCACGTAATTGTAAATCTACAGGAAGGTACTCAATTAAAATCTGCGAGAATGTACATGGTCTTCCATTCTCTGGAAGAAATTGGTATTGAGATTATTAATTCAATACCACCGGTCGAAGATATAGAAAATGAAAATTTTGATCTTACTGTTGAATTGTTATGTGTTGGAAATGTTTCACAAGAAAAAATATACGAAAAAGTAATGAACGTTTCAGAAATAAAAAGCGTTGTCGTAAAACCTTTAAAAATTGAAAAAGAAGAAGAAGAAGGGGAAAAGAAAGTTGAGCAAAAAGAAAAAAACACAGAAGAACAAAAAAAGGTAAAGGTAACTCAAACTGTAAGAGTGGATATTGAAAAATTAGATAATCTAATGAACCTTATGGGTGAACTTGTTATCGCAAGAAGCAGAATTGCTGATATACTTAAAAAATATAATATTAAAGAGGTTGATGAATCTCTAGCACAGTTAAGTAGAATTACATTAGACCTTCAAAACGTTGTTATGAAAGTAAGAATGGTACCTATTGAATTCGTCTTTAACAGATTCCCAAGGATGGTAAGAGACCTTTCAAAGAATTTAGGAAAGGAAATTAACTTTATAATGGAAGGTGAAGAAACAGAGTTAGATAGAACGTTCGTTGAGGTAATAGGTGATCCTCTTGTCCACCTTATTCGTAATGCTATAGACCACGGAATTGAGTCAAAAGAAGAAAGAATTGCTTTAGGTAAACCCCCTGTCGGAACAGTTAAACTTTCCGCAAGGCATGAAGGAAATAATGTAGTTATAGAAGTAGAAGATGATGGTAGAGGTATGAACAAAGAAAAAATAATCAAGAAAGCAATTGAAAAAGGATTAATTACAGAAGAAAAAGCTTTGACATTACCTGATGAAAAAGTTTTTGAATTCATATTTTTACCTGGATTTTCAACAAAAGAACAAGTAAGCGAACTTTCTGGTCGTGGTGTCGGAATGGATGTCGTGAAAAATACAATTGATTCACTAAATGGTACAGTCTCAATAGAAAGTAAACCTGGAAAGGGAACGAAAGTAACAATTAGACTGCCTCTCACACTTGCGATAATACAAGCATTACTCGTTAAGGTTAATAATTACGTTTACGCAATTCCAATATCGATTATAGATAGCACATTAATCATATCTTCGGAAGACATAAAAGTTGTCCAAAACGAAGAAGTAATAGTAATAAGAGGCGAAGTAATTCCTATTATTAAACTTTGGGAAGTATTTGGAATGGAACATGAACAAAATCCACATGAAATGAACGTAGTTGTTGTAAAGTCTGGAGCAAAGAAATATGGGCTTGCCGTTGATACACTAATCGGGCAGGAAGACATTGTTATCAAATCACTTGGAAAAGTATTTAGCGACGTAAAAATATTCAGTGGTGGCGCAACGTTGGGTGATGGTAGCATTGCCTTAATTCTTGACATCACCAACATAGTTGAGTGAGGTGAGAAACATGGAAGAAATTAGGGAATTTGAAGTCCTTGTCTTTAAAGCTTTAAATCAAGAAATGGCAATAGACGTTGAAATGGTAGAAATTGTTATAGATAAAACAGATATTACGCCTGTACCAAAAGCAAGAAAAATCATTGAAGGCGTAATTAATCTAAGGGGTAAAATTATTCCTGTTATAAGTTTACCAACTTTGCTCGCAGGAAGTGACAGTAAAGAAAATCAGAAGAAAATAGTAATAGTGAAAATCGAAGACGTGGAGTTTGGACTTATAGTAAATGAAGTTGTTGGGGTTTTAAGAACAAATTCTTCTGAATTGGAAACAAACCTCGGCAAAATAAACACATATGGAAAAAAAGCAAAAGGATTAATAAAAAAAGGCACAAGATTAATTGTTTATTTAAACTTAGAAGAAATATTAAGAGAAATAACTGGTTCGGAGGTGGCGTAAGATGGCAAAAGTCTTGGTTGTTGATGATGCAGCATTTATGAGAATGATGTTGAAAGACATCCTTACAAAAGCTGGTCACGAGGTTGTTGGTGAAGCTGCAAATGGCGTTGAAGCTGTTGAAAAGTACAAAGAACTTAAACCCGACGTAGTAACAATGGACATAACTATGCCGGAAATGAACGGAATAGACGCAATTAAGGAAATTAAAAAATTTGATCCAAACGCGACTGTTATCGTTTGCAGCGCAATGGGTCAACAAGCGATGGTTATTGAGGCAATTCAAGCTGGTGCAAAAGACTTTATTGTAAAACCTTTCCAGGCAGCGAGAGTTATCGAAGCTATACAGAAAGTTTTGAAATAAATTTTACTTGCCGGGGTGACGAAAATAAAGGAATTAATTAATTTCTTCATAGGTCTTTCGTTATTTATAATCCTTATGTTTGTTACATATTGGTTTATTAAAAGAAAGCTCCCCAACGTTGTTGGGGGGCGTTTTGCTAAAGTAATAAGTAGAGTATACATCGATAGAAATACTTACCTTGCTCTCGTAAGAATTTTTAAAGAATATTACGTTATACTTGTTAGTCCCGGAAAAACAGAAGTTATAAAAAAACTTGATACAATTGACGAAGGTGAGTTAGAAGAAGAACCACAAGATTTTAAAAGTATACTGCACAAATATGTGGGTGGTAAAAAGTGAAAAGGTTTTTCACAATACTTTTTCTCATTTTTCTCATTTCATCAATATTTTCACAAGACGAAGTCCCAATTCCTGGAATAAGCATCCAAGTAACTCCCACACAACAACCTCGAGATTTAGTAGCAACTCTTGAAATTTTATTAATTCTAACTGTATTAACATTAGCTCCTAGCATATTAATACTTTTTACATCTTTCACCAGGATAATAATAGTTTTTTCATTTACAAGAAATGCTCTCGGTACAAGACAAGTACCACCTAACCAGGTATTAATAGGTTTGGCTTTGATTCTAACATTCTTCATAATGCAACCTACATGGAATGAAATAAATACCAATGCTTTAACACCTTATATGGACGGAAAAATAACTTACCAAGAATTCTTTTCAAGAACTATGGCTTCCGTAAGAAAATTCATGATAAACGAACTTGTTAATCATCATAACGAAGATAATGTATTTACAATTGCCAACGCTTTGAAACAAAATGTAACAAAAATTGAGGAAGCTCCTGATTCACTTTTAACTGCTGCGTTTGTACTTGGGGAAGTTGAAATAGGTTTTAAAATGGGGATATTAATTTACATACCATTTATCGTAATAGATATGGTCGTTGCAAGTATTCTTCTTTCATTGGGTATGATTATGATTCCTCCAGTTTTAGTATCTTTACCTTTTAAAGTTCTTGTATTTGTACTTGCTAACGGTTGGGAATCGATAATTGTCAGTTTAGTAAAGAGTTTCGCGTATTAAATTATTTAAATTATAAAAATTGTCAGATTGGGTGACCTTGATGACGTTAGAAGTCTTCCTGGATATTGCCAAACATGCCATACAATTATTGTTAACTCTAATAACCCCACCACTACTTGTAAGCTTAGTGGTGGGTATACTTATAAGCATTTTCCAAGCAGCTACACAAATTCATGAGCAAACGCTAACATTTGCTCCAAGAATTATCGTTGTTTTCTTAACGCTTATGCTACTCTTTGGTTGGATGATTGAAAGTATGCTTGAGTTTGTAAAAGATATAATAGAAAAATATATCCAAATGATTTAGCATTTTTTTAGAGGTAAGCATTAAATACTTTCACTATTTCTCTGTGGATTTCCTCAATAGTCCTTGTTCCATCTATAATTACAAAGTTTTCATTCTCTTTTGCCATTTTGAGATAACAATTTCTTATCCTTTCCCAGAATTCTTTCCCTTCTTTTTCTATCCTATCTTTGTGCTGGTTTTTCATCCTTTCCATGGCAACATCAACCGGAACATCTATGTAAAATACTATATCTGGATAAGTTTTATCTGTAGCAAAATCATTTAGAATCTTCACGGTCTCGGACCCAAGTTCTCTCCCACAACCTTGATAAGCTACACTTGAATGTGCAAATCTATCAGCAATTACAATTTTCCCATTTTTCAAAGCAGGTTTTATAACGCTTTCAACTAACTGGGCACGTGATGCCAAAAATAACAACAATTCACTTCTTGCACACATTTCCTGATTTATTAGTAATTCACGTATCCTCTCCCCCAAGTGTGTTCCACCTGGTTCTCTAACCTTTATGTACGGTATACCTTTTTCTTCTAAGTATTTAACCAACAAATTTACCTGCGTGCTCTTACCACAACCATCAATACCTTCAAATGAAACAAACATTAAAATCCCTCCTGATGAATTGGCACAAAATGATTTTAAAAATATTTTATCATGTGGTACAATATATTTAAAGGCTTAAATGAATAAAAGTTTGAAAACCTTATGGAATTTTATTAGGAGGGATTTTATGCGAGTAGCTGTGATAGGTGCCGGTTCTGTAGGAGCGTTAATAGCCCGCGAATTATCTCGTTACGATTTAGAAGTTCTTATCATCGAAAAAAACGTAGATGTTGGAATGGGAGTTACAAAAGCAAATTCAGCAATTGTTCATGCCGGATACGATGATGAACCTGGAACAGTGCGTTCAAAATTCTGTGTACCGGGTAATAAAATGTACACGGAATTATCAAAAGAATTGGAAATAGACTTAAAAAGAATCGGATCTTTGGTGTTAGCATTCAAGGACGAAGAAGTTAGAACCCTCGAAGAACTTTACAAACGTGGAGAGCAAAATGGTGTAGAAGGTATGGAAATATGGGATAGGGATAAGGTACTTTCTTATGAACCGAATGTTAATCCAGAAGTGATTGCTGCTCTGTGGGCCCCAACAGCCGGCATAACGGAACCTTGGATGGTGGCAATTGCCGCAGTTGAAAATGCTGTTGAAAATGGTGCAAAATTGTTTTTAGAAACAGAGGTACTTGATATCATTACAAAAAATGGGAAAGTTGAAAAAATAATAACAAATAAAGGAGAATTTGAGGTTGATATAATTATAAACGCCGCAGGTTTATATGCTGATGAGATAGCAAAAATGGCAAATGCTGATTATGTGCCACTTCATCCAAGAAAAGGGGAATATATATTACTTGATAAACAAGAATTCAGTGGTTTTGTCAAAAGTGTGCTCTTCCCAACACCTTCCATTCTTGGAAAAGGAACACTCGTAACCCCAACCGTTGACGGTGGAATTTTAGTTGGACCTACCGCTGTAGATCTTCCTCCAGAAAGAGAATTCAGAGAAGATACGTCAACAACATTTGAAGGTTTTGAATCGCTCATTTCAAAGGCTCTAAAAATGACTCCTCTCATTGATTTTAGAACTTCTATAAAAACATTTGCTGGTCTTAGGCCAGAAAGCCCACAAAAAGATTTCCTCGTTGGAAGAACAAGGATAACCGGATTTTTCAACGCTATGGCAATGCGTTCGCCTGGTTTAACAGCCGCACCAGCGATAGCAAAATTCATGGTCGAAGAAATTCAAGAATCTGTTGGGGAAACGTTTGTCCCAAAATCCGATTTCAATCCAATTAGAAAGAGAATTAAACATTACGCAGATATGCCACTTACATTATGGGATCAGGAGATTAAAAATGATCCACTCACCGGCAAAATGATATGTTTTTGCAATAAGGTAACTGAGAGAGAAATTCTTGAAGCAATAAAAAGAGGTGCAAGTACAATCGATAGCATAAAATTTAGAACACGGGCGATGTTTGGAAGTTGCCAAGGTGGATTTTGTATGCATAGAATAATGAAAATTTTAGCAAGAGAGCTTGGCAAGGATATATCAGAAATAAGACTAAGAAGTGAAAAAAGTGTTGTACTGAATGGGAAGGTGAGACAATGATCGAAAGAGAAGTTGATGTATTAGTCATAGGTGCTGGAGCGGCTGGGCTTGGGGCAGCTATAGGAGCTGCAAGAGAGGGTGTGGATAAAGTAGTTATAGTGGAACGAGATGAACGAAGTGGTGGAATTTTAAATCAATGTATACACAATGGCTTTGGACTTCATTATTTTAGAGAGGAACTTACCGGTCCAGAATACGCAGAGCGTATAAAAAACATAGTAAAACAGTATCCGAATATTGATGTAAAAGTAGAACAATACGTACATGGTATAGATTACAGAAGAAAAGAAGTATCCGTTGTTTCCACTGAAGGAGTAACCATTTACAAACCAAAATCACTTGTCGTAGCAACAGGTGCCCGCGAAAGACCGATGGGTGGAATACTAGTGCCTGGTACCAGACCCGCCGGTGTTTTTACCGCAGGAGTAGCTCAGAGATTTGTAAACCTTGAAAATAGGCTCCCTGGTAAAAAGGCAATAATTGTTGGTTCTGGTGACATTGGATTGATAATGGCAAGAAGATTAACTCTTGAAGGTGTTGAAGTGGTCGCCGTTGTTGAAAGAATGCCATTTCCTGGTGGATTAGAAAGAAACATTAGACAGTGTTTAAAAGATTTCAATATCCCACTATATTTAAGTCACACTGTTGTTGGAATATACGGAAAGGAAAGGCTTGAACGTGTAATAATAGCTCAGCTTGATGAAAATTTCAAACCTATCCCAGGTACAGAGAAAAAATTTGATGTTGACACACTTATTCTATCAGTTGGATTAATTCCACAAAGCACTTTATTTAAAGACTTTCTAAAGATAGATCCTTGGACAAAGGGTATAATGACTTCAAGTTCAGGAAGAACATCACTCAATTGGATATTTGCGGCTGGAAATTGTACAGTCATATACGACCTCGTTGATTGGGTTACGGAGGAAGGCTCAACGTCTGGAAAATTTGCGGCGATGTATGTTAAAAATAATTGGGAACCTGCTAAATTTTCCGTTGAAAAAGGGCAGAATGTAGGTCTACTCTTCCCAACATGGTACGAAGAAGGTACAAACCTTAACATTTACATAAGAGTTAAAAAACCTCTAGAAATAGGAACAATAAGAGTTAAGCAAAGAAACAATCTACTTTACAGTAAAAAACACGCAAATTTAATGCCAAGTGAGATGGTAAACATAAGAATTCCTGAGTCAAAAATAGGCGCCGGTGATATCGTTGTGGAGGTGGTAGAATGAAAACCGAAGAAATGGTCTGCGTTATGTGTCCTTTAGGATGTAGACTAACAGTAACTATTGAAGATAACGGTGAAATAATAGTTAGTGGAAATAAATGTCCAAGAGGTATAGAATATGGAAAACAAGAAGTAACAGAGCCTTTAAGGATATTAACTTCAAGCGTATTAGTAAATAATGGTGAACTTCCCCTTGTTTCTGTAAAAACAAACAAGCCAGTACCAAGAAGGTTGATAGGTGAAATTATGGAAATACTTAAAAGAACAGTTGTTGAGGCACCTGTCAAATCTGGTGATATTATCTTAGAAAACGTGCTTGGAACAGGAGCTGATATTGTTGCTACAAGAAATGTTGAACGAATCAAAACAGCATAATATCCACGATGAAAATTGCTCTAATAATATTGAAATTGATTTGAGACTATTTCCAGAACCAAATGTGAATCCGGACGAAATGTCGATCGATTCACTAGCATACTTAGGTGATGCAGTTTTTAACCTCTACGCAAAACTTCATATACTAGCAGATGTGAAAGTTACAGATTTGCACCGTCGCTCAAATAAATATGTTTCAAGACAAGGACAGAGCAAACTACTGAAATCTATATCACACTTATTGGACGAGAAAGAAAAAAATGTTGTTCAAAGAGGAATCAACAGTAAAGGAGCTAGAAAACATGGTAATGACCGCCTTTATATGGAAAGTACAGGATTCGAAGCATTAATTGGATATCTTTACCTAACAAATAAAAAACGACTTTCAGAAATTTTAAAATTCGGATTTGAAAGCTTTGAGTAATTCTAGTATATCATTCAAGGAGGGAGCAAAATGGGAAGAAGTGTCATTATAGATGGTTCAATTGTCTACACCGATTCGAGCGAAATATTGAGCAATCCTGGTTTCGAAAAGTTATTAAGGGAATATATCGATTTTCTGAAAGAGAAAAATAGCCCCTTGTTAAGAACATTGGAAGCATTCAGAATAGGTGAAGAATACAATGTAAGGCATTTTATTGAGTATCTCCATTTACTCACTCTAAGAGATGTAAAAGAAATAACAACAATCATAAATTACGTTAATCCTGAAGATTTAGCAAAATTTATAGAATCTTTCTATTCTTTTTGGAGAAACAAGCACAGGTTTATGATAAAAAGAGAAAGTTACACAATCGATAACGCACGAAAAACAAGTATAGTATTCACCACAACTATGATTGCAGAAGAATTCAAAAACCTTGTGAGAAATCTTTATAGAACAATTATGAAAAATATTGAACCAGATAATTCAAACATAGTAAGGCAATTACCAAGTGGTGCTCAAGTAACGTTTTTGGTAGATTCTTTTGACTGTAACGACGAAAAATTTTGTAATTTTTCGAACATTCCAATGGTTTGGGGCGCGATTTTTGACCCACCTGTGATATTTTACACAAGATCAAATAAAAGAAAGGGTGTATTACCTGTTGTTGAGAGAAATGTTCTAAGTGATTTGAAACTTCCAAATAAGGAAAAAGATTGGTATTTAATCCCAATTTTAGTCGCTGATTTACTTATGTTTGTTTATGCCAACAAAGAATTTCTATCACATGCAGCAGGTCTTGGTAATCTCTTCCAGTTTGCAAATATTATGGATCTAAAAAAGAAAGAAGTATCAGGTGCGCTTATATTTGGATTACCTATCGAAAATATACCAGATTATCAAGAAAAATGGAAAAATGGTGTTATATTTAAAGATCAAGGATTATATATAGGTGTTATTCCGGCATTAGACGAAAATGATTACTTTGGTTATATGAAGAAAACGTTACTAACAATGCATAATTTAATAAGAATAGACCAAGGGAAACTTCCAGTCCACGGTTCCATGGCAAGAATCGTTTTGAAAAACGGTAAAAGCGCCGTTGCGATGTTTGTGGGCGATAGCGGGGCTGGTAAGAGTGAAACATTGGACGCATTAAATAGATTGGAAGAAGTAGCTTATGTGGACGTTATAATAGACGATATGGGGTCTCTAGATATAGTAAATGGAAAGGTTGTCGCTTACGGAACTGAAACTGGTGCATTTGTTAGATTAGATGACTTACCACCGGGATACGCATATTACACGATGGATAGGAGTATCTTTATGAATCCAGATAAAATAAATGCGCGCGTTATTGTTCCATTTAATAACTATAAAGAGGTAATTACACCAACGCCTATAGATTTCTTCTTGTACGCAAACAATTACACAGAAGTCAAAAATGATGAAGACAGAATTGTATTTTTCGATAATTTAGACGATGCAATTCAAGTATTTTCTGCCGGAAAACGTATGTCAAAAGGAACGACTTCGGAAGAAGGCATGACAGAGAGTTATTTTGCAAATCCATTTGGTGCTGTTCAAAGAAAAGAAGAACACCACAAAATAGCAGAAATTTTCTTGAAAAAAATGTTTGAAACAGGAGTAAGAGTTGGCGAAATCAGAACGATGCTCGGTGTAGAAGGATACGAAAAGGAAGGTACTTACTTAGCTGCTAAAGCCCTTTACAAGATAATAGAAAGGAGTTGACAAACATTGAAAAGTAGAATAATACTCATAACCATTTTATAGTTATTATATTGATTTACTTAGGTACGGGAGTTTTCCAAGTTAATCCATCGGAAGTTGCTTTGATAAAAACTTTTGGAAAATTTACTGGAACCGTTGGACCCGGTATACATATCCATGCTCCTATTCCTTTTCAATCACATGTTATAGTTGATGTTCAAACTATAAGGAAGGAAGAGATTGGATTTCGTACAGTTGGTGATAGAAAATACGAATCAAGAGATGTTGAAGCTTTGATGCTAACAGCGGATGGAAATATAGTTAGTGTTGAGGCTGTTGTGTCATACAAAGTATCTGATCCCGTGAAATTCGCTTTTCAGAATTAAAGATCCAAGCAATCTTGTTAAATTTACCACAGAATCAGCTTTAAGAGACAGGATATCAAAAAGAAATGTAGATGATATTCTCACTCAAGAGCGTGAAAAGGTTGCTGATGAAGTATTAGAAATAGTTCAAAACTTACTTGATAAGTACCAAGCAGGTGTGAAAATCGTGAACGTTCTGCTACAAGAAGTTGTGCCACCAGCCGAAGTTGTCTCAGCCTTCGACGATGTAAATAACGCAAAGCAAGATAAAGAAAGATACATAAACGAAGCAAATAAATACGCTAATAACCTTATCCCAAAAGTTGAGGGAGAGGCTTTGAAAATAGTGCTGGAAGCGGAATCTTACGCTCAGCAACAAGTTCTTAAAGCTCAAGGTGAAACTCAAAGATACTTAGCACTTTTAGAAGAATATAGAAAAGCACCTATGATAACAGAAACACGTTTGAGACTCTCTACTCTCCAAGAAGTTCTTCCAAAAGCGAAGAAAATTATGGTTATGGATAACTCACAAAAAATAACTGTACTTTCTCTAGACCAGCTATTAGGTGGTGATTCGAAATGACTAAAGCAAAACTTATCACCGCTATTTTCGTTATTATCTTAGCGATAATATTTCTTGCACTTTCAATTGTTATAGTCGACGAAACCAAATATGTAGTTATATTACGCTTTGGTGAAATTAGAAAAGTTATAACCGAGCCGGGATTAAACTTTAAAACCCCTTTCGTTGATAACGTTGTGAAATTAGATAAGAGATACTCTATTTACGATATACCACCTGAGAGAATTATCACAAAAGATAAAAAGACTCTCATCGTTGATTCATATATTATTTGGAAGATTTCTGACCCAAAACTTTTTATTGAAAGCATGAGAACTGAGAGCCTAGCTTTATCAAGGTTAGACGATGTCGTATATTCAGGTTTGAGAAATACACTTGCGAAGTTAGATATGGACACAATTGTAACACAAGAAAAGACATTCTTAAAGGATGTATTAGATTTTTCCATCAGCAACACAAAAGATTACGGAATACAAGTGATAGATGTAAGAGTCAAGAAAACAGATTTACCAGCGGAAAATAGAAATGCAGTATTCGAAAGAATGAAATCAGAAAGACAAAGCATAGCAGCGTTGATAAGAGCAGAAGACGAGAAAGAGGCACAAAAAATCAGGTCAGAAGCAGACAAAAAAGCAGCTATAATAAAAGCGGAAGCACTTAGTAAAGCGGAATATATAAAAGGAACTGGAGATGCAAGTGCTACAAAGATATACGCTGAAGCGTATTCAAAAGATGAAAGATTCTACAAACTTTGGAAAACACTTGAGAGTTACAAAGATATTGTACCTGGTAGTGTAATTATTTTAAGCAAAGATGCTGAAATATTGCAATATGTTAAGTAAAACTAAAAAAATAAAAAAGAAAATCGGGGACAAGTCCATAAAAGTCCCCGATTTATTTGTTATTGTTCTTTAAAAAATTACAATAATGTCGCAATCATCACAGCTTTAATAGTGTGTTTTCTGTTTTCTGCTTCATCCCATACTCTTGATTGTTTACCTTCAATAACTTCAAATGTGACTTCTTCGCCTTTTACCGCTGGTAAACAATGCATGAATATTGTTTCTGGCTTTCCTGTCTTTTTCATAAGTTCTTCGTTAACTTGGTATGGTTGTAGCAATTTTCTTCTCTCCGCAGCCTTATCCTCTTCACCCATTGATGCCCAAACATCTGTGTAAATAACGTCTGCGCCTTTTACTGCTTCTTCTGGATTGTCTGTGAACTCTATCTTCGCACCACTTTCGGCTGCGAATTTCATACATTCGTCAACAAGCCATTTTTCTGGCCTGAGCGATTCAGGTGAGCATATCACGTAATGCATTCCCATCTTTGCTGCACCAACCATAAGTGAATTTGCCATGTTGTTTCTTCCATCGCCCATAAATACCATCTTTATACCTTTTAATCTACCAAATTCTTCTTCAATTGTTTGAAGGTCTGCTAAAACTTGTGTTGGATGGAATAAATCTGTTAAACCATTGTATACAGGGACACCAGAATATTTTGCAAGTAATTCAACGGTTTCTTGTTTGAATCCTCTGAATTCAATTGCATCAACCATTCTTCCGAGAACTCTTGCCGTATCTTCGACTGATTCTTTCGCACCAAGTTGTATGTCTTGGATGGACAGGAATATTGGATGACCGCCTTCTTCAGCGAATGCTGTTTCAAAAGCAAGTCTTGTCCTTGTTGATCTTTTTTCGAAAATAAGAGCCAATGTTTTCCCAACAAATCTTTGGTGTCTTATTCCTGCTCTGCTTTCTGCCTTAACTTGCTTTGCAATGTCGAGAAGATATTTTATTTCTTCTGGCGTGTTGTCCATAAGTGAAAGAAGCGATCTACCTTTCATGTTTACTCCCATCTTCTTTGCCTCCCTTACCTTATTTTTTGAAAATTTTTGAAAGTAGGAATTGCTCATAAAATACTCACAAAGAATATAACTTACAATTCAACATTTATCAACTCAACAATAGATAAGCATACTAACGCGTAAAAAAGCATACTTGAAAATTGACAAAAAACTATTCACAAAAAACTTGCTATTGAAAATATGCTAGAAAATTAAAAAATGTAACCTATCGAAAATTCTATTCCCTCAACTTTTGTATTATCTATAAGATAGAAACTGAAAAGCCCGGAGGTTATGGAGATATCTCCAAAGTAATATTTCGCTCCTATTCTTATTATACTGGTAATCTTTTCAAAACCAAAGCCATTTATAGGTGCTAACATACCACCCATTCCAAAAAGTGAAACTGTTCCTATCTCTAATTTAATATCGTACTTCGCAATTCCACCTAAAGAAATGTAATAATTAGCAAAGTCTGTAATTAAGGCCAAAGAAAAACCACTAACTGCGTTAGGTGCATTTTTAATAAGTCCTAGAGTATTAAACTCGCCTGAGAACAAGTAATTTCCACTAAATGAATACATAAATCCAGCGCTTATTTCGCCAGCAAATACCGAAAATGACAAAAGTAGACATAACAACGATAAAATTAAAAACAAATACCTACTCATCAAAATCACTCCCCTTGTATTTATTGTAAATTATTGTAAATTACTTCAAATTTTTTAAAGTTTCTTGAATCTTTTCCTCATCAACATACAACCTTATAAAAACTTTATCGCCCACTGTTATTTTTATAGGTTTCGAAGTCATAGTCGGTATATCGTAAGTTTGTATGTTAAATCTTCCAAGAGAATAATAAAGCTTGGCCAACGAAGCCTCGGTAATCACAGATTCCGGACGAAGGGTAGAGACATGGCTACTAAGTGTAAAATAATCGAAGAATTTGAGCCCTCTTTTTCCGTAATATTGAACGAAATCATCTAGCTCTTTGACTCCGACTTTTTTAAGATACTCATTTTTCAAGACTATTTCGTAAATATAGTCTGCTTTTATACCTACCAATTCATTAAATAAAACAACAAAATCGTGTGGATTTGAACTTGAAATGTCTAATTTTTTTGAAAATATAAACAAATGGTCAGGAACATTAATAACGTTTACAACTCTCTTTTCTCCATCAACAATAAAAATTTTTCCTCTTAGTTTTGAACCTTCCAAACTTATATCATTGTTATTAGCTGATGTGCTTTTATCTAATGGATAATATAGATAATAGACAGATTTTTTCTTCATGTCGAATTCGCTTGAATTCTTGACCGACACAATACGTATACCAAGATATAAAAATCCAACTAATAATAAAATCGACAATACAATTATAACAGGTTTAACGTAATTTCTTTCTGAACTTCTCCTACTTCTACCTATGTATGTTTTTTTTGTTCTCACTTTTTACCCTCCTCTACAATCTTATTCCACGTCTCAACTGTGTAAGGCAAAACATATAAATTGAAATTTACCGCGTATATAATTTTATTCCTTATAACTTCTCTGTAGGCAAGTTCCATATCATAGAATGCAAGTTCTCTAAACTTATTAACACCATCATAAATCCTTGTAAATTCAAGAGAATCTGCTAAGGCTAGCGCTTTTCCATATACTCCAAATTCCGGATGACCAGATGTATGATAACCAACTCCCAGCAAAACGTCATAATCGTTTACTCCAAACCGTCTTTTCAAATACTCAGAAGCCACAAAACCATGCAAAAGAATTGGTTTTTTTAAGACTATTTCGTTGAGTTCTATACCGTAAAGTGATGCTATCTTCTTCAATTTCTCTCCTTCAACATCCCTAAATAAATCATGAGAAAGAGCCATAGTCTTCAATTTTTCATTATCTAATCCATACCTTCGTGCAAGTTTTTCGCAGAATTCAACAACTCCATAAATGTGGGGTTTCCTTTCTTCTAAAACGAGAAGTTCAACAGCTCTTTCAAGAAATTGGTTAATTTCTTTGTACATGTTTAATATTCAATCCTCCTATTTTGCCAACGTTTTCACGTTAAAAATGATGTAAATCATAGGTAAATTCTTCAATGGCGTGAATCATTTCGATAAAGTTTTCAATGTTATCCATCTTTGATTCACAATCTTTTTCAGATAAAGTAGCAAACGCGATTCCAATCAGCATGTAATCTTTTGAGTCTTGCCTTCCACATTCTATAGCTGAAACTTCAAATCTTTTTTGTAATTCGTTAATTAAAGATTTTACAACTCCACGTTTTTCTTTCAAAGAATTTATACCAAACAACCTTATCAGAACATTAGCATAGCAAACAACCAACAACAATTCCCCTTTCTTGTTTAAGAGTTTAACATTTTATAATTCCTCAATTGTTATGTTCTCATTTGTATATATACATATCTCACTTGCTATTTTCATCGCCTCTTCAACAATTTTTCGCGCATCAAAATCTGTGTTTCTCAGAAGTGCTCTTGCCGCAGCTAACGCATAAGGTCCACCAGAACCTATAGCTATTACGTCTTCGTCAGGTTGGATAACTTCACCTGTACCAGAAAGAAGCAATAAATTATCCTTATCTGCAACTATTAGCATCGCTTCAAGCCTTCTTAAAGCCCTATCGAGTCTCCAATCCTTTGCAAGTTCAATTGCAGCTTTTAAAAGATTACCATTCCACTCTCTATACTTATTTTCAAATCTTTCGAGTAAAGTCATAGCATCGGCAACTGCACCCGCAAAACCTGCTAAGACCTTACCATCTCCGATTTTTCTTACTTTTCTTGCTGTTCCTTTCATCACGGTCGCACCGTAAGTAACTTGCCCATCGGCGGCCATAACAACTTTTCCATCTTTTTTTATTGCAAGTACCGTCGTAGAACGCCACATATTTTTGTCATTAAAATCATTTAATGCAGTATCACTCATATTTACGCCTCCTTGCTCTTATTTACTTTCACTTTTTGCTAACTGCTTTCTTTATTCTATTCATTATCGAAAAGAATATACCATATTCGGGCAGTTTTTCAATAACTGCGTATTTGTAATTTGTCTTATCAATATCTCTAAATGAACGATACAGATTTTGCGCAATTGTATATGGTTTTGATAATTCACCAATTATGTACACATTTTTTGCATTTGGAATAAGACGTTCTTTTGTTTCTTTTGTGCAGAGTATAAGCACATCTGTGTTTTGGTACTCTAAGAGTGCTGATTGGTCAACCAATTCGAGATGTTTCTCAGGCGCGTAGTGCCTATATTTCATTCCAGGTGCCAGAGGTTTTTCTCCTTCTTTTAGTTGATAAAATTCAACTACTCCGAACAATTGTGTTAGTTCTTCGAGTGTTATAGGCCCGGGCCTAAGAACTACAGGGAAATCTTTTGTCAAATCGACAATCGTTGACTCTATTCCAAAAGCACATTCTCCTGCATCGATTATGCACTCAACCAAACCATTGAGGTCTTCTATTACCGCATTCGCATCCGTTGGACTTGGCTTTCCAGAACGATTAGCACTCGGTGCCGCTATCGGTCCTGAACAATTTATAAGCTTTTGTGCAACAGGATGGGCAGGGATTCTTACACCAACAGTTTCCAAACCAGCTGTTACTTCACTAGGTATATTCTCCTTTTTCTTTAAGACAAACGTTATAGGTCCGGGGGTTACTTTTTTTATGATATCAATATACTTCTCACTAAGATATGCGATATTTTCTATCTCATCTACGCTCGAAACATGAACAATCAAAGGATTATCCGCTGGTCTACCTTTAACTTGAAAAATTTTCTTAACTGCTTCGGGATTTGTAGCAGTAGCGCCAAGACCGTAAACTGTTTCCGTCGGAAATGCAACAAGTCCGCCTGACTTTAATACCTCACAAGCATACGAAATATCTGGATTATACAAATCGTCTACCTTTATTATTTTTGTATCAAATTTACAAACCACAAAAATTATTCTCCTTTCCTGGAATTTTTATCATCAACACTCTCCAATGTTTTAAACACTTTCTCATACTCTCTGACTATCCATTTATCCTTTGTTATCCATATCATCTCCACGTTTTTATGAAATCCACTTTCCGTATAATTTGTCGAACCTGTAATCAAAATATCATCAACTATTATAAATTTATGATGTAACATTCTATCGCTGATAACATTTATATTTTCAATCGGCAATTTACTCAAATCGCTTGAATAAAACCACTTATCGGTTATAATCCTTACATCAACACCCTGGCTAGATTTATACTTGAGAACTGTAAGAATATTAACATCCGTGAAAGCATAAACGCAAACCCATACCTTTTTTCTTGCTTTCAATAATAATTTTACTACATGTTCTTCCACTTTGTCTATTGGTGAAACAAGAAAATCTTCTACTTTACTTACTAAACCTTCATTCCAAAGATTGAGAAAAAATTCTTTGAATCTTTTCGAGTAATTGGACGGAAATATTATTATATCATTGTATCCCGTTTCAAGTCCACTATCTGTGAAGTTAGCCGAACCGAATACAACGCCATTTTCGTTAACTATAAATTTAACGTGGTGCAAACCTTTTGAATAGTCTATTTTGGAAGGAAGATTTGGGATTGGCTTTTCGGTTATTATTCTTACATCAACACCAGTTTTTTTAAGCTTCGTCAACTCTGAAATAACATTAGGATGGTTTATATCAAAAGAAGAGATGAAAACATATTCTTTTGAACTCCTAATAAAATCTATTATCTTGCTCGTGAGAGGACCGTATTCTGTAAAATAAGCTTGAATCCCAAACAAAATGTGTGAAAATATAATTAGAACAACTAGAGAGATTGAAATCTTCGCTCTCATCCATATCACCATACGTTTATTCTTATTCTATCGAAAGTTTTTTTGACCTGATAATAGTTATTATAGAAGCCACTAATATATATATCAACGGAACAAGAAAGTGATTAGAATCAATTGAATTTAAAGATTTAACTGTTCTCATATTATCCACGATGTATGTAATAGGCAAAAACTTCGCTATGGTTTGGATTATAGGACTTGTGAATTTCAATGGCACGTAAAACCCTCCGACGAACATCTGCACTTGAAAAAACACCTGCTGGAAAGCGAACAAATTCGAAGGTTTTGTTACGAATGTCATTAGTGCAATCACAAATGTTATCATGACAGCTGATGAAAATAGTAGATTTAAAATTAAATTTGGCAAATAAGATATTACATCTACACCTTTAAGGTAAGAAAATACGGATAAAACTCCCACTCCGAGGAAAAGCACCAGTAAATTCACAACGGCTGTGAGAATGTAAATGTAAACAGGATTTATTGGAGCGGTGAAAAATTTTCTTAGTATGTTTCTTGTCTTAAAATATTGAATATCGCTCATAAAACCAAACAAAAACACAGAAAGTATAGCCATTCCAACAACACCAGGATATATGAAATTATTGTAATCGTAAGTATTTTGGGAAAGGTAATGCTTTTCGATAGTTGTGGACTCTAATAACCCCATTGATGTAAATATGCCCTCTACAATGTCCTTTGCTATCTTAGAACCATCCCTTAACGAAATGTAGTGTATATCAATTGGTACAGGTTTAAACAATCTTGTTTTTCTAAGCAATAACGCCGATGAATATTTAGAGTCAAAATTATCCGGTAAAACAACAACAAGATCTAATTTTTCATTTTCAAGTTCTTTAAGGGCTTTATTTATCTGCTCTGGATTATCTGAATTGCTTGATTTATCCTCAAAAATCACATTCAATTGCTTAATATCTTTAAAAACATTCTCAAGAGTCTTACTGTGCCCAATGATTTTGACTTTCAGCTCGATGTTTTCTTCGACGTTTCCAAACAATGTTGAGAGTATCAAAAACAAGATTGTCGGAAAAATAGACAACCAAAATACCGCTTCTTTTTGTCTTAAGAATAGAACCTTAAAGAGAGAGTCAAATAACACCGCGAATTTTTTTAATTTTCTTCTCATTTTAATGATTCTCCCGCTATTTGCAAATTTTAGAGAATATTAACTCAATCAATCTTTCTTCCCGTTAGTTTTAAAAACACATCCTCGAGAGTTGGATGCCTGACAACAAAGTCGTGGATACCTTTTTCAAGAAGGTTTTGTATAGCTTTTACAGAATCTGAAACGTGCATGTAAGCATACTCGCCAACGATAACCAATTCATCTTGTTGAAAATACTCCGAGTATTCTTTTGGAAATTCAATAACTGAATTGAGTCCAGAGGATATTATAAGTTCGTGTGGAGTACCAGTTGCAATAATCTTCCCATAATCTATTATGTAAACTCTATCTGAAAGGATTTGGGCTTCGTCCATATAGTGTGTAGTTAGTATAATCGATTTTCCAAGCAATTTGAATTTCAAGATTATATCCCAGAGGTGTCTTCTTGCGTGAGGGTCTAATCCAACGGTTGGTTCATCTAAGAAGACTATATCTGGATCGTTAACAAACGCTAAAGCAACCGCTAAACGTTGCTTTTGACCACCTGAAAGGTGCTTAACACGTGTTTTCTTTTTTTCATTAAGCTCGAAAGTATTTAAAATTTCATCTATGGGCAAACACTTAGTGTAAAGTGAACTAAACAATTTCAGAATTTCAACAACAGTTAATTCTTCAAAGTAAAAATTTTCCTGAAAACATACTCCTATCCTGTCTTTAATCTTATCGTTAATTTCGTTGTATTTTCCAAAGTAAATTATTTCACCTTCATCTTTAACTCTCAACCCCTCAATTATCTCTATGGTTGTGGTTTTTCCAGCTCCGTTAGGCCCAAGTACAGATATTATCTCTCCTGGAAAAAGTTCAAAAGAAACGCCATCGACTGCTTTGACACCCGGGTAATATTTTTTCAAATTTGAAACTTTCAACACTGGTTCTGAACTGTTTTGAATCACTTAGAATCACTCCTCGTTTTTCAGGCGGTAGGTTTCAAAAACTTTTTAATCGCATAACTTCCAAGAAGTAAGCCAAAAAATGAAAATCCAATTATCAACACAAAGAAAAGTACGTTATCCATGGAATTAACTCCATACAATTTCTGAAACATCATATGAACGTACCTTGGTGGTGTGAAGTACGATATTATTCTTAAAGATTTTGGAATAATAGTTATTGGAAAATATACCCCGGAGAAGAATATGAAGATAGTGTAAATCAAAGAAGAGATACTCTCTGCAGCCTTTTTAAAAAATAAGCTTAGCAAAACACCAATTGACAGGTTTATCATTACCGAAGCAAAAACAACCGCGATGTACAAAGGAATATCATGAAGTTTGACAAATAAATTGACTCCAAAAACTAATCTTGACAAAATCAAAATAATAAAAGAAGAAATTATACCTGTGATGAGCTGTGCTCCAACTGAACTGAATAACAAATGCGCAGGTTTAACCTTTGTTACCATAAATCTTTTAAAAAGACCGTATCTTACGTATTTCGAAAAGATGCTAACACCGGCGTTTAAACCAACTGATAGCAAAGAAACAGCTATAACGCCTATCATAATATATTCAAGATCACTTAGTTGCCTTTCCAACTCTAGGTTATGTGCTTTTATTTCAATAACAGAACTTTGATTTTGAGCGGAAGAATACTTTGTTCTAAAAAGCAAAACGTCCCTTTCTGATTGTGCCATGCTACTCAAATAATAAACATCTATTTTTCCTTTCTCTGCCAAAATGACTATGTCAAACTTTAAAGCCTTTATACTTTCAACATCCGATGGTTTATCGATTTTTACCCAATTACCGCTCTCTATATTAATATCCCTATCTGAATAATAGGCAACTTTATAAGCACCACTCTGCTTACCAAAAACTGCGCCGAACATAAGCATAAATATGATTGGTAGTATTAAATTCATGACTAACAAAAATTTACTGCGAAAATTCATGACTAAAAATGAGTAAAACACAACCCCACTCCTATAATAATTTCCTAAATATTCTGTTTACTTTGCAATTATTCCAAAAACACCAACAACCAAAGATAATATAAGTAAAAGTATAAGTAAGTTTTGATTATTCTGTAGGCTTTCTTTCTCTTTACTCAAATTCGATATATCCTTTTCAAGCTTTGTAACTTTGTTTTCAAGTTCTATGACTCTATTGTTGGTTTTAGATGATTCGTCGGTATAAAGGGCGACAAAATCGTTGAATTCTTTTTCGTGTGAATCTCTCCAGCTTTGAAGCTTATTTAGAGAATCTGTGTTATTTTCCAATAATGCTTTATTTTCGTCTATCGATTTCTTAAGTTCGCCTGTCAAAGAATAAATCTTCACTTCAACAAGTTGAATTTGCGTGCGAATTTTCTCTATTTCACTTATGTTTTTATCTGTTTTTTCTTCTAAAGAAATTACTTTCGATTCTAGCACATTCAATTGTGAATCAACGTTACTCAAAAGCGTCTGTAATTTATTTTCCAGTTCATCTTTACTAACAGATTTCAAAGCTAATGTTTCAAGTTTTTGGGATATATCTCTTTCATCTAATTTAATAGCATTTTCTAATTCTGCGAGTTTAGTTTCTATATTTAGTATTTTATCTTCAAATTCTTTTTGTTGATTTTTCAAATTTTCATTTTCCTGGTAAATTAACTTTTCATATACAACTTGTGTTGACTCGATCGTAGCAATTTTGTTCTCTAATTCCAATAATTTTAATGTATTTGCTTCCATCTTTGTTTGGGTAGTCTCCTTAAATGTTTTAATTTCATCCATACTATTCTGTAATTTTTCAATCTTTTGTACAATTTCATCGATGTTTGAAACCAACATTTTATTTTTTTCCTCTTGCTCTTTTATTTTATTTTCCAGAGAATCAAAAGATAGTTTTAAAGCATTTAGTTTGCTCTCAAAAATTGACAAATCGACATTTGATGAGACATTCTTTTGGTCCTCTAACTCTTTTGATTTTCCGTTTATTTGAGAAATCATTTCATAAACTGTGGACTTGGTTTCATTAATTTCTTCTTTAAGTGCAATTGTTTCTTTCTTTAATGCGTTTAAGGATTCACCCATATCTTTTACAGTGGCATTTTCCTTATCAAGTTTATCACTTACGTCTTTTATTAAAGTTCCAAGTTCTTCTTGCTTTGAAACAACGCTGGAAACTTTACTTTGAAGTTCACTAATATCTTTTCTTAGATTTTCGATATCTTCTGATGATTTTTCCAACGATTTCTCCGATTTTTGAGTCCCATCAGCAGGTGTTGTGGATGGTATGTTCAACGATTTTAACTCATTTCTTGTTTCTATAACCATTGAAAGAACTTTTTGAACGCTTTGATTAAGTGTGTTTAATTGTGCTATCGAGGCTTTTTTCTGGAGTTCATCTTCCACTTTTTGAATTCTATCTTTCAAATTGTCCAATTCTACCTTACTCAAAGCTTCACTAACATTGACTTGAGATTTTGAAATTTTATCACTCAAATTGCTAACTTTTTCCTCGAGTGCTGAAAGCCTTTTTGAAATATCATTGACAGTTTCAGAGAGAGATGAAACTGTCTTTTCTCGTTCGTTAATTTTGTTCAATATTCCTGATAAATCAATATTCTCCGCTGGAACTAACTTTATATCAGCTAACAATTCTTTTATGGAATTTATTTCCTGTGATAATTGACTAATACTGTTAATAAGTTCTTCGTTATTTTGGCTCTGTACAATTTTCTCGATATTAGTAAGTCGCAAGGAGAGTTCTTCAAATCTACTCTCAAGCTCTCCAACTTTTTTAATTGATTCAACAATTGCTGTCATTTCAGCTGAGGAATACACCATCGATTTTGTTTCTTCAATTGTTTTTTCGATTTCCGCTATTTTGTTTTTCAATTCTTCATAATCTTTATTCGAATCTATAGAATTTGTTGATTTTGTGTCTTTAATCTTGCTTATCTCGGATGTTATGTCATTTATTTGCATTATTAATTTCGCTATTTTTTCGTTAATTTCTTTATCGCTGTTTGTCAACGAGGATATGCTATTTGTAATTGTCTGTATTTTCTGATAAACATCTTGGACAAATTTATCTAACTCTTCTTTTTTAACGTAATCTTTAAGGGTGTTCTTTAAATTCTGCATGTCGCTTTTAAGATTGTCGATGATCGTTATTAATGTGTTTAAATTTTCTTCTAATTTTTCTTTATCAACATTTGTCGTTTCAATTGGTGTTTTTAGCTTGATTTCTTCGATAGAGGCTCTAATGTTTTTTATTTCATCTTTCAATGAGTTAACTTCGTTTTTTAGATAATTCATATACTCAAGTTGGTTATTTAAATATTCGATTTTCTTGTAAAGCAATTCTATATCTTTTGAATAATCAATATATGTATTGGTGCCTTCATTCATACTTTGGGCAGAAGAAGTATCACTCACATTTTTTTCTCTAATTTTTTCTATCTCTGATTTTAAATTTTTAGTTTCTATCTCCAAACTTTTGATACTGCTGTTCAAAGATGATTCAACATTTTTTATTTTATCTTCAATGTTAAGAACTGTGGAAGAAAATTTGTTGATGTTTTTGTCAATTTCATCAACTTTCTTTTGCAAATAATTATATTTTTCCGATATCGCTTCAACAGTTTTTTTGATACCTTCGTATTTCGAACTATTATCATCTACAGATGTGCGGAGGTTGGAGTACAATTCTGAAAGGCTTTTAACTTCAGAGACGAGTTTTTTAACGTCGTTTGAAAGAAGAGTAATTGAGTTCTTTATTGAGGAAATCTCTTTTGAAACATCTGTAAATTGTGCGTTTGTTTGAACAGTGAAATTGGAAAACTTTTTCTCAATATCTGAAATTCTTTTGTCTATATCACTTATCTTTGTATCAAATACACTGTAAAGTCTATACAGTAAAACGGCTACTTGGAACCTTGTTATCACTTCGTTCCCTCTGAACGTACCATCTGGAAAACCGGTGATTATCCCCATATTACTCAACTTTTCAACAGCTTCATATGCCCAATGAGATTCTTTGACGTCTACGTAAGTTTCTGCGCTAACTGTTATTGAAAAACCTATCAGCAAATATACCAAAATTGTTAAAAAAATAACTCCCCTTCTCATTTTAATCCCCCCTCTTGGATTCTGTTTTTCCTTTAGTTTTATTATACCAAATTAATTTAATTTTATTTCAACAAAAAATTTTTTAACAAAATTTTCAGCTTTTTTATCCACTGTCGAAAAATCCCCTTGTTTAATTCTCAGCGCGTTCTTTTTTCCAATGCCTGGAATACTTTCTAATTCTTCGATTGTAAGCTTATTTAATTCAACAAGTCTAACACCTGTTAAAGACCTATGACCATACCCAACAACTACAATATCTGTTGGTTCTGAGAACTTCGCAGGGACTCCTATGAGTATAGGGTATGTGCCTAATGGTCTTCCAAATGTTATTTTGCCCTCTGAAAATTCTGGAATAACGTATCTTATAATTGTTCCAAGCGGAAAAACCTTTTTCAGCATTGGTGTGTCAACATTGTTTCTTATCAAATATTTATAGTGTTCAAACAAACGTTTATCAGGTCTTACATTTTTTCGCTGAGAAAGATAATATAAAGGAGTTCCAGGGAATATCATTATTTGCCTTAAATTAATTCTTCTCAAAAGTAAATCATTTTCTAAATACCATAAAAGCTTATTGTAATTTATTTCGTAAGTTTTCTTTGTTTCACCAAATAGACCGAATATAATGTTTATTCCAGGTAGTAATTTTGGCACACCGTCTGAGTCTCTAAGACCACCAATTTCATTGACAACTTTAACTGCTAAATCTATATCTTCAACGGTTCCATCGATATTGTTCTTTTTTCTCACAATTTCGTCAAAAGATTCCACACCAAAAGACAGGATATCACCTGATGTATTGTATTTTACTATACTTTCTAAAATTTTAACTGATTTCTCTAAGTTTTTAGCAATGTAAGTCGGATTAGCGTTATCAGTGTGCAGTACTCTTATATCATCGCATTTAGACCTTATACCACTGTAAAGCTCGTTAACAGCGTTTGGATTTATGGTTCCACTATTGAAATCACTACCGTAAGCTATTATGTTTGCACTTCTTCCCAACCTAAATGCTTTTACACCATTTTTGTAAAGCGCTTCAACCTCGTCAACAATATCTTTTACTGGTCTTGAAAAAAACTTAGGGTGCAAAATAGGTTCTGTACAAAATGTGCAAAATGTACGTCTTTCACAACCAAGTGAAACTTCTATCTCACATGTAACATCAGGAAATCTTGGATGAAATTTAACTATCTCAGCACCTGCTATGGAAGTTTCTCTTATACTTTGCAAGTAATCTGCGCCAAATTCTTGGGAAATCCAAGATGAAAAATCTTCAACAACTTCCTCAACATCGAAATCAAACTTTTTAGCAAAACTTCCACCCTTGTTTGAAAAAGCTTTACCAATTGCACCTATGAGTATTCGATAAGGTTTAGTATTAATATCGAAAAGCTTTTTAACCTCATCGGGTGTTATCGGATTTCCCCCGACATACTTTCCCGGTACGGTAAGTCCACCTATGATAACCATAGTGTCATACACAGAAAAAGCGTGCCACATATTATTGGCACGCACTTGATCTACCGTATAATAATCAACCTCAAAACCTTTAATTAGAAACAATCCAGCAGTGTATCTAACATAAGTACTTACATAGGGCGGGACCCCTAAAACTGCTGGCTCATCAACGTATCCATCAATAATCACGCAACGCATTCTTTATCTCCTTCAAACTGCTTTCCGAAGCTTTCAGGATTTTCAAATAGTACGTCCCCACTTTGTAGTCTCCTTCTTTTTTGTTTATTTCCAATTCCAACGGTTTCCCATCTCTATCATATCCTATTATTCTCAAAAAATCTTTCCCTTCAACAATATTCGACCAGAGGAAAAGTTTGAATATAGCAAAAAATCTTTCAGGTATTGGACTTTCTTCAATGAATTTGTACTTTGAAATTATCGATTTTATGTCAAAATGCTTAGGAAATTTATTTATGTACATCGTAGTTGTAACATCACCAACAATCCTTGTAACTCGAACTATCTCTTTATCTATAACAAATATCTCTATAATAAAAAAGTCTTCGTTGAATCTATAAACTCCATCACGAGAAATATCCAGTTTTTTAGACTTAACATAATCGTACGCAATTTCAAGTAAATCTTTTATTGGGAAGGTTCTCTTCAATACATCCGAATCACCTATATACCATTTATCTTTTATCCTTACCCATACAAAGCTTTGAGGCGTGTTTACAATAACAACTTTTATGTCGTCCGTTTCGTAAACTTCTTCAGAACGCATAAAAATACCAGACTTGCTTGTTTCATAAACCATACGAACATAGTAACCGTCAGCAAAGTAAAAAGTAGCAAAAATCAACAATACAAAACATAAAACAAATAATCTTCTTTTCACTTTTATCTCACCTACGTTTTTTTATTTTTCAATAACTTTATAATCACCATCCACCGTCATTTGCGATAGAAACATATTTTATCATTTTGAAAATTTCATCTGAACCATTTTGTGAAATATTGTTATTATTAAGATAATCTTCTAAGTTTTTTTTCAGTAAATTTAAATTAGAGTTGTTATTTATACCCAAGCTAAAACTTGAAATATCTGGATTTTCGATAGTTTTTTGAGCTGCTTCTCTAAACAGATCGAATAGAGAAAATACACGCTTAGGATACTTCCATCCGAGCTCTTCTGTACCAAAAAAGAGAATTATTAAAGTGAGAAAAACACCTATACCGAATCTGTACATAGTTCCAATAACTTTTTTTCTTTTTATTTTCTTCAAAATTTTTTCTTCCATCATCGGGCCTGGTTTGTAACTAAAATTTATTGAAAAATTTTTCAGGAGTTTTGAATAACATTTTTCTGCACCGTTTTCATTCATCGAACGTAACCTCCTTGAAAGCCTTTCTAATTGTTTGTTTTATATAATGGAGACGGCTCTTAATAGTTCCTTCTGGTTTATCCAAAATTTTTCCTACTTCTTCGTAAGTTAATCCATCAATTTCTTTCATGAACAATATAGCCCTATCTTCCGGCGAGAGATTCTCCAAGATTTTTCTCAACTTTTCGTACATTATATCGTTTGTTACATTTTTTTGGACATCTTCATCTGTTGAAAATTGAAATGTATAATCTTCATCATCCATAGGCTCAGTTAAATCTACAACAGGCCCTCTACCCTTCATCTTTCTGTACATATTGTTGCAAACGTTTATAGCTATTCTATAAATCCACGTTGAAAGTTTTGATTCACCACGAAACTTCTTTACATTTTTGTATATTCTTAAAAATACCTCTTGGACAACATCGTCGATATCATCGCTTCCAAGATAGCTCTTAACAAGTGCGCCTATCTTCGATGCGTAATTTCTGTACAGATATTTATACGCCTCTTCATCACCTTTTGCCAAAGCTTTAACTAATCTCTGTTCATCGTTCCATCTATTTTGACTATCATTTTTATCATTACGTTCACTATTAATCGAAAATTCCAATTTTTTCGCCCCCCACGATTTCCCTAAAGCGTAACGCATTTTTCAACGCTTGGCCCCTATAACAATTGTTGAAGAAAACGTACGCTTCTTCAAACGATTCGGGAAAAACAAAATCAATTATATTTTTTAATTCTTCATCGGAATAATTATAGTCATACTTTCTCTTTTTATTCCTTCCATGTAACCTCAAATATACCACTTTATCCAAAGACTTAATCAGTGGAAAAATTCCTTTCGACATTGGCAGATCTGGAATAACAACATGTACATTTTTGATACCGTGTAAATTATCTAACCATTCCACCCAGCTCTCATGTCTAAATTCTAAAAATATCTCTTTGCCATAAAATTTTTCCAATAAAAGCTTAATGTAATCTTGATTATCAGGTACGTTCTTAAAAGAATATGGAAACTGTGCAAGATACCCAATAAGCCTGCTTTCATCTTCTATAACTCTACACGACTTAAGAAAATCATTTACATTCTCAAAACTTCTATCATGTGTTATAGACCCATGGACTTTTACAGCGAATTTAAAACCAACTGGTGCTTTGCGAAGCAAACTCACCATTGTTCTCGATGAAGGCATCTGATAAAAAGTAAAATTCAACTCAACACAATTGAATCCATACTTTTGCCAATAGTATGTAAACATTTCACTCTTTTTAATATCTTGTGGGTAAACATTACCTATCCAATCGCCAAACGAAAATCCACTTGTGCCAATGAACCATTTACCAAACTCTCTCACCAAAATCCTTCCTTATTACTTAATTATCTTACCTTCCAAAATTCCGCCAAATCCCTAGGAATATCTTTAACAAAATCTCTGTCGATTTGTTTATCACTATTGAATGAATTGTAAAAATATTCTCTTCTTGGTAGCGTTGAATGAGTTATGTAAAGAATATCTTTGGCACGGGTTATTGCAACATAAAATAATCTCTCCTCTTCATCTAATGTATTATCTTTTAAAGCTAAGAAGTGTGGAAAATCTCCCGGATTAACACCTATGACAAAAACAACTTTCCATTCGAGACCTTTAGCTTGATGAATTGTAGTTAGCGTAACTTTTCCTTTATCATCAGAAAAGTCGTTAGATTCATTAGTTCTAACATCTTCTGAGATTAAAATATCGTTTAAAAAATCTTCCACGTTATCGTAGTAACTCGCCATTTCTATTAATCTTTCGATATCTTCTTCTCTATCCCTGAAATCTGTGTAATGGTATTCTAAAATATCCTGATAAAATTGCTCGTAAAAATTTTTTATCTGGAAGCTTGGAGCTTTATCTATCGAATTGAAAATTGCGCTTTTTAAATTCTCAACGTTTGAGCTCTTTATCTTCATTTCCAAGAACAAATCCAATGGTGATTTTTCCTCGTTGCTTTCGCTTGTTATACGACTTATTATCTTTTCCGCGGTTACATTACCTACATTATCTACCAATTTTAAAACTCTCATCCAAGAAATTACATCATATGGATTTAAAAGAATTTTTAAGAAAGCCACAACATCTTTCACGTGTGCCGTTTCGGTAAATCTTAATCCTGATAGTACTTTAAATGGTATGTTTCTCTTTGTAAGCTCAAGTTGTAATTCCAGTGAATGAGCGTGCGCACGGTACAAAACCGCAATATCACTGTAATCAAAGCCTTCATCAACGATTTCATTAATTCTCTGCGCAACAAAATATGCTTCATCAAAATGGTCATAAGTATTTACAACTATAGGTTTTTGAACACTTGTTCGTATTGCTCTCAACTTTTTAGGTACCGAATTTCTTGGAATCATTGAATTTACAAGCTCAACAATTTTGTCTGTGCTCCTGTAATTGGTTTGTATCTTAAAAACATTTGCACCATCCATTACCTCTTTTACATTCTCAAATCTAGCACCTCTAAATGAATAAATACTCTGCGCATCGTCAGCAACGACAAATAAATTTCCATGTACTTCTGAAAGATGCTGAACAATTTTTAACTGAAGAATATTGGTATCTTGGAACTCATCAACGAGTATCCATTTAAACCTCGAAGATATACGCCTTCTTAATTCTTCATTACCTTCTAGCATTTGCAGAGTTTTCAACAGCAAGTCATCGTAATCTAAAACATTTTGTCTCTCTTTCTCAAGAGCGTATTCCTGGAAGACTTTCTCTATAACATCTACAACTTGTATCCACCTTTTTGCCCTCTTAATTACAACTTCATATGGTGTAAGAAATGTGTTAACCATGTATGAATAAATGGAATATAACTCGCTGTGGGTTGGAAAAGCTTTATTCATCTGTTTCGAAGTAACGTATCTACTCCTTGCAATTTTCATTAAATCCTTCGCATCTTCTTCATCTAATATCGTAAAATTCGATTTCAAACCAATTGAGCTTCCATATTTTCTTAAAAGTAAATTACACACATGATGGAATGTACCTGCCATCATATCAGACAAATCTTTCTTTGTTACTATTTGCGCCCGTTCTATCATTTCACGAGCAGCAGCTCTTGTAAACGTAACAAGTAAAATTTCAGAAGGCATTACACCATTAAGTAGAAGGTAAGCAATTTTGTAAGTAATGACTCTTGTCTTTCCACTACCAGGTCCAGCGATAACAACCGATTTCCCATTTGATTCCATAACCGCTCGGCGTTGTTCGCTATCAAGCTCTTTAAAAAAATCTTCTATATTAGAATCTTTTGAAGCTTCTTTTTTCAACTCGTAAATTCTTATCTTATCATCACCCATACATACACCTCACAAAAATTTTGACGCATTTGGAATTTCTTATAAATTTGAAATTTGCAAAACATCATAGTTTGGCAAGAAACTTCTTAATCAGTTTATACGGTACATTCATTCCAAGATTCACAGATTCCCTATTTGAGCCATGAAAATCGCTTCCAGCTGTAATTAACAAATCGTACTTATTCGCTATTCTTATCAAATCGATTGTCTGGTTCTGCGTGTGCCTTGAGTAAAATGCCTCCAAACCATCAAGACCATAATCAACGAGTTTTTTAATGAAATTTTCTAAGAATGTCATATCATCTTCTTCGGAGTTTTTACCACTCAATATATCGTATGGATGAGCCAAAACTGCTATTCCACCGGTCTTTTTGATAAGTTCAATTGCTTCTTGCGGTTTTAAACGCTTTTTCTCAACAAAAAATATCCCGCCATCTTTAAGATATTTATCAAAAGCTTCGTTCATGCTCCCAACATAACCTTTTTCTACCATTAATCTTGCAAAATGTGGCCTTCCAACAGCATCGCCTTTAGCTATTTTCCTTAATTCTTCCATTGTCGCATGAAAACCCAGCTTATTCATCTTTTCAAGTATAAGTTCATTTCTCCTATTTCTGTAATCTATAAGTTCATTTAAAACTCTTTCCATTGTTTCAGTGTCTTTAATATTGTAACCTAAAATATGTAGAGAATCTGTGGGATAGTCAACACTTATCTCAACACCTTTTATCACTGTAATATCCAAATCATCTGCATATTTATCATCTATTTCTCGAAAAGCACATATAGTATCATGATCAGTTATTGCAAGCACTTCAATACCTATTAATTTTGCTTTTTTAACTAACTCATTCGGCTCCAATGTTCCATCTGAACACGTTGTATGAGTATGGAAATCAACCAACATCAATTTTACCTCCCAAATCATTCAATTTTATTTATTCTACAGTTCAATTATAACACAATTTATGGTATACTTAAATAAAACCAAATGTAAAAAACTAAGGAGGTAAACTCATGACAAGACAAGAAGCTTTGGAACTATTAAAACAACACGTTTCCAATAAAAACCTCGTTAACCATTGTATAGCATGTGAAGCTATAATGAAGCGCTTAGCAAAACATTTTGGAGAAGATGAAGAAGTTTGGGGATTAGCAGGTTTACTCCACGATTTAGATTACGATTACACAAAGGATAAACCAGAAGAGCACGGTTACAAAAGTGTTGAGATACTTGGTAACTCCGTAAGTGAAGAAATTAAAAACGCCATCCTTGCGCATTGTGAGAAGAAAACTCCAGAAACACTTATGGAAAAAGCATTGTACGCGGTAGACCCAACTAGTGGTTTTATCGTTGCGGCAGCATTGATAAAGCCAGAGAAAAAATTAGCTGTAGTCGATGTTGAATTTTTGAAAAATAGATTCAAAGAAAAGGGGTTCGCACGCGGTGCAAATAGAGAACAAATGAAATCATGTGAGAATATTGGGCTTTCACTTGAAGAGTTTTATTCACTTTCCTTAGAAGCTATGAAATCAATTGCTGAAGAGATAGGTTTATGAAAGGAGTTCATCAATGCTTTTTGTCGTTTGGATTAGTTCCATAGCCTCTGTATTTGTTGATAATATATTCAGAGAGTATTTTACAATAACACCACTTTATTTTCTCTTAGAATCGCTATATCAAGAAGAGGATAAATGGAAAGCTCTTAGATTGATTATTTTTTCTTTACTTTATCAAAGTTTTGCTTATCATCAATTGAATTTTCTGTGGTTGTTTATAGTTTTTTTCGTAATTATGGTAGAATTGTATAGAGATTCGTTTTATTATCCTTGGAGCGCATCTTTGTTGCAAGCCGTTGTGTTTTTATTGCCTTATTACTACAACAGACCTTTAACTCTTATTTATGGTTTTCTAATTGATTTTTTGTTATTCGTTTACATCTACAAAAGTTTGTTCGCAAACAGCAAATAATTAATAAATATATCTTGGAGGTGTATTATAACTATGCAAATTAGGTTACCAGATGGAAGCGTAAGAGAATACTCACAACCAGTAACACCAGGACAAATAGCCAAGGAAATTTCGGAAGGTTTGTGGAGAAATGCCGCAGGAGCATTAGTTAATGGTCAGCTTTGGGATTTGGAAAGACCCATCGATTTTGATTGTGATTTAAAAATCATCAAGTTAGATGATCCACAAGCTGCAGAAATTTACAGGCATACAATGTCACACATCATGGCACAAGCAGTTATGAGAATATACGGAGCTGAAAATGTAAAACTTGGAATCGGTCCAACGATAGAGAATGGTTTTTATTACGATTTTGATATCGCAAACGCAAAAATTACAGAAGAAGACTTACCAAAAATAGAAGAAGAGATGAAAAAGATAATCAAAGAAGATTTGCCAGTAGAAAGATTTGAACTTCCAAAAAAAGAAGCCATTGAATTAATGGAAAGCAAAGGCCAGACGTATAAAGTTGAGTTGATAAACGAAATCCCAAATGAAAAAGTTAGCTTTTACAAGCAAGGTGAATTTGTCGACCTTTGCAGAGGTCCGCACCTACCAAGTACAGGAAAAGTCAAACACTTCAAATTACTTTCTGTTTCTGGAGCGTACTGGAGAGGTAACGAAAAAAATCCAATGCTTCAAAGAATTTACGGAACAGCATTCGCCAAAAAAGACGAGCTCGATAACTATCTAAAAATGCTTGAAGAAGCGAAGAAAAGAGACCATAGAAGACTTGGACCTCAACTCGAATTGTTCTTCATCAACACAGATGTTGCGGCCGGTATGCCTATATTCCTGCCATATGGTATGACAGTCCTTAAAGAACTAATGAGCTTATCGAGAGAATTGCATAAAAAATACGGTTACAAAGAGGTTGGCACCCCACTTATAATGCACGAAAAGCTCTGGAGACAGAGTGGACACTGGGACCACTACAAAAACAACATGTACTTTACAGAAAAAGAAGAAGTAACTTACGCTGTTAAACCAATGAACTGTCCAGGACACATATTGATATACAAAAACAAACCTGTTTCTTACAAAGACCTTCCAATAAGACTGTTTGAATTCGGTAGAGTACACAGATACGAACGTGGAGGAGTATTGCATGGATTATTAAGAGTCAGAACATTCACGCAAGACGATGCCCATATTTTCTGTAGAGAAGACCAGATAGTCGATGAAGTAACCAACGTTGTAAGGTTTATAAACGAACTCTATGGCATATTTGGCTTTTCTTATAGAGCAACTCTTAGTACAATGCCCGAAGATCATATGGGTGACGAAGCGACGTGGGAAAAAGCAACAGAAGGATTAAGAAATGCTCTTGAAGAGATGAAAGTACCTTACGAAGTCGCGGAAGGAGAAGGCGCTTTCTACGGTCCAAAGATAGATTTCCACGTTAGAGACGTACTTGGAAGAGAATGGCAATGCGCAACCATTCAAATGGATTTCCAAATGCCTGAGCGCTTTGACTTAACATATAAGGATTCGGATGGAAACGAAAGAAGACCTGTCATGATACATAGGGCACTTTATGGTTCTATCGAAAGATTCTTTGGTATTCTTATTGAACATTACGCAGGAGCGTTCCCAACATGGCTTGCACCTGTTCAAGCTGTTGTTATACCAGTATCCGAAAAATTCTCAGAATATGCAAAGAACATTTACCAAACTCTTGATGAAAACGACATCAGGGTTGAATTAGATGATAGAAATGAAACACTTAGCTACAGAATAAGAGAAAATCAAATGAGAAAAGTACCTTACATGATAATAGTCGGTGAAAAAGAAAAGGAAAGTGAAACAATAAGCGTAAGGACAAGAGAAGGAAAAGACACTCACGGAATTAAGATAAATGACTTCATAGAGACTGTACTTAATGAAATAAGAAAAAGAGTAAACAAATAAGCTCATTAATCTTTTTAACCACCAAAAGAGGTGATGCGGTGTTTAACAACGAATTCATAAAACTTTTCAAGGAAGCATTTGGAAAAGAGCCAGAATGCAAAACTGAATCTGATGACGTATCAATTTGTTATGAAGAAGGAAATATAGTTATCAGAAAGGGCGGAGAAATCATCGCCCAGTTCAAAGATGAAGAAAGCGACTATGGTTTTATACTAAAATACTACGCAAAAAAAGCAGGATTAATTTCTCCACCCGATAAACAAATAGAAGAATTGCTTAAGTCTCTTTTTGCAAACATTATCGTACTTACAGAAGTCGAGGATAAAAATGGCTTTTCGCACTCACAAAGGGTGGCAAAATTGGCTGAAGAGTTTGCCAAGTACATTGGCATGGACGAAGAGCAAGCTACCGAAATGATGCACCACGGAATTCTTCATGATGTGGGAAAAATTGCTATTGAACAACTTATGCTCTATTCTCCAACAAGATTAAGAAATTTAGAAGCGCACTACGAAGACCATCCTCTTATGGGAACGATATACTTGTCAATAAACGAGAATCTTTGGAAGTATATACCAACTGTAAGACATCACCACGAAAGATGGGACGGAAAAGGCTTCCCTGATGGTTTAAAGGGAGAGGAAATTCCGTTTTGCGCTCGCATAATATCGATTATAAATTATTACGATGAAGTCACAAATTTCGTATCAGCTGATTGGGATTCCGAACTCAAGACACCAAAACAAGCGCTTGAAGAAATAAGAAAACTTGAAGGAACCTATTTCGATCCAGACCTAGCTGAGAAATTCATTGCCTTCATGGGAGATGTATACGGTATAAAAATCTAATGTTCTTCCAAAAGGGGGGGAAACAATGTGATAACACCTGTGGCTTTCTGGATTATATTCGGAGTTATACTGATGGTTATCGAAATATTCACTCCAACATTTTTCATATTCTGGTTCGGTTTGGGAAGCCTTGCCGCAGCCGTTGTAGCGTATTTTTACGAAAACACACTATTTGAGCTTTTAACATTTATCATCGTTTCCGGTATTTTGGTCCTTTCTACTCGAAAATTGGCAAAAAAAATCACCGGCGAGGAAGTTAGAAGCATTAATGTTGATGAAATAGTCGGTAAAGAAGCGGTTGTAATTGAAAGAATAGATAATAAGCAAAGTAAAGGTGTAGTAAAAGTCGGCGGAGATATGTGGCGTGCTGTATCTTTTGATGATAACGTGACGTTTGAACAAGGCGATTATGTAATCATAGAGAGAGTCGAAGGAGCGCATGTGGTAGTTAAACCAAAAGAAATTGAAAAAACTGACGAACACTAAAACTAAAAGGGAGGCTGGTCAATATGTATATTGTATTAATTGCTATCGCTTTTTTGTTACTAATAATCGCGGCAACAGGTATAAGGATAGTTAGACCATACGAAAGAGGTCTTATAGAAAGACTTGGTAAATTCAAAAAAGAAGTTCGTTCAGGTCTTCATTTTATCATTCCATTCTTCGACAGAATGATAAAAGTAGACATGAGAGAACACGTTATCGATGTTCCACCCCAAGAAGTTATAACAAAAGATAACGTCGTTGTCGTCGTTGACGCTGTTATCTATTATGAAGTTACAGACGCATTTAAATCTGTCTATAACGTAAACAACTTCGAATTTGCGACAATTAAGCTTGCTCAAACGAATTTAAGAAACGTAATAGGTGAACTTGAACTTGACCAAACACTTACATCAAGGGAAAGTATTAACACAAAATTGAGAACAGTACTTGACGAAGCCACAGACAAATGGGGTATAAGGATAACAAGGGTAGAAATCAAGAAGATTGACCCACCAAAAGATATCATGGAAGCTATGAGCAAACAAATGAAGGCAGAAAGAACCAAACGTGCTGCAATTCTTGAAGCGGAAGGTATAAGACAATCCGAAATTCTAAAAGCTGAGGGTGAAAAACAAGCCGCTATTTTAAAGGCTGAAGGTGAAGCGGAAGCAATTAAGAGAGTTGCTGAAGCTAACAAATACAGACTTATCGCCGAAGCAGAAGGTCAAGCATTGGCTATTACAAATGTATTTAAAGCTATCCATGAGGGTAATCCAACAAACGATCTTATCGCAATTAGATACCTTGAAGCACTTAGAGATATAGCAAACGGTCAGGCAACCAAGATATTCCTCCCGCTTGAAACATCCTCTGTTCTTGCTTCAGTTGGTGCTATGGCGGAATTGTTTAAAGACAAATCAGAAAAAACTACACAAATGGGAGAGCAGAAAAAATAATGCTCCAGGGTTTTGAACATGTAATTTATGGCTCTGCGATCAGTACATTGATCGGGAGCCTTTTTGCTGTGCTTATTTCATTTGAGATAGTATCTAAAAGAGCAAAGTTGAGATATCAATCTTTGTACTTTTTTAACGAAATTATGACCGTTGGTTGTTTAATATTAATGTGGTATTACTTAGACAATATATACTTGATCTTCGCAATTTTGACAGCACTTTCGATAACATACCAGTTGTACAAATTACTCGTTGCGATTTATTCTGTTGATAAGCGTTTCAGATTGCTTATACTATCACTTGGTACAAGTCATTCTGAATACGCTCGATTTGTATTAGAGAAAAACTTAGGAAAGATGCTCGGAAATCTACTCAAATTTTACACTGTTTCCCTAATAAGTTTCTTAGCTTCACTAACACCATACGCATCGAATATAGGTTTCCTTGCACTTATAGTAGGTTTAATATTAACGTTACTACAATCAGATTAAATCAAGTAATTAATGAATGGAAAGGAGAACAAATATGTCTATCAACGATAAAATTTTAAGAAACTACGCGCAAGCGATATTAAAAGTCGGATTAAACCTCCAAAATGGTCAGAAACTGATTGTAAATGCATCTGTCGACCACAAAGATTTTGTAAGACTTTTCGTTGAAGAAGCATACAACGTTGGCGCAAGTGAAGTACTCGTTATATGGAACGATACTTATGTTTCTAAACAAACACTGTTGAAAGCTCCAGAAGAAGTTCTAACGAACGTTTACAATTGGGAAATTGAAATGCGCATGAGCTTTTTGGAGAAAGGTGCGGCAACAGTTTCGTTGGTTGGTTCTTACGCAGATTTACTCGCAGATGTTCCATCGAAAAGATTGGGAATGGCAACAAAAGCTCGTCAACAAGCATTTAAGGATATCATGGAACGAACAATGATGAATAAGAACAGATGGTGCGTCGCCGGTGTACCTAATCCGGAGTGGGCGCAGAAAGTTTATGGAAAAAATGACACGGAAAAACTCTGGAATGACATACTTTACATGGCGAGAATTGATGAAAACGGATACTCAAAATTACTCGAACATCTTGAAAATTTGAAGAGACGAAAAGACTACTTGAATAAAGCTCATTTTGAAGCGTTAAGATACGAAGGACCAAATACAAACTTGACAGTTAAGCTCGCACCAAAACACATCTGGCTCAGCGGAGTAGAGCACGATATAGACAATGTACCGTTCTTACCAAACATACCAACAGAAGAAGTATTCACCGCGCCGTATAAATACGGTGTTGATGGGATAATATCAAGTAGTATGCCTCTTGTCTATCAAGGAAACATCATCGATGAATTTTGGCTCGAGTTCAAAGGTGGAAAAGTTATCAATTTTGATGCAAAGAAAGGAAAAGATATTTTGAAAGAACTTATAGAAACCGATGAAGGAGCAGCATATCTTGGAGAAGTTGCTTTAGTGGATATAAGCTCACCAATCTATAAGCTTGGAAGGATATTCTACAATACACTCTACGATGAAAATGCAGCTTCTCACTTTGCGTTTGGAAGAGCATACCCAACTTGTGTTGAAGATTTCGATGGAGATGCTGAAAAGTCTGGTATAAATATGAGCTTAACACATGTAGATTTCATGGTTGGAAACGATAAGATGAACGTTTATGGAATAAAAGAAGGGAAAGAGGAAATTATAATAGAAAATGGTTTATGGAAAATATAAATTTACATGCTTTATTTAATTGTTTCATACTTTGAAAGGAGGGTACATATGGATAAACAAGCATTTGTCCACGATTTAATTACGCCTAACAACAGCAAAATTGTTCTTCTTGTCATGGATGGTATCGGTGACCTTCCAAATGAAGAAGGTTTAACACCGCTTATGAAAGCAAACACACCAAACTTGGACAAAGTAGCCACATTGAGTGACCTTGGCCAAACTGTCCCCGTTCTTTATGGTATAACACCTGGTAGTGGACCTGGACACCTTGGTCTTTTTGGTTACGACCCAATTAAATATCAAATAGGTAGAGGCATTCTTGAGGCATTAGGAGAAGATATCGAAGTTGGAGAACTCGATGTCGTTGCAAGGGGAAATTTCGCAACAATTAACGGAGATATCGTTGTCGACAGAAGAGCTGGAAGACCGTCAACTGAAGAGAGTGCAAAAGTTGTAGAGATACTCAACGCAAATATTAAAGAAATAGAAGATGTTAAAGTCACATTCTATCCCGGAAAAGAGCACAGATTTGTTCTGAAACTTACAGGTGAAGGTCTATCAGACAAAATTGAAGACGCAGACCCACAAAAAGAAGGAAAACCAATCAAATACACCTCCGCACTATCACCAGAAGCAGAAAAGACAGCAAGAATTATAAACAAACTCCTCGATAGAATCAAAGAAGTTCTTAAAGACCAACCAAAAATGAATTTCGCACTTGTAAGGGGATTTTCAAAATATCCACAACTTCCTCAATTTCCAGAAGTTTACAAACTTAGAGCTGGAGCAATTGCCGTATACCCAATGTACAAAGGACTTGCAAAATTAGTGGGAATGACAATTATCCCAACAGGTCAAACAATAGAAGACGAAATAGAAACACTTAAGAAGGAATGGAATAATTACGACTTCTTCTTTGTACACATTAAAAAGACCGACTCATACGGAGAAGATGGTAAATTCGACGAAAAAGTACACGTAATAGAAAACGTTGATAAAATAATCCCAGAGATACTCAGTCTTAATCCGGATGTACTTGTTGTCACAGGTGACCACTCTACACCGTGCGCGATGAAAGGTCACTCATTCCACCCAGTACCGATAATGTTCTGCGCAAAATATACAAGAAGAGGGCTTTCAAAAGCGTTTAACGAATTTGAATGTGCGAGAGGGACAATAGGTACAATACATGCGACAGACGTTATGAATCTTATACTCGCATACTCTGGAAGATTGGAAAAATTCGGAGCATAAAATAAATACTATGCAGGTTACACAATATTTATCTTTTTTCTACTTTGGAAGTGCAATTTTAGGTGCTTTGGTGGGAACAATTTATAAGTTCCCACCTTTATTTATAATTTTTTCAATTATACCAACTGCCTTATTTAAAAAGCCACGTTTGTCTTTATTCATACTCTTTTTCCTAATCACCAACTTGCTAGTTGTTAAAGATGTGCAAATTAAAAAGGCACAATTTGTTGGCACAATAAAAAGTGTGCAAGAAGGTTCATCAGTAGTTGAACCAAAATTTTATGATGGTGAAAAATGGAGAAACCTAGGCTTTGATGTTAGATTGTACAAAGAAGAAAAGATAGGAACAATAGTATACTTTATAGGTGACCTGAGAAAAACAACATCGTATCCAAGCTATTATGCAAAGACGACTTTTTATGCGACCGCAACAAATTATACGTCACTTAGTTCGAAGATATACGAATCGTTCGAAAACTTTAGAAATTTTTCCTCGAAAGTCGATCCGTTCTTCCAAAATTTGTTTGGAAGCAATTCGCGCGATGAAAACTTTATAAAAAGCGGATTGTTCCATATATTTTGTGTCTCTGGAATGCATGTGAGTATACTTTATTTATTCAGTACATACGTTGTATCTTTTTTCACATATAGAAAAAAGTTGAAATTAATATTGTCATTACTCTTTCCAACTATTTTTGTTATAGGTTCTGGTATGAACTTACCATCGATACGAGCGCTTATAATGTTGTACATGGCTTCCATTTTTAAGTTGTTAGATATTAAGATAAATCCTATAAACACAGTTTCTTTAGTTGGACTTGCGATGGTAATAGTCAACCCCGAAATAGTATTTTCGCTTTCCTTTTATATGACCTTCTTTGCCACGATTGGGGTGTTATTCTCAACAAATTATCTACTGTCAAACGTTGGTGGTTTTCTTGGGAGCGCGCCATATGTTGCACTCATTGGACAGGTAAATCCATTCTCTATCTTTGCAACACTTATAGTTTCATTCCCAGTACAAATAGTAATGTTTGGACTGACTATATCATATATATTATACGTGTTGAAATTAAACTTACTGAGTGCTTTAGTTTTGTACATATTGCTTCCATTTGCGCAATTTGTAGAGTTAGTAGCATGGTTCTTTTCTAAATTTCCAACTTTACCTCAGCACATTGTCATTTCTATCGCATTCGGTCTGACTTTTGTGATATATTTGGCAATCGTTCAACAAATAGATAATAATAAAAAAATAAGCACTGGGAATTAACCCAGTGCTCAAGTATTTAATATTTAATTAAATGATTTATTTTGATTTCCTATGTTTTTTCAATTGTTTCTCAGAGCATTTTGGACATATTCCCCTGAATTTTATATCAAATTCTTCCACAATGTAACCATTTCCATTTAGTAAATCAATATATTCCTTCATAACAAATTCTGGTGAAAGTTCATTTTTCAATTCGTATATTTTTCCACAAGAATTACAAATAAAGTGTGAATGTTTATTTTGCTTATCAACGAGTTCATACCTATAAACTCCCTCGTCAAATTGAAGACGTCTAAGAAAACCTAATTCAACAAGTAAATCGACAGTCCTATAAACAGTGGCTTTACTAACGTTTATCCTTTTATTCAAAAGATATCTATAAACTTCCTCAGCTCCAAGGTGTTCGCTATTAGTCTCAATAAAAACCTTTAAAATTTGCTCACGCTGTGGCGTCATTCGCCATCTTCTATCTCTCAATTCTTTTTTTAAAGCATCGACATGCATGTTATCTCCCCTTAATTAATATTTTTTTGATCACGCGTTCATAACTGGTTTTATATCTATCTTCCACCCAGTTAATTTTGCGGCAAGCCTTGCGTTTTGACCAGCCTTACCGATTGCAAGAGACAATTGATTTGGCGAAACAAGAACACGTGAAGCTTTAGATTCGTAATCTAATATCTCAACATCTATTACACTTGCTGGAAGCAATGCGTTCGCAATTAATTCTTTTGGATCATTCGACCATTTAATTATGTCAATTTTTTCAATTTTTAATTCTTTTAGTATCGGAGCAATCCTTGATCCTTCTGGACCTATACATGAACCAACTGGATCCACTTTTGGATCATGTGAGATAACCGCTATCTTTGTTCTTACACCTGGTTCTCTAACAATCTTAACAATCTCGATAATTCCGCTCTCAACTTCAGGCACTTCCAATTTCAAAAGCCCTACAACAAATTCGTTATCAATCCTTGTAACAATTATCTTTGGACCCTTTTTATCTTTTTTAACTTCTCTTACATATACCTTTATCAAATCAGACTGTTCAAACTCTTCTCCCGGAATCCACTCTTTCTTTGGTAAATGAGTTTCGAGCTTACCGATTCTTATATCGAGCCATTCTGGTGTTACCTTTAAAACTTCCGCTGTAACAACTCTACCAACAAGCTCTGCATATTTTTCGTATTGTTTTTCCTTTTCAATTTCCCTAATCTTTTGGATTAACACTTGCTTGGCAACTTGAATAGCAAATCTCCCAAGCCTCTTTATATTCATCTTTCTTTTAACTATATCTCCGATAGTTGCATCAGGTTTTATTTTCAGAGCATCTTCAAGAGAAATCTGAATATTTTCATTTTCAACTTTTTCAACAACTTCTAAAATTTGATAGGCTTCTATCTCTCCAGATAATTTGTTAATAACTATCTCAACGTTTCTTTCACCTGTTTTATTTTTGTACGCACTCATGAGTGCTTTTTCCAAAATCTCTATTGACTCATCAACACTTATACCTTTTTCTCTTTCAAGTTCTCTGAGCGCTTCAAGTAACATTGGACTATTCATTTTCATACCTCCCTTTGTAATCTTATTTTAATTTTATTTCTCACAATTCAATCTCTAAATTGGCTGATTTAACGTCATCATACTTAATAGTTATGTTTTCATTATCAACTCTTAGAATAATTTCTTTTGTTTCCATATTAACATCAACTATATACCCTCTATAAGTTTTCTTTGTTTTCACCTTTACAAGCTTTCCAACAAACCTTCTGAAATCTTCTATTTTCTTTAATGGCCTATCAAGACCTGGTGAAGAAACTTCAAGATAATATCTTCCTGGAATGAAATCATGCGAGTCAAGCACTTTTTCAATTTCATAAGACACAAGTTCACAATCTCTTGTACTAACATAATCGTCAAGTTTATCAATTATTATACTCAGTACCCACTTTCCAGCTTGTATCCTATATTTCACATCGAAAAGCTCCAGTCCCATCGATGTAACAATTGGTTCAGCAATCGCTCTAACACGTTCTATTATCTCCTTTTGACTGAGACTCATAAAAAACACCTCACTTTAGATTACTTTTGCTCTTTTAATAATTAATAATTAATCGAAAAACCGGGACTAAATGTCCCGGTTGTGAATAATTTTTTCATCTGGCGGAGAGGGTGGGATTTGAACCCACGGGTGGTTTGTGGCCACCGCACGCTCTCCAGGCGTGTGCCTTAGACCCCTCGGCCACCTCTCCAATTAATCTTCTGAATAAATTTTACCAAATTCAGACGGCTCTTAAGCACACAACGCTGAGGAGCCGAGATTAATTATATCATAACCTTTAAAAAATTCAAGATTCTTTGTGGTTATTTAATACCTTTCTTTTTGAAAAATTCATCGATTATCCTCTCAATGTCTTTTTCTTTCTTTTTGTTCTCTATCAACGTTATTCTCATAAGTTCCTTCAAGATATCTTTCCTATTTTTATCAGTGATTTTATCGCTTGAAATGATTATCACTCCATTCACTGTTACTGCTCCAAGATTTGTATTAATATTCGTAAGGTTCACAAGAACTTGGAATTCTGATCTCGATTGTGCAAAGTTTAAATCGATCTTCTTTGGCATTTTCAAGTTGTACTCTTTTAAAAATAATTCAAAATACATCCCAGTAAGAGAATCTAGGTCGTATATTTCCTTTAAACTTACAACTGATTTCTTCTTTGCGCCAAAGACAAGAGAAGACATCGATAAAGCAAAAACCATAATAAGCATAACAGTTAAAAATTTTCTCATCATAGTTTTTCCCTCCTCTTCAAGTTGTCAAAATCAATAAATATTTAATAAATATTTATCAAGCAAAGTGGGGCAGAAGTTTTCTAATCTGCCCCACACTCAAATCTAAAATTAGATAATTACTCTTGACATAATCTTTGCAAGCTCTATAAAGCTTTCTTTTAAACTTGCGCCTCCAACCAATGCACCGTCTATATCTTTTTTCACAAACAAGCCAAACCAATTTTCTGGCGTTACGCTTCCACCGTAGAGTATTGTAATTTGTTGTGCTGTTTGTTCATCGTACATCTGAGCGAGAAGTTTTCTAACAAACTCGTGAGCTTCCTGCGCTTGCTGTGGAGTTGCCACAACACCTGTTCCAATTGCCCATACTGGTTCGTAAGCTATAATTACTTTCGAAACATCTTCCTTGCTTATTCCATATAAACCTTCTCTAACTTGCTTTTCAAGAACACAGAATGTAAGACCTTTCTGTCTCTCCTCAAGAGTCTCGCCTATACAGAATATCGGTGTTAACCCTTCTGAAATCGCTTTCTTTATCTTCTTATTAATCAATTCGTCACTTTCGCCAAATATCTTTCTTCTTTCACTATGTCCAATTATAACTGCCGAAACATTCAATTCTTTTAACATCTTTGGTGAAATCTCTCCTGTAAACGCTCCACTATCTTCGTAGTACATATTTTGTGCAGCAAGTTTAATATTACTTGAAGAAATAATTTCCCTTACTCTATCAATAGCTGTAAAAGTTGGAGCTATGTAAATATCAAATGAATTAAACCCTACGAGGGCACCAACAAGCATATTAGCAAATTGTTGTGCCTCGTAGGGCGTTTTATTCATCTTCCAATTTCCAGCTAAAATAAACTTTCTAATTACTGTTTTTTTTTATCTGCGATAGAAGCAATCCCTGGTAATTCTTTACCTTCTAAAAATTCAAGTGACGCACCGCCACCTGTGGAAACGTGGCTAAATTTTTTCTCAAGTCCAAATTGACTGACCGCTGCTGCGCTATCTCCACCGCCAACAACTGTTGTTACACCCTTATCTGTGAGTGAAGCGATGAGTTCTGCAACGGCTTTTGTACCATTTGCGAAATCTTCAATTTCGAATACGCCAAGTGGTCCATTCCAAACAATTGTTTTCGCGTCAGCAAGTTTTGATTTAATAAGCTCTATACTTGCAGGTCCGATATCATATCCAGCCCAGCCTTCTGGTATACCTTCCTCGCATGTAAATACTTTCTTCTCAACTCCAGCTTCCATCTTTTGAGCACAAACGGCATCGGTTGGTATAACAAGTTCTACGCCCTTTTCTTTTGCTTGTTCAAGGAGTTGCTTTGCAAGGTCGATTTTGTCTTCTTCTACCAACGAGTTACCTGTTTGCTTTCCAAGAGCTCTCCAGAATGTGAACATCATAGCACCACCGATTATTATCTTATCGGCCTTATTGAGAAGGTTTGTAATAACTCCTATCTTATCTGAAACCTTTGCGCCACCTAAAACAACAACGTATGGTTTATCTGGATTGTGTGTTGCTTTTGAAAGGAATTTAATTTCCTTTTCCATTAAGAATCCTGCAACGCTTGGAATGTATTGTGCAATTCCAACGTTACTTGAATGTGCCCTGTGAGCTGTACCAAACGCGTCATTTACATGAATATCGGCAAGTGCTGCCCATTTCTTTGCAAGCTCGAGATCGTTCTTTTCTTCGCCAGGATCGAATCTTGTATTTTCAAGCATTAAAACTTCGCCTTCTTTAAGTTCAGCAACAGCCTTTTCTACTTCTTCGCCGTAAAGTGCAGGAACGAATTTTACTTCTTTACCAAGTAATTGAGCCAATCTTTCAGCTGCAGGTTTAACTGTATACTTTGGATCTGGGCCGCCCTTTGGTCTGCCAAGATGTGTGAGGAGTATGACCTTTGCACCTTGTTCAAGAACATACTTAATTGTTGGAAGAGCTTCAACAATTCTTGTATCATCAGTAACTACACCATCTTTGATAGGAACGTTAAAATCTACCCTCATAATGACTCTTTTACCTTTAAGGTCAACATCTCTTATTGTAAGCTTTTCCATAATTTACACCTCCCATGTTTACTTCAAATCAATTCAAAACCACTTAATCTAAAAACAGGGGGATGAGCTCCCCCTGCTTCGATTATCTTAATTAAAGCATCTTACCAACTAATTCAATTGTATCGACAACTCTGCATGTGTATCCGTATTCGTTATCGTACCAGCTGTAAACATTCACGAGATTTCCATTCATTACCTTTGTCAATGTTGCATCAAATACTCCCGCGTATGTTGTTCCAACGATATCCATACTTACTATTTGATCTTCATTGTACTTAATAATTCCCTTAAGTCTTCCTTCTGTCGCTTCTTTGACCTTTGCGTTGACTTCCTCTGCTGTTGTTGCTTTTTCAACTACTACGCTAAGTGCAGAAATTGAACCATCTGGAGTTGGTACTCTCAATGCCATACCATCGAGTTTTCCTTTTACTTCAGGAACTACAAGCGCTACAGCTTTCGCTGCCCCTGTTGTTGTTGGAATAATGTTCATAGCAGCCGCTCTTGCTCTTCTGAGGTCTTTGTGTGGAAGGTCAAGAACTCTCTGGTCATTTGTGTAGCTGTGAACTGTTACAAGGTAACCCGTTACGATTTTGAAGTTATCATTTATAACTTTAACTATAGATGCTATAGAGTTAGTTGTACAAGATGCACAGGAAATTATCTGATGTTCCGGTTTCAATTGTTCTTCGTTACAACCAAGAACTACTGTTATATCTTCACCTTTTGCTGGAGCTGTTATTATAACCTTTTTTGCACCAGCTTGGATATGTTTCATTGCGCCATCTCTTTCTGTGAACTTACCTGTTGATTCTACAACAACATCAACACCAAGGTCTTTCCATGGAAGGTTTGCTGGATCCTTTTCTGCAAATACTTTGATTTCCTTTCCATCAATGATGATGGAATTTTCTGTTGCTTTTACTTCACCTTGGAAAATTCTATGAACTGAGTCATATTTGAAAAGATGAGCTAATGTCTCTGGTTTGTCCAAATCGTTAATGGCAACAACCTCAACGTTACTACCGCGGCGAATGAGTTCCCTCAAAACAAGTCTTCCTATCCTTCCGAAACCGTTAATAGCTATCTTCATCTTACTCCCTCCTTAAATCAAGTATTGTAGAGACTTCCCAATTTATTTTTCTTCCCACCTCGTGAAAAATTGTACAATATAATTATTACATTTGCTACAAAAATCAGGTTAAGATTTTGAAATATTTTTTGCATACTTAAGCATATAACAGATATAAAGAATTTTTATGGTTTATTTAGTCATAACTAATTATATTTTACCACAAAGAAGATTAACAAGCAATACTTGCAAACGAATTTATTTTATTGTATAATATTTTTTACAACAAACCAATAAAAATATTTCTTTGAAGAGGTGGGATTATATATGATACTGAGCATTTTACTTCTCATAATTGGTTTTGTCTTTGTCTCCATTGGTTCAGAAAAATTGGTTGAAGGCGCGTCCGCTTTAGCTAAAAAATTAAAGGTTTCTGATTTGTTGATAGGTCTTACAATCGTAGCATTTGGTACTTCTGCACCAGAACTCGCTGTTAATATCGTATCGTCCATTAAAGGAATATCAAATATAAGCTTAGGAAATATAATCGGAAGTAACATCTTTAACATACTCGTCGTTGTTGGGTTATCGGCTGTGGTAAAACCCGTAACGGTCCAACATTCTACATTAAGAAAAGAAATTCCATTAAGTTTAATAGCAGCACTTTCCATTCTAGCTCTTGGAAACAAAACACCTTCTGTTATAACAAGAGGAGATGGAATAGTTTTGCTACTATTCTTTGCAATATTCATGTCTTATATCTTAGAAATGGCACAAAAAGATCGTGAAATGTTTGAAGAACTTGAGAAGACCAAAGAAAAAAAATTAAGTACATTTATTTCTATTGTATACATAATTGGCGGGCTTGTAGGACTAGTTCTTGGCGGTAGATGGATAGTAAATGGTGCAGTTGACATAGCAAAAGCTTTTGGTGTCTCAGATAAACTCATAGGATTAACCATTGTAGCTGCGGGTACTTCTATTCCTGAACTTGCAACATCTCTAGCTGCAGTAATAAAAGGTAATAACGAAATAGCACTTGGTAATGCAGTAGGTTCAAATATATTCAATATATTCTTCATATTAGGTGTCTCAGCCATTATAAATCCCTTAGATTACACAACAGTTTTGAACGTTGACGTAACTTTGCTTGTCGTAATTACTGTGATATTGTTACTATTTTCAAAAGATTTGAAAATAGAGAAATTTGAAGGGTTACTTATGGTATCAACCTACATTGGTTACACAATTTACTTAATCTATCGTGGATAAATATCCATCGAGGTGAAACTTATTTGTTATTCGAACACCTTCAATATTACGGTGTTTCAAGAAAAATTATCGAAGCGATGAATAAAGTTGACAGGAAATTATTTGTTCCAAATGAACTTCAAGAGAGCGCTTATCTTGATATTCCTCTTCCCATAGGTTACGGCCAAACAATCTCTGCTCCACACATGGTTGGAATGATGTGCGAATACCTTGAACTAAAAGAGGGGGACAAGGTTTTTGAAGTAGGTACAGGAAGTGGTTATAACGCAGCGGTTATGAGTTTACTCGTTGGTGAAAGTGGTTGGATATACACCATTGAACGAATGCCAGAACTCGCGCAAGAAGCTCAAAAAAGAATTAATTTACTCGGGATAAAAAACATAACCATCATCGTTGGTGATGGTAAGGAAGGTCTTGAAGAATATGCCCCTTTTGACAAAATCACAGTAACTTGTTATGCTAAGCACATTCCGAAAAAATTAATTGAGCAATTGAAAGACAATGGGATAATGGTTATTCCAGTTGGTAATGAGTATGTCCAGATACTAAAACGAATTAGAAAATCAGGAGAAAAAATTATTGAAGAAGATCTAACTCACGTGCGATTTGTACCAATGCAGTAGTTTACTAATTAAACTTATTCTTGAAACTCCTCGTACAATTTCTGGATCGACAACTTGCCCCATGTATATGTAACCAACGACGCACTTGCATTTCCGATAACTATTCCCCACCAAACCCCAACCAAACCTATTTTTATAACATCGACAAATAGCCATGTCCAAAATAATTGGAATATGATAGTTCTAAGAATAGTCGCCACAAGACTTTTAAAACCTTGACCAATTCCCTGGAACATCCCGGACGTGAGCATTCCAAGAGGAGTACCTGGTAAAAATAAACACAAAATTTTTAATGCTTGAGAAATATTTTCAAGCAATTGACTAGATGCTTTTGAATAAGCGAAAAGAAATGCTAACTGCTTTGAGAAAATGAATATTCCCAACATTATAGGCAAACTAAAAAGCTCCGCAAATTTTATAGCATAATTTAGCGCGTCTTCTATCCTTTTTACATTTCTAGCACCATAAGCAGCACCTGTAACGGGTGTTACAGCAGAAGAAATACCTATAATAGTCAACGTACCAAGGTTTATTATCCTCCATGCCCCTGTAAAAGTCGCAACTCCAACATCCCCTCCAGCCTTCACAGCAAATCTATTCAAAACGTAAATTGCAATTGACATCGCTATTTGAGCCAACGCCGTTGGAAAACCAACTATGGAAATATCTCGCAGATATTTACCATTGTATCTAAACTTCTTCAAAGAGACCTTTAAAAAAGTTTTATCAGAAAAGAATAAATAATAGATAAATATAACCGTTGCTGATATAATAGATATTCCAGTTGCCCATGCAGCACCTTTAATTCCCAATTTAAATGTGTATATAAAAATAGGATCCAAAAAGATGTTCAATATAGAACTAAAGGTTACAGCATACATAGGTCTTTTAGAATCACCTTCACCACGTAATATTCCTACAGCGGTGTTGTTAAACATTAGAAATGGTGTAAACAAAAAAATTATAAACCCATAATCATATGCTTTCTGAAGCGCTTCACCACTCGCGCCAATACCTTTAAGAACAGGTATCAACGTTGTGATACCTATTAAAACTGTAAAAAGTGAAACAATCAGCGAAAGTAAGATCGAATGTTCCGCTACGGAATTTGCACCTTCGTAATCCTTCTCACCTATCTTTCTGGAAATAGCCGAACTTGTTCCAACAGTTATTCCCGTCGCGATCGAAACAACAATCATAAAGATTGGGAAGAAAAATCCCATAGCTGCAAGTGTAACAGCTCCAAGTCCGGCAACCCATATAGCGTCAACAAGGTTATATATTGTCTGGACAAACATGGAAATCATATTTGGAATAGATAACTTTACAATGGCTTTCCTGTAATCTCCGAGCAGCAATTCTATATTTCGATTGTTCATCGCTTATCCTCCAATCGTCAAACTAGTAATTTGATAGAATTTTTTCATCTCATCAAGCGCTTTCAAAGCTATTTTTTCCCTGTCTTTTCCCCCGCCGAGTAATCCAAAATTTGCGTACATTGGTTTAAGCTCTGGAGCGGTTGTTATGTATCTTACTAATGCGCCACACATAGTCTTTTCTGGAAATTTTATCATATCCTTACCCAAAATTAATCTTGAAATATTTAAGCCGACGTATAATCCAGTCATAGCAGATTCAACATAACCTTCAACACCTGTAATCTGTCCAGCAAAGAATACATTTGGCATTTTCTTTAATCTCAAATACTCATCCAAAACCTTTGGGGAGTCTATATAACTATTTCTATGCATCACACCATATCTTAGAATTTCCGCGTTTTCTAACCCAGGAATTAATTGAATTATTCTTCTTTGCTCTCCCCACTTTAATCTTGTCTGGAACCCAACGATATTGTACATAGTCCCTTCAACGTTTTCTTTTCTCAATTGAATGACAGCATATGGTTCTTTCCCCGTTTTTGGATCTACAATACCAACAGGTCTCAGAGAACCGTAACGCATGGCATCCTTACCACTTCGAGCTATTTCTTCAATCGGTTGGCACCTCTCAAATAAAAGTTTTCTGTCAAAATCTTCTATCTCTATAACTTGAGCGTTTACAAGTTCATTCCAAAACCTTTCATATTCTTCTTTTGTCATAGGGCAGTTAATATAGTCACCTGTGCCTACACCGTATCTATCAGCAACAAAACAAACGTCCATATTAATACTTTCTGCACTAACAATTGGTGCAACAGCATCAAAGAAATTAAAAAATCCACCAGTTTGTTCCCTTATCCATTCAGCAAGCTTTCCATCTGTAGTTGGACCTGTAGCGATTATCCATATATCATCGGTATAAGGTTTTTCCACCTCTTCCCACACTACTTTAACAAGTCCAGTTTGAAGAAGTTTTTCAGTAACACACTGAGAAAATTTTTCTCTATCAACAGCTAAAGCCTTACCAGCAGGCACGCTATTATTGTAAGCACATTCTAAAATTAAACTTCCCCATATTTCCATTTCCGCTTTTAGTAAACCTTCGGCATTCTTCAAGTCAGTAGATTTTAACGAGTTACTACAAACAAGCTCTGCAAAATTTTCACTTACATGCACTGGTGATTTCTTTACTCTTTTCATTTCATGTATAACTACATTAAAACCATTTTTTACAAGTTGCCAAGCAGCTTCAGAACCTGCAAGCCCTGCTCCAATGATGTGAACTAATTTATTCATAGAAAAAAATAACTCCTTTCTTTCATTAAATAATTTTCAACAGCAAAAAGATTATACCACAACATCCACAATGGTAATAGTATAAACAAAAACCCCCTGAATCGAAATGATT